>Ga0247808_10000530_pt1 | contig 18593 bp, 17 predicted proteins | sample UWRJL089202R1_FD_179914 | JGI IMG/M metagenome (GOLD analysis project Ga0247808, IMG submission 179914) | Plant litter microbial communities from Arlington Agricultural Research Station in Wisconsin, United States - UWRJ-L089-202R-1 | ecosystem: Environmental > Terrestrial > Plant litter >... | reverse complement strand
GTTCCATATAATAAGTCGAAACGTGAATATTACAAGTCAAATCATTGATGTTCTTCAAATCCTTTCAATTCCGGAAAAAGCTGAATTTCTCCCAAAGTTTTTCAAAACCGGAAAAAGCGAATACGGTGAAGGTGACCTTTTTCTAGGCGTCATTGTTCCAGACCAAAGAAAAGTTGCAAAGGAATTTTATGACAAGATTTCTCTTGATGAAGTAAGCGAACTTTTGTCTTCCAAGTATCACGAACATCGTTTGACGGCTTTGCTGATGTTGATTCTGAAATTTGAAAAGTCAAAAGAAAAATCCCAGCAAAAAGAAATCATCAATTTTTATTTGAGCCATCTCGATTATATTAATAATTGGGATTTGGTGGATACATCGTGTTACAAGATTTTGGGTCGATATTGTTTTGAAAATCAAGAAGAAAAGATATTAGTTGATTTATCGAATTCTGATAAAATGTGGGAAAAACGCATTGCGATTGTCGGAACGATGTATTATATCAAGAAAGAAAGTTTTGAACTCACTAAAGAATTTGCAGAGAGAAATCTCCTTCATCCACACGATTTGATGCATAAGGCCAACGGCTGGCTTCTTCGCGAAATGGGAAATAAAAACGAACAGGAACTGTTGGATTTCCTCAACCTGCATTACAAAGAAATGCCACGAACTTGCCTGCGATATGCAATTGAAAAATTGGATGAAAGTTTGCGTCAGGATTACTTGAAAGGAAGGATTTAAATTAAAGTCTTTCTTTCGGCTGAAAACAATCCTTATTTATCGAAAGAAAATTTATCTTTGTTAAAAACCAATTCCTAATTCTGTGAAGTTTTTCAAATATCTCTTTCTTTTCTGCATTTTCTTCAGCTTGACAAGTTGCTTTGACATTATTGATAAAATAAGTCTGAAAGCCGATGGAAGCGGAGAATATGCCGTGATTCTGAATGCCAGCAAAAGCAAAACAAGATTGCAGTCCATTTCAAAAATGGAGACCATCAACGGTAAAAAAATTCCTAAAAAATCTGAAATTGAAAGTAAAGTGAATCAGGCTTCCAATATTTTCAAAGGTGTGCCGGGAATCAGCAATGTGAAAACGAGTTTGGACTTCGATAATTTCATTATAAAACTGAGTTGTAATTTCAAAAAAATTGAAAATATCAATACAGGTTTGGAACAGCTGAAAGCAAAGAACATCATCGGGAAAACAATTCCAACGCAATTGTACAAACAAAATGTCGCCGAAAAGACGTTCATCAGAAACAAAATTGGAAGTTACAAAAACGATTACGACAAGCTGAGCAAAGCGGACAAAGAGGTTTTCAGCGATGCGACTTACAATTCGAAAACGTCATAAAATCCCAAACCAACAATTCTTACACAGTTTCGCCCAACAAAAAAGCAATAAAACTGAGTGGAAATATTTTGGATTTTATTCTTCAGAAAAAACAAATTCAGAACAACATTTCATTACAGTAAAAACAGGAAAAATATCAAACTATGAAATCAATTTTATTCAAAAAACAACTTATATTTTTCTTGATATTCTGTTGTGGTTTTGCTTTTTCTCAAACCAAAATTCAGGTTCCGGCCAATGCCGTTTTTTATATGGAAGTGAATGGGAAACTGCTGAATAGCAAAACAAACTGGCAAAAGCTGAATCCAATTTTACAAAATCTAAATAAAAACGATCAGGAAAAACCAACCTGGAAAGATTTCTCGGACACGGGAATTCAGAAAGATGCGAGACAATATCACTATGTCAGTTTCAACGATTCTGTGAAAACTTATACAGCACATTTGGTTTTGGAAGATGCTGTGAAATTTCTGGATTTTATTAAAGTTTCAGCAAAGAAAGAACTTGAAATTACGAAGAAAAACAAATATTCTTTTGTCAATTTGAATGACGATACTTTTGTGGCTTGGGATGGGAAACGAGCAGTTGTGACCGGAATCAGCTACACGAAAAAGTTGCCAAAATTTGATTACGATCATCCTATTGACAGTGTGGCAACAGTGGCTGATTCTGCGGTAGCGATGATAGACAGCGTTGCGGCTGCGACAGATTCTACTTATTACGAACCTGAAAAACCCTTCAATTACAAAGATGAAATCAAGTATCTGAAAGACGAAATCAAATACCAGAAAGAAGATATCAAGGAACATCAGGAGGAAATCGTTCGCCTGCAAAAAGACATCAAATATCTGGAAAAGCATCACAAATATCCGGAGGAAAAAAAGTCTGCGGAAGTTGCTGATGTTGACGAAGTTGCCTCTGCAAAACCAACGGAAGAATATGATGAGGAAGCGGAAGATTTGAAATATCAGAAGGAAATGGATTCTATCAAAATGGTTGATTTCAAAATCGTTAAAGCCTTTGCGGAAAAGGATTTTGATAGATATTTCGATTCAAACCTCGAGATCGAAACGCCAAAGGAAATGGTCAAATTTCAAGATTCAAATTCCGATGTTTTTGTCTATTCCAATTATGGTGAGATTTACAGAAATGGCGTTTACAAGGACGTGCTGAAGCTCTACAGTTTTGGTGATCTGATTGATAATCTGTACAATGCGGACTCTTCTTATAATTTATATTTTGATAAAAATAAAGTAAAAGTAATAAGTAATTATCAACACAGAGACGGCGAAATTCAAAAGCGTTTCTCAGCAGTTTATAATGGCAAAAAGAACAGAAAACTGATGTCTTTGATTTCTGACAAAAGTGTGGGTTATTATGCAATAAACGTAGATGGCTATAAATATTTTGATCTGATGTACAGCTTATTCGAAAGTAAAAATGAGAATGGCAAATACCAAAAAGAACTGGAACTGATGATGGAAACGGTGAAGATTGTTCTGGATGAAGAAGCGATCTCCAAAATCGCTCCCGGAAACGGTATTTTTGTTCTCAATGATTTGAAAAACAAAAAAATAGATTACACAGATTATGAATACGATGAAAACTATGACAGCAAAGAAATCAAAAAAACGAAAGACGTTGTAGTTCCGGATTTCACGTTTGCATTTGCGACAGAGAACGAAAATTATTGGAAACGTGTTTTTGAAGTTTTGACTTCCAACAAAGAATTATCGGAGAAATTTGCTAAAAATGGTGACATTTATTATCTGAAAAAAGATCCTAAAAACAGCAATTACATCGATCAAATCTATTTCACAGTGAAAGACAATATTGTCTATCTGACTACTTCACTGGAAAACCTTGCTCCTAAAAAGCAATCGTCAGATTCGGAAAAATGGGCGAAAGATGCTGCCAAACATCCGTCTTCCGGAACGATTAATATGCAGAGATTGCTTCAGGGTCTGGAAAAAGAATTCAAAACCATTTCCCAGAAAGAAGGTTTTGATTTGTTCAGGAAAAATATTGGTGATATTTATTTTAAAAGCGAAGTGAAAAAAGAAAGCATCGAAACCGAATTCAACTACACAACGCCGAATTCCTCCGAAAACAGCCTGATGTATTTCTTTGATTTTTGTAACGATTTGATTAAATTTTCTGAACCAAAAACAGGGAAAGCTTTGTAAATGAAAAGATTATTCATCTTTATCTCATTTGTTTTTGTGCTCGGTGTTATCAGCTATTTTTTGTGGTCTGTCAAGGATAAAGATTTGAAAGCTGTTCCCAAGAATTCTGATGTGGTGGTTTTGGTTGATGCTAAAGAATTGAAAGAGCAATATGTGTTTTCTTTAATAAAGAATCCATCCAAATGGTTTGAAACTTCGAAAAATTCTAGTGAAAATAGTGGAGTGGAAGTTCCGGATTATATTCAGATTTTTCATTTGAAAGATACCAGTTTCTCTGATTGGTACAGCATTTTCGAGATTTCTGATAAAGATAAATTGCTTGGTTTTCTGAAGAGAAAAGGTTTTAAATTAATTAATGGTCTCTACACTAGAGATCACTTTTCAGCAAAAATCGAAGCTTCGAAATGTGTTGTCGGATTTTCAAATCCAAGTTTCAGTAAAACATCTTCAGACATTCTTAATTCAAAAACAAAAAATTTGCACGCTGACCAACTGATCAATAATTCGGTTGCCAGCGTTTCTTATCTCGCAAAATCTAAAATTCAGAATTTTGCAGTTGATATCAATGATCACAATATTGAAATTAAAACAAAAACAACTGACGATATTTTCTCTAAGATGATTTCAGACTTGCAGAAGAAAACGTCATTTTTAAAACTTAATTTAGATTCTGCAAACGTTAAAATTGCATCAAAATTATTCAATAAAAAACTTAGTGATTCTATTAAAATAAAGTCAGTTTCTGCTGTTTCAGAAATAGAATTGGTGAATGACAAAATCATCAGTTACAGTTATGATGACAATTTCAATGAGGTGGAAAAAGTGAGTTATCAAAAGATTTTTCAACCCAATTATTCTATCAATTTGCAAACATGGGAACCGGAGCAAACTTGGTTTTATTTTCAGAAGAAAAAATGGATTAATGCCCAAAACCAGTTCACGCTAATTCCTTTTCAGCCTAATTTGATTAAGAAAAATGGCAATGAAATTTCAATTAAATCCATAAGAAAAGAGATAGACCTCGGAGAGCATTTTTCTGGTAATTATATTTTTCTTAAAAATAATCCGTTATTAATTAACTCAGTAAAATCTATTTCACCATCGCAAAAAGAAGTCATTTCGAATATTGATTACTTTTTTTATGGTAACAAAGACAATCATTATTACCTGAAAATTACTTTTAAAATAGAAAAATTACCACTTATTTTAAGATGGTAAATTAGGAAGAGATGAATTATTTAGAGTTTTTCCCTTTACGGATTGCGGTTCATTATTTTTTACACCTGATTTTTCCGGCAGCTATTGCTTATGCTTTTTTCAGAAAAGATTGGCGGAAGGCGTATCTCATCATGTTGGGAACGATGCTTGTGGACACAGATCATTTGCTTAGCACTCCTATTTTTGCGCCAGACCGCTACAGTATCAATTTCCACTTATTGCACACTTACTGGGCAATGGGATTTTATGTTTTGCTCACGTTTTTCAGAGGCGTTCCCAGAATCATTGGCGTCGGATTGTTATTTCACATGCTGACAGATTGGATAGACCATCAGATGCTTCTTTGAAAAATCTTAATTTCTTCTTGCGTTCACCATTTTGTGATGCATAATTCTGGCAATGTTTAAGGCTCTCAAAACGGCTGTTTCTGCATTTTCACCTTCGAAGTTTTCGTGAATGGTTTCTTCCCAAATCTGTAACCAGCGGTTGAAATGTTTCTCTTCCATCGCCATAACTTCATTGATTGGGAAATGTTTCGCCATCGGATGACCATCATAAACAGGATTTCCCAGAAGAATACTTTCCCAGAAATTATACATTTTCGGAAGATGTTTGCTGAGTTCTATCTTCGCAACATCTGTAAAGAAAAACCCGATGAGATCATCTTTGATCACTTTGTCATAAAACTTATTGATTAAGATTTCTACATCTTCTCGGCTTTTAATGTCTTTCATTTTTCAAAATTAAAACAAATTAAAATGTAATTTTGCAATTATGTCAAAATTCAGTTTTCCCAGATTGAAGTCAATCAATGATACAGGCTTTGGGGATAATTTTTCCGGTAGATTTATCAATAAAGATGGTTATCCGAATATCAAAAAGAAAGGTGTTAACATCCTGAATCGCTACAGCTGGTACCACACGATGCTGAATCTCAAACGATGGCAATTCATTGGGTTATTGGTTGGTAGCTATATCCTTGTTAATTTCATTTTTGCGCTGATTTATTATTTAATTGGAATAGAACATCTTACCGGCATCGATAAAAGTAATTTCCAGAATGAATTTACAGATGTTTTCTTTTTCAGCTCCCAAACCTTTACCACAGTTGGTTATGGTCGGATTGCACCCGTGGGTTTTCTGGCAAGTCTGGTGGCAACCTTCGAGGCATTCTTAGGATTGTTGGCATTTGCAATCGCAACAGGACTTTTCTATGGAAGATTTTCCCGTCCGAGAGCATTTTTACAATTCAGTGATGTGGCGCTCATCTCGCCTCACAAAGACAAGACAGGATTGATGTTCCGGATGGCGCCGTTCAAGAATACGTCTCTCACAGATGCCAGCATCACGGTTTTGACTTCATTTGAAATTATAGAAAACGGACAGACAAAAAGTTCATTTTACAATCTGAAACTTGAAGTTACAAAAATTACGTCCCTGATTCTTAACTGGACCATCGTACATTATATAGATGAAGAATCTCCTTTTTATGGATTAAATGCGGAAGATCTTAAAAATACGGACATTGAGATCATCGTTCATGTTAAGGCATTTGACAGTATATTTTCCAGTGAGGTAGTGCAGAGAACGAGTTACATATCAGACGAAATTGTTTACGGAGCCAAATTCGAAAAGATGTATGGACCAGATGAAACCAATAAGTTTACAGTTCTGAATCTCGATATGATTAATACACACTTCCCAGTTATTTTACCAGAAAATTCTTAATGATGGATCTTGATTTCTATAAAAAACAAGCGCTGCAGAAACAAAAAGAGCACAGAAAATTTTTGGATGGACTCAAAAAGAAACCACCGAAAAATCTGGATTATCTGGTGGTGGAAAAACACGAAGAAACTTTTCAGGAAATCGATTGTCTCAATTGTGCTAATTGCTGTAAGACTACAGGTCCGCTATACACAGAAAAAGACATCGAGCGGATTTCCAAACATCTTCGTATGAAATCTTCGGACTTCGAGGCGAAATTTCTCCGGATAGATGAAGATCAGGACAAAGTTTTGCAAAATCTGCCTTGCTTTTTTCTTAATGATGATAATTCCTGCTCGATATATGAAATTCGTCCAAAAGCTTGCCGAGAATATCCACATACCGATAGAAAGAAATTTTATCAGATTAATAATTTGACCATTCAAAATACCTTGATTTGCCCTGCAACCTATGTTTTTGTGGAGAAACTGATGAAAGTTTTGGACAAAAAATGATTTCCAAATTAAGTTAAAGTTTACTATTTTTTCATAATTTATTAAATTATGGTTTGATGTTTGGACTTGATTGTCAAATCATTAAAAATAAAGTATTATGAAAAAGTTAATCACAACAGCGGCATTTCTAATGTTTGGGACAATGTTTATCACGGCTCAAACGACTCAGAAAAAGGACAACACGACCAAAATGAAAGACAAACCGGCAAATGGTACAGAAATGAAACTGCAGACGCCAGTTCAGCCAAACGGAATGAACAGAACAGTTGACACGGCGACGATGAACAACTCGTCAAAAATGCAGAATAATACAAACAGGCTACAGCAAAATCAAACATTACCAAACAACGGAACTTTGCAAAATCCAAGCACAACAATGCCAAACAATGGAACTTTGCAAAACCCAAATACAACAATGCCAAACAATTCTACAGCAACACCGCAAGTACAGCCGGTGAGTCCTGTAGATCCTGCAAAAACAAGATAGATATTTAGAAAAAAACCAGAGCAAACTGTTCTGGTTTTTTTATGTTTTTAGTTTAATGTTTTTGCCTTTTTAAATAGATTTAATAAAAGTTGGTTTGATATTTGGCTTGAGTATTAAAATCATTAAAATAAATCATTATGAAAAAGATAATCACAGCCACAGCCTTTCTTGTTTTTGGAACGATGCTGACAATGGCGCAAACCACAAAGAAGAAAGAAACAAAATCGGCTAGTACAAAAACAGAAATGAAATCTAAATCTTCTGTTCAGCAAAACAATACGACCAAAATGGTGGACACTGCCAATCTTGAGCAAAGACAAAAAGAAGCAGACGAAAAATTGCAAAGACAGACAATTCCTCAAAAAGATGGACTGAATAATGAAGCTGTAAAACCTGCGCAACCAGTTCCAGGACAATTAGAATAAAAAAACCAGAGCAAATAGCTCTGGTTTTTTGTTTTATGCTTTCCAATCTACAACGGCTCGTATAAAAGCCTCTGCATTTTCAACCGGAATATTTGGTAAAATCCCGTGTCCGAGATTCACAATATATTTGTCTTTTCCAAAGCGGTCAATCATCTCGTGAACCATTTTCCTAATTGTCGCCGGCGTAGAGTGCAATCTCGATGGGTCAAAATTCCCCTGAAGCGTCACAGAATTATTCGTGAATTTTCTAGCTAATTCCGGCGTAATCGTCCAGTCAACACCCAAAGCAGACGCTTTGGATTTCGTCATATCTTCCAACGCAAACCAACAGCCTTTTCCGAAAACCACAACGTGCGTCAACGGCGCAAGAGCTTCCACAATTTGATTGATGTACTGCCAGGAAAACTCCTGATAATCTGCAGGCGAAAGCATTCCGCCCCAACTGTCAAAAACCTGAACAGCAGAAACACCTTTCTCCACTTTTCGTTTCAAATAAGCAATCGTCGTGTCCGTAATTTTTTGCAATAATTTGTGCGCTGCTTCCGTTTGCAAAAAGCAAAATGACTTCGCAATATTGAAATCCTTAGAACCTCTTCCTTCGATGCAATAACAGAAAATAGTCCAGGGCGAACCAGCAAATCCAATCAACGGAATCTCATTATCCAGCTTTTCCAAAGTCATTTCTATGGCGTCGAAAACATAACCCAAAGTCTCGTTCACGTCCGGAACTATCACATCATCAACTTGTTGAGCTGTTCTTATTGGTTCGTCCAACCAAGGTCCAACGGATTCTTTCATTTTGAAATCAATTCCCATCGCTTGCGGAACCACCAAAATATCGGAGAACAAAATCGCTGCGTCCAAAGGAAATCTTCTAATTGGCTGAACCGTAATTTCCGAGGCCAATTCCGGCGTCTGACATCTTGTGAAAAAGTCGTATTTGTCGCGCAACGCAATGAATTCCGGCAAGTATCTTCCGGCTTGTCTCATCATCCACACGGGCGGTCTTTCCACGGTTTCGCCTCGCAAGGCCTTCAGGTATAGGTCGTTCTTTATCATTATTTCTATTCTAGTTTGTAATCAGATTACAAATTAATTTTACCATTAAATCTTTGTCGTTTGGATTACTTTGAGCAATAAGCAATGCTAAAGCTGTCAAAGCATTATCGTTGATTTTTTGCTCTCCGTTCTTTTTGAGCAGATGTTTATTCTTTTCTAAAAACCAAATAAATACGAATGCACCAATTCTTTTGTTTCCATCAGAAAAAGGATGGTTTTTGATGATGAAATAAAGTAGGTTGGAAGCTTGTTCCTCAATGCTTGGGTACAAATATTGATTATCAAAAGTCTGAACAATACTTTTTAAAATGCCTTCAAAAGTTTTATCTTTCTGATTTCCAAAAAGTTCAGTGGCTTCGTTTTGTTTAATAAGCTCTGCTTTTAGAATTTTAATTGCAGATATAGATTCTTGGTAATCAATTTCATAGGTTATATTTTCTTCAAGATGATTAAGTTCGAGTGAAGAACTGTCAAATTGATTAAGAAGAATAAAGCTTTTAGTATAATGGTTTAAAATATTGAGCAAACCCTTAACTTCCGAAAGTTGATTAACTTCTGATGATTCTGCTTTCTCTATAATGTTTACAATCTTTTCTAATTCTTGTAATCTTTTCGAATTAATACTTATTCCATCTAAAAGATATTCTTTAAGTCTTTGAGATGACCAAATTCTAAATTGTGTTCCTTGTTTAGAATTAACTCTATAACCAACAGATAATATTGCATCTAAATTGTAATATTCTACTTCTCTTGAAACTTCTCTACTCCCTTCTTGTTGAACTGTTGCATTTTTTGCAACAGTTGAAGCTCTATCTAATTCTCCTTCTTTGTAGATGTTGTTTAAGTGTCTTGAAATTACCGATTTATCTCTTCCGAAGAGTTCAGAAATTTGATTTAGGTTTAACCAAGCCGTATCTTTCTCAAACTGAACTTCGATTTGAGTATTACCATTTATGGGTGTATAGATTTTAACAGCCTTCATTTATAAGGTTAAATTTTGGTTTTGATAAATCAAATTCAATAAATCGGCTAACGTATTTTTATGACTTGTAATTATTTTATTTTCAGTGAGCTTCTTCAATTCCGAAGTCGTTGTTTTTCCAATCGAAAAAATCTTCAAATCCTCCAAACCATTGAACTTCGCAAAACTACGAACTCCACTCGGACTGAAGAAAACCACGGCCTGATATTTCTCATTGATTTTCGGAAACAGCAATTCGGTCTTATAAACAGGGATTTTCTTGTAAGAAATATTTTGCAAAGGCAATTTCTCATCCAAAACATCCAAAGCCAAATCGCCACAAAAATGCAAAAACTTCTCATTCACAGAATTTTCTGTTATGAATTGTGACAATTCGCTCGCATTCTTACAAAGCTTGAAAGTCCCAAAATTATGCTTCCTCAATTCCTTTTTAGTCTGCGAACCAACCGCGTAGATTTTATTATAATTCTTCTCAGCAAAATTCTCATTCGCATCAAAACCATTTTCGAAGAAGGCTTTCACGCCATTCACACTTGTGAAAATCAAAGAATAATTCTTCAAACCGAAAGTTTTCGTTTTAATGAATTCCGTTTTGATGACCTCCACAAAATCAACCAACACTTCCGTTCCCAATTTCTCAGCAACTTCTTTTCTGTCCAATGATTTTGTAAAAAGGATTTTCATATAGTTTTTTAACGCAAAGGCGCAAAAAAAATTAGTAATTGTTATTTATATAGAAGTCGCAAATTTTCAACTTGGCGACTTTGAACATTTCAAATGAACAATTAGTTGCGCTTTTGCGTTAAATCTGCTACAAACTTTTTCTAATCTCGTCCATCAATTCCTTCCCGCCGTTTTCCAAAACCTTCAAAGCCAATTTCGCTCCAAAATTCTCAGAATCGTTCCATTCAAAAATCTCATCTGTTTCGATGCAATCTTTTCCACCAAGCGAACAAAGTCTTCCAACAAACCGGATTTGATTTCCAATTAATTCAGCTTTTGCACCAATTGGTGCTGTACATCCGCCTTCCAAAGTTTTCAGGAATTCTCTTTCTATAGTAATGCAAATTTCAGTTTCCTTGTGAGAAATCGATTTTAATATATCGCTCAATTCCGGATTGTCAATTTTGCTGGCAATTGCAACAACACCTTGCGATGGCGCTTGCAACAAAAATGGAATCTGTTCGTATTCCACATCAAGATTCATTCTTTTTATTCCGGCTAATGAAAAGATGGTCGCGTCAGCAACGCCGTCATCCAGTTTTTTCAATCGTGTTTGAACATTTCCTCGGATATCTGTGAATTCAGTTTCAGGAAATTCCTTCAACCAAAAAGCGCGTCTTCTCAAACTGCTGGTCGCGATTTTCAAAACATTCAAATCCAAAGCTTCCGCATCTTTATTTCTCACCAAAACATCTTCCGGAAAATCTCTTTCCAAAACCGCAGAAATCTGAATATTTTTTGGCAATAGTGTAGGAACGTCTTTCAGGGAATGAACAGCAATATCAATCTCATCATTAAGCAAAGCAATGTCTAAATCTTTTGTGAAAATTCCGGTAATTCCCAATGCGTAAAGCGGTTGGTTTAGGTTTTTGTCGCCGGAACTGATGATTGGAACGATTTCCGTTTGCAGACCAAGATTCTGAAGTTTTGCTTTAACTTCGTGAGCCTGCCAAAGTGCAAGCGGACTGTTTCTTGTTCCTATTCTTATGGTTTTCATTGTTTTACTGTTTGTGGATGTCGAGGATTTCTTCCATCAATTTCGTGATTTCGTCGGCGCGGGAAGGATTTTCCATTATGTATTTCGCAAATCGATTCGTGATTTTCTGAACCAGATTGTTGGACAATTCCATATCCTCGATCTTGGCGTAATGGAATTTCTTATGAATATTGTGCATTTCATTTTCCTCAATCTTCTTCAAAGTATTTTTAAAATGATTGATCTGTGGAGCGAGTTTTCTTTTCTTTTCCCAGTCAGCAAATTCCTTTGACATTTCTTTGATAATGGCTTCCGCTTTTGGGATTTCTTTTTTCCGCTGATCCATTGTTTCCTTGATGGTTTGCGAAAGCTGATCCACATCTATCAAAGTCACATTTTCCAATTTTCCAATTTCCTTCTGAACGTTGTTGGGAATCGAAAGATCGATGACGAGCATTTCCTTGTCTTTAGGAAAATTAGTTTCATCAATAATATATTTCTGTGCGCCGGTTGCAACGATCAGAACATCGGTTTGTTTCAGTTCCTCCGGGAAAGTTTCAAAATCGATTTGAGGAATATTGTATTTGTCGGCAATTTTCTCCGCTTTTTCAAAAGAACGGTTGGCGATTTTTATTTTGGGCTGATAGATGTGTTTTACCAGATTTTCGATCGTATTCTGACCAATTTCACCTACACCCAAGAGCAAAATATTTTTCTCGTGGATGTGTTTTGTCTGATTCAGAATATAATGAACCGCAGCGTAGGAAACTGAAGCCGAACCTGTGCTGATTCCCGTTTCGTTCTTAATTTTCTTCGAAATCTGGATTGAGGAATTGATGGCGCGTTCCAGATAAGGATTGGAAAAATCTTTGTAAGTTTTGAATCTATGATAAGCATTTTTGATTTGAGAAACAATCTCGAAATCACCAATAATTTGACTTTCCAAACCTGCTGCAACGCGGAAAAGATGAAATAATGCATCTTCTCTTTGCAGGACATTCACATATTTCAGAAACTCGGAAAGAGAAACGCCGACTGTGTTGCAATAAAGTTCTGCGATGTGAAGATAATTCTTTGTAGTAGAGTAGATTTCGGTTCTATTGCAAGTGGAAACAACGAACGCATCACCGTAATCCTGCTCGTGGATCTGGTTTACAAAAGCTTTGATATGATCATCAAAAAACGCAAATCTGCCACGTGTTTCGGCATCCGCTTTTTCGTAACTGATGCTGAGAACGGCAAAATCTGATGTCTGATGAAATTTATTTTTAGTGCTCATTTTCAGTATGCGAATTTACGAATTTTAATACAAAGACTGTTTCCGAATATCATTTTGATAAATTGATAAAATCTATAGATACAACGAGTAATCGTATTAGAATAATAATGTTTTAAAGGATTTTTTGTAAGAGTAATAATATTTAATTTCAGATTGATTTTCAGAATTTTGAAATCTTAATTTAAAAGGAAATTTTAAGGAAATTTTAACCAAATTATTTTTAATTCGTCAGATAGAATGACTCTAAATTTATATCTTTGTAAACTTAATAATTACTGAACAAAATGGGTATATTGGATATGTTTACGCAAGAGATTGCGATTGACTTGGGAACTGCGAACACGCTTATCATACACAATAACAAAATAGTTGTGGATCAGCCGTCTATTGTTGCGATAGAGCGCTCGACTGGCAAACCGATTGCGGTAGGTGAACAAGCAAAGCATATGCAAGGTAAGACCCACGAAGATATAAAAACTGTAAGACCATTGAAGGATGGTGTAATTGCAGATTTCCATGCATCGGAGCATATGATCAAGGAATTCATCAAACAGATTCCGGGTATCAAAGGCAAATTTTTCCAGCCTGCGCTTAGAATCGTGATCTGTATCCCTTCAGGAATTACAGAAGTTGAGAAGAGAGCGGTAAGAGATTCTGCACAGAAAGTAAATGCGAAAGAAGTACGTTTAATCTACGAACCAATGGCTGCAGCAATAGGCGTTGGAATTGATGTTCAGAAGCCGGAAGGTAATATGATTATCGACATAGGTGGTGGAACGACGGAAATTGCTGTGGTTGCATTAGGTGGAATTGTTTGTGATAAATCTGTGAAAATCGCAGGTGATGTTTTCACAAATGACATTGCTTATTATCTGAGAACACATCATAATTTATACATCGGAGAAAGAACGGCTGAGAGAATCAAAATCGAAGTTGGTTCCGCTGTGGAAGAATTGGATGTTCCAATTGACGATATTCCTGTACAAGGACGTGATCTCATCACCGGGAAACCAAAAGAGATTATGGTCAACTACAAAGAAATTGCAAAAGCACTTGACAAATCCATCATCAGAATCGAGGATGCAGTAATGGAAACATTATCATTGACGCCTCCTGAATTGGCTGCTGATATTTACAAAACCGGAATCTATCTTGCCGGTGGTGGAGCGCTTCTGAGAGGTTTGGCGGACAGGCTTCACAGAAAAACGGGACTTCCTGTTTTCGTGGCAGAAGATCCTTTGAGAGCGGTTGTAAGAGGAACCGGAATTGCTCTTAAAAATATGGATAAGTTTAATTTCTTGATCAAATAATAATTTTTCTCTAAAATTTGAATGATTGTACAGTTTTGATAAATAAGTTTTAGACTTTTATCAGATCATTTATAATTTTTCAATTATCATTTATAACTTAGATGGGTGCTTTGCTGAGATTTTTTTCTAAGAATGCTTTATTCGTGTTCTTTGTCTTCCTGCAATTGGTTGCAATTGTACTTATTTTCAGCAAAAATACAATGCAGCAAAGTTTCATTGCAGCAAAAACGGCGGCTTTCAATTCCTGGGTTTCAGGTTATATAGATGAAGGAACTTCTTATCTGAAACTGAAACAGATTAACGAAGATCTTGTTACTCAAAATAAAGCTTTGATGCTTGAACTTTACGGAAAAGATAAAGCTAAAAACCCGAGTTTCAGAAAAGTTTACGATACCATAGGAGGTGGACAGATTTACACTTTTGTAGATGGAGAAGTGGTTTTCAACAGTATCAACAGGAGAGACAATTACTATACTATCAACCGCGGACGTCTTCAGGGCGTGAGTTCCAATATGGGCGTTATTGCGCCGAAAGGAATTGCCGGGATCGTTATTAACACAACTGATAATTATTCTTTGGTAAAGTCAATCTTAAGTGTCAATAAAATCAAGATCAGCGCATCACTTAAAAAAACGGGCTATTTCGGGACATTATCCTGGAAAGGCGATGATACCAGAACAATGACGCTTTCTGATATTCCAAAATATGTTCCTCTGAAAGTTGGCGATACCGTGATAACCGATGGAAAATCTTCCATTTTCCCGGCAGGAATTTTGGTCGGAACTGTAGCCGGATATGAAGTTGACAGCAAAACAGGATTCTGGGATATTTCGGTAGAACTCAGCGAGAAAATCGGAAAATTAAGTAAAGTTTATGTGGTTCGAAACCTGAAAAAATCCGAAGTTCAAAAAATAGATGATTCATTAAAAGTTCAAATTCAAAAAGATGATCAGTAGAAACGTTGTGTCAGATCTGGCTTTGATCGCACTATTGACCGCTTTTCAGATTTTTATTCTGAACAGAGTTGCTCTTTTTGGGCAGTATATTCCGGTGCTTTATCCTGTTTTTGTAATGTTTTATCCATTTTTTAGAAACAGATTTCATTTCCTGGCGTTAAGCTTTATATTAGGATTATGTGTTGATGCATTTCTCGGAACATGGGGAATCAATGCTTTTGCAACTACGGTTGTAGCTTACTTTAGAACAATCATATTCCGGACTTCCACAGATACTACGACAGATTTTTTCTCTTTCCAAAGTATCCAGTGGACGCAGTTCATATTTTTTATTGTAACCAGTATTTTCATTCATCAGCTTTTGGTTCAGTATATCGAATTTTTTAAGTTCGACAGATTTTTTGAAATTTTATTTAATGTAATAGTTACCAGTATAATTTCGTTTGTATTTATATTAGCCTACGCATTAGCATTTAAAATCAAACAAAAAGTCTGAAACCAATGTTATGATAAAATCAAACATTTTCATATTGAGGTTGCATATGTCCTCTAATGAAATATAAAAGCACATATGAAGTCACAATATCTCAAGATCATTCTCGCCCTTTCCATCATTGCATTAATTTTTATTGCAAGGCTTTCTTATTTACAGCTATTCACGGACAGATATGCTTTGAACGCTGCAAATACGTCCATCAAAACAGAATATGTAATTCCGCCGAGAGGTGTCATCTTTGACAGAAACGGAAAAATATTGGTGGGAAATCAGCCATCATTTGAGATTTCTTACACCGCAGCACTTCTAAAACCTGATTTTGATACGATAGGATTTTGTAAATTATTGGGAATTACAGAATCGGATTTCATCAAGACGATGAAGAATATTGAGAAAGAAAAATACTATTCCAAGTTGACACCGATGACTTTTATGAAAAATCTAAGTCGTGAGGAAATGGCAAGAATTCAGGAATTGATTTTCAAATATCCGGCTTTCAGCATCGTTCCGCGTCCACAGAGACAGTATGAAGTCAATACTTCCGGAAATCTTTTGGGCTATACCAATCAGGTAAATGATAACGATATCAAGAAAGATTCAACCTATTATTTGCCGGGAGATTTTGTCGGGAAAAGTGGTGTTGAAAAATCTTATGAAAAAGAACTTCGGGGCGAAAAAGGAATGAAATATATCCAAAAAGACATTCGCCAAAGAAGTATCGGTTCTTACAAAAACGGAGAACTTGACAAAGAAGTGGTTACAGGTAAAGATCTGACTTTGACCATCGATTATGACCTTCAAAGAATGGCGGAAGAAATGCTCGTGAACAAACACGGCGCAGTCGTAGCCCTCGACCCAAATAATGGCGAAATCCTGACGATGGCAACAGGTCCGGACATTGATCCCAATCTTTTCACAGGTCCGGAAAAATCCAGAAATCTCTACAAATTGGCTAACGATACCATTTTCGAAAATAAGCCAACTTTTGACAGATCCGTTCAGGCCGCTTATCCTCCGGGATCGACATTCAAACTGTTAACAGCTTTGGCTGCAATGGAAATGGGCGTGATGACAGACAAAACGATTTTCCCTTGCGGAAGAGGATTTTTTTACAGAGGTAAAAGTATTAAAGGCCACGGCGGTGCAGATCCGCTGATTCCTTCGATCCAGGTTTCCAGTAACTGTTATTTTACGTATGCATATCTGGCAATTTTAAAAAAATATCCCGGCAATCCTTCAAGAGGTGTTGATGAATGGAAAAAAATCATCAATAGTTTTGGCGTTGGCGAATTTCTTAATAATGATTTAGCGGTCGGTGCAAAAGGCAGAATTCCTTCCGGAGAGTTTTACGAGAAGCGAATGAAGTCTATTTATAAAGCGAATGGATCAAAGCGGACTGATTATAAAAACTGGGACGAGATGCCAACAGGCGCTTTATACAATGGGATGGGACAGGGTGATGTTTTATTAACACCTCTGCAAATGGCAAACTTTGTAGGAGCAATCGCCAACAAAGGCTGGTATTACACGCCTCACATTGTTAAATCTATTGATGGAAAACCTAATCCGGATCCAAGATTCAAGAAGAAACACATGACGATGATCCAGAATCCGCATTACTATAATGTGGTTCTTCAGGGGATGGAAGCAGTAATGATCAATGGTACCGGAAGAAGTCTCAGGTCAAAAGACTTTACACAATTGGCAAAAACAGGAACTGCGCAGGTTCCTCAGGGAAAAGATAATTCGATTTTTGTATTGATTGCGCCTGCAGATAAACCCAAAATTGTTGTGGTTGCTGTGATGGAGCACGCAGGATTTGGAGCGACTTGGGCCGGTCCGGCCTGTACTGTCATCGCAGAAAAATATATCACGGGAGAACTTAAGAGAGAAAATCTGTACAAGAAAATGATCACTTCCAGCTTTATGCCGGAGTACAAGCGACAGTACATTTCTGAAATGAAACGAAAAGGCTGGTACAAAGAGCCTCCGAAAGATACTGTGAAGCTCAAAAGAATTAAAGACAGCCTTCTGGCTATCCAAAATAAGAAATTAAAGAAAGACAGTTCCAAAGTTAAACCTCTAAAAAGCAATTCAAAATGAAGTGGGCAGAAGGGATCGATAAATTAGGAATTGGACTTTACATCATACTTTGCGTTTTCGCTATAATTAATATTAATAGTGTGGATGCAAAATTGGGAAGCAAACAGCTGATGTTCTTCGGAATCTCTTTGTTTGTTGGGATGATCATATTTTTCATGAGAACCAAATTCTTCGAGAATATGTCGGCTATTATTTATGTGGGCGGTGTTTTACTTTTGGTAGGATTATTTCCTTTTGGTACGGAGATTCTTGGACAGAAAAACTGGTACAAATTCGGTGGGTTTACGATGCAGCCTGTTGAGTTTGCGAAGATCGGAACCACGCTGATGCTGGCAAATTACGTTTCTAATCCGGATTTTAATATTAATAACAGAAAAGTACTATACACCGCTTTGGCAATTGTTGCCATTCCCGGCGTTGTAGTTTTGATGATTCCTGATGTTGGCTCACTTCTCGTATTTTTTGCTTTCGTCATAGCGCTTTACAGAGAAGGACTTTCCGGTTGGTTCTTTGGGGTTATCTTTATTTTTGCCACGACTTTTTTGATTTCGATTGCCGTAGATCCATTATTCATTACAATTGGAATTCTTATCATCGCAGCTATTTTTGTCTTCTTTAATTTTTATAAGATCAAGGGTAACTTGATGTTGATCATTGCAATTGTATTCACAGTCGGCATTCTCAGTGGATTATCATATTCCTCCAGCTATATTCTTACAAAGCTTCCAAAACACCAGCGAGAAAGAATCGAGGTTTTATACAAGGGTGAAAAAGCATTCCGGGATACTTCCGGCTACAACTTACTCTATTCCAAAACGG
>Ga0247808_10000529_pt1 | contig 18624 bp, 20 predicted proteins | sample UWRJL089202R1_FD_179914 | JGI IMG/M metagenome (GOLD analysis project Ga0247808, IMG submission 179914) | Plant litter microbial communities from Arlington Agricultural Research Station in Wisconsin, United States - UWRJ-L089-202R-1 | ecosystem: Environmental > Terrestrial > Plant litter >... | reverse complement strand
CAAATTAGCAGGACAATTTTTTTTACTTTTACTGAAATCTAATCGCTTTTCATGAAAAGTATCGATGTTGTAACCGAGGACAATTGCATTTTGTCTGCCCATATTTTTGAGCCAAAAAATCCTGTAAATAAATTATTATTGATTAATTCTGCAACTGGTGTCAAACAGCAGGTTTATTTCTCATTCGCACAGTTTTTTGCTGATCAGGGTTTTTCCGTTGTCACTTATGATTACAGAGGAATTGGACTTTCAAAGCGTGAAAAGATGAAAGGATTTAATGCTTCAATGAGGATTTGGGGAACTAAGGATTATAAAGCCGTTACAGATTATATTAAAACCAATTTTCAGGATCATCAGAAATTTTGTCTCGGTCATTCACTGGGTGCCTTGATTTTAGGAATGAACAAAGATTCTGAGATGTTTGAAGAATTTATCTTCGTCGGAACTCAAAATGCATACGTCGGAAATCTGAAGTTCAAAACAAAGGTAGAAGCCTATCTCGGTTTTGGAATTGTACAGCCATTATTGACGGTGCTTTTAGGATATTTCCCTGGAAATTGGTTTGGTTTGGGCGAAACTTTGCCGTCTGGAAGTGCATTCGATTGGCGGGTTTTGATCCTTAATAAAAAGTCAACGAATAAATTGCTTGAAAAAGTACAGGATTTTTCCAAAAACCTGACGCAAAAAGTTTTCGTTATCAGAGCGGAAGATGATCCCTGGCTTACAGAAAAAGGTGTGCGGTCGCTTCTTGAAACTACGTATCCGAATATGAAACCGACTTACAGATTAATAAAAACTTCCGAATCTGAAAAGAATGAAATCGGACACATCAATTTTTTCAGAAGTTATAACAAGAGGCTTTGGAATATAATTCTTGAAAAGCTGGAAGTTGCAGACCGGAACTCAGAATATTAATAATAAAACCTTGCATACTTCGCATTTTAAAAAATTATGGAATTAATCAATAAAACAATAGAATTAGTAAAAGAAAGGCTTGAAGGCACAGAATCTGGTCACGACTGGTTTCACATAGAACGCGTCTGGAAGCTAAGTTTGCATATTCAGGAAAAAGAGGGCGGCGACAAATTAGTTATCGAATTAGCTGCATTGCTGCACGATATTGCCGATCCAAAATTCCACAACGGAGACGAAACCGTAGCGACAAAAATCGTAACCGAATTTCTCACGGGACAAAAAGTAGATGGCGAAACCATTGATAAAGTCATTTTCATCATAGAAAATATGTCATTCAAAAATAGAAACGACACGCCAAAAGAGCTTCCTTTGGAACTCAAAATCGTTCAGGACGCAGACAGATTAGACGCAATCGGCGCCATCGGGATTGCAAGAACTTTCAACTTTGGAGGTTACAAAAATAACCTGATGTACCATCCGGACATCCAGCCAAAACTCAATCAATCCAAGGAAGATTATAAGAAGTCAAACGGAACTACGATCAATCATTTTTACGAGAAACTCTTGTTGCTGAAGGATCTTCTCAATACAAAAACGGCGAAAGAAATCGCTGAGCAAAGGCACCAGTTTATGCTTCAGTTTCTGGATCAGTTTTACAAAGAGTGGAATGTTACTTTTTAATTAAAGAGAAACCGTTATCTTTGCTAAGATGATCATATTTCTATTTTTCATTTTACTCGTGTTTGCTATTTTTCTTTCGGCTGTCCGTGGAGAAAAATGGAATTTTTGGAACAAACTTCTCCGCACAATTATTACAATTTCAGCGACCGCTTACTTCACTTTTTGGTTCGTTGAAAAGAGTGTTTCACAGTTTTTGGAAAATTCTTTGGCAATCCAGGTCATCAATTATTTACCTCAGCCTGTTGATTTTTATATCATCAGAATTCAGGATCAGGTTCCGGAAAATCAAAAGTTCAGTTCCAAACACGTAGGTCAGATTCGTCCGGAATATTTCAGGATTGAGTATCTTAATATGCAGAAATCCGACGAGTTTTGGGTTGTTGGTTACATTGGGAAAGGAAATCTCGTTTATTTTTCACAAGTCGCCGTTCCGAACAAAAACGAAGACAAAATCATCGAGGTCCGCAATTACATCAACCACAGTCTGAAACTCTCTGCCATAGCTACAGAAAAGGTAGAAGAACTAAAATACGAAAACATCAAACTAAGCATTTGGGTAACTCTGGATTTGCTGCTGATCTTTCTGAATTCGGTTTTGCTTTTCAGAACTAATAAGAAAAGATAGAATTTGGGCAGCTTTATCCGCCTTCCACTCCCGCTATTTTTTAGCCTTTGCTTTTCCGGCCACAAAAAAATGAGCTACGTTCAAGTCGGGCTGCAATGATTCGCTGTTTCAATGACGGTTTTTCAATTCACAAAGTCTAAACCAAAAATTACACATTTTAATAATGTCACGCTGAGCATAATTGAAGTATTCTTTTAAAAGTCCAATTTAATTATTTATAAAAATTAACAGTAAAATTTATAAAAAGCATAAAATTTGGCTTTCGGTTTATTCGCAACTTTGTACATTTAGCAATCCGGGAATAGTATAATTACTGTAATCTAAAAAGACAAAAAATAATTTAAAATGAATCTTAAAAACAACATAAACTCAGCACAGAAAACTTTCTTAGAATGGAAAAAAATACCTTTCACAGAAAGACAAAAATTACTTTTAAAACTTGCTGAAGTTCTGGAAAAAGACAAAAACAAATTCGCAAAACTCATCACGACAGAAATGCACAAACCAATTTCTCAATCTATTGCGGAAATCGAAAAAAGTGCAGGAATGATCAGATATTATGCAAACGCGGAAAACGTTCTGAAGCCAGAAAAAATAAAAACCGAATTTGATGTTTCTGAAGTTCATTACGATGCGTTGGGAATTATTCTTGGTGTAATGCCTTGGAATTTTCCGTTCTGGCAAGTCCTAAGATTTGCGGTTCCTGCAATTCTTGCAGGAAATGTGATCTTGCTCAAACACGCTTCCATCTGCTTCGAAAGCGGCGACGCGATCGAAAAAGTCTTCAAAGATGCAGGTTTTCCCAATTACATTTTCCAGAATCTCAGAATTGGTCACGAAGAAATCGAAGAAATTCTTGAAAATCCTTTCGTGAGAGGCGTAAGTCTGACAGGAAGTGAAAAAGCAGGAGCCAACGTCGCAGCTTTGGCGGGAAAAAACATCAAAAAATCTGTTTTGGAATTGGGCGGAAGTGATGCTTATATTGTACTGGACGATGCGGATGTGGAAAAGGCTGCTATAGAAGCACCAAGCGGAAAACTTCAAAATACAGGTCAGGTTTGTAATGCCGCAAAACGTTTCATCGTTCATTATAAAGTAGAGAAAGATTTTGTTCCGAAATTTATAGAAGAATATAATTCTTATCAGCCGGCTGACCCTTTCAAAATGGAAACAAAGCTCAGCAAAATGGCAAGACCGGATTTGGCAGACGAATTGGAAAATCAATATAAAAAAGCACTTAAAAACGGGGCAGAAGTTGTTTTAGCCTTGGAACGTATTTCGGAAAGCGAGTTTCGCCCGGGAATCATATTGGTGAAAGAAGGCAATCCGATTCTTCAGGAGGAATTGTTTGGACCTTTGGCAATATTAATGTTTGGAAAGGATGATCAGGAACTATTAAAATTAGCGAATGACATTCCGTTTGGTTTAGGAAATTCTGTCTGGACGAAAGATAAAAAACGAGCGCAGTTCTTTATTGAAAATCTGGAATCTGGAACGGTTTCTATCAACAAATCTACAAGTTCCGACGCAAGACTTCCTTTTGGTGGTGCAAAATCCTCGGGCTACGGCGTTGAGTTATCTCTGCATGCGATTAAGGAATTCACACAAATAAAAACCGTGGTAGGAAACATTTAAAAATTGCAAATTCTTTTTATAATAATAAACCCTTTCAAATCATCTTTGAAAGGGTTTATGTTTTATTGAATGACAAATATTGTATTGAAGACCAATCCCATAGCCCCGATAGGAGCGGCATCCTTTTTTGTCTTTGTGATAAATTTATAATTAATAACAAAAATTCGTAAGACAAAAAAGATATAGCAGATAGCGGGAAATAGCTCCTAAAAAACTTACTTGACGTTTGCTGAAAGTTGATTTTGGCTGCTGATGGCTGCCAAAGAATCTGCTTTTGCTTTTTTTTCTGCTTCAACCTGTTGGATGACAATGTCTCTGTTTTCCTGCTCTTTCATAATCGTTGCAAGATGAGGTTCTATGATTTTGTTCATTTCGTCTTCGGAAATATTGTTTGCTTCCGGTGAATCCAGAAGTTTTTTCCAAGGACGTCTTTTACCCCACGGATAATCACCGTAAACAATCAGTGGTGTTCCTTTGGCTCTGGTGCTCACGCCGCCTTTGTTCAGTACCCAGGTGTCAACCCAGGAGTACATCCATTTGGCATCTTCCTCCAGCATTCTAAGGCAAGAGTGCGAAGCTGGATAACCAGGCATTGCGTACTGGTGCCAACCGATGCCGTCGAAATTGGCAACGTTGACATTCCAACGTAGTTTCCATTCATCGCTGACTGTGGAGATGGCGACTTCTTTTTTCCAGTTGGCAAACATCAAACCTGTTTTGGTTTTCGTTGCTTTTTTACCCATACTTGTTGGTCCCCATTTTACGATATTGCCGTATTCATAGACGCCGTAAGCCTGAATCGGGTACGAGAAAAACACGAATTTTTTCACATTTTCCAGACTTGTCACATGGCCTGGAAAAGGAGAGTATATCAGGAAATCATCTTCGATTTTTGCAGGAACTACCAATGTGTCTGCGGCTCCGATGTTGGATCTGTCCAGACGATTGAGAGCAAGGATTGTATAAAGTGCTTTTCCTGTAAATTCTTTTTTGTTTTTTTGTGAAACGGAGTCTGTATTTTTGTAAACCCAAGGGAAAAATCCAAAATCTTTTCTGGGAATAACAACATCCGGCACTTTTGGTTTCTCGTCTTGTTTCTTCTCTTCCTCTTTCTTGTCATCAGATCCCAAAATGTCAGTGATGGGGTTGTCTTTTTTCTCGGAAGGAACATTTTCGTCCTTTTTACATTGGACAAAAAATAAGGTGGAAGCGATAAATAAAAGAAGTATGGTTTTAAATTTCATGGGACTACAAGTGTTTTTTTCAGCCTGAATATAAACAAAAAGAATACCATTTGGAAAGAAAAAGATTATTAGGAAGGAATTGATAATTATTTCATCATCAATATCAATAATCATTTATTGCTTATTAATAATATTTTTGATGATTTGTTTTGCGTGGATTCTGGAATTTTCGATAAACCAAAGATGTGTGTCCTTTCCACCACAAACAACGCCGGCGAGATAAATTCCTTCGATGTTGCTTTCCATTGTTTGAGGATTGTATGCAGGATTAAGACAATCGCCTTTCAAATCGATTCCGATGTTTTTAAGAAATTCAAAATCAGGTAAATAGCCTGTCATTGCAAGGACGAAATCATTTTCTATTTCTTTGATTTCGCCAGTTTCAGTTCGGAAGATGACGGTGTTTTCTTTCACTTCCAGCAGTTCTGCTCCGAAGAATGCTTTGATGCTTCCTTCTTTGATTCGGTTTTCTATGTCAGGTTTTACCCAATATTTTACGCTTTTTGAGATTTCGTTTTTTCGGATAATCATTGTCACGTTCCCACCTTTTCTGTAGATTTCCAAAGCCGCGTCTACTGAAGAATTGCTGGAGCCTATAACGACAACATTTTGAAATACGTAAGGATAAGGTTCTGTGTAATAATGTTTTACTTTAGGCAAATCTTCACCAGGAATATCCATCATATTTGGAATATCGTAAAAACCTGTGGCAATAATGACGTTTTTGGCGAAGTAGATTTGCTTGGTTGTTTCAACCTGGAAAAAAGTAGATTTCTCAATCTTCAGAACTTTCTCGTAAGGTCTTATGTTGAGTTCTTTTTGACGCGCAATTCCCTGATAATATTCCAACGCATCCTGTCTTCCGGGTTTTGGTTTGGTTGTGATAAAAGGGATTTCATCAATCTCCAAACGGTCAGCCGACGAGAAAAAAGTCATATACAAAGGATAGTTGTAGAGGCTGTTTGCCACAGTTCCTTTCTCTATAATGATATATTTCAAATTATTTTTCTTCGCTTCCAGAGCGCTTGCTAAGCCGATTGGACCGCCGCCAACAATAAGAACATCGTATAATTCCATACCCAAATTTACGAAGATTAAATTTTGATTGTATCTTTAGGGCAATTCTTTTGATAAAAATTAATTATGAAAATCATTGCATTAATATTCATCGTTGCTTTAATTGGATGTAATAAAGTGGATCCGAATAACGCAATTATCCCAAAACCTAAAACAAAACTTTCTGCTGAAAATAAGAATTCAGAGGAAAAAGCGGTTGTCAATCTCAATAATGAAATTCTAAACCTTTTGAAAAATAACGAGTTTAATAAACTTGCAGCTTACATTCATCCAGAAAAAGGAATTCGGTTTTCTATGTACAGTTTCATCTCGGATGCAGATAAAAGTTTTTCAAAACCAGAATTTGAAAAGTATATTGATTCTGAAGAAAAATTCACCTTTGGTCACAAAGATGGTTCCGGTGCCATTTACATCGTCTCACTAAAAGATTATTTAAAAGATTGGGCTTTCAAAAAGGATTTCACCAAGGCTAAAATTAATTATGACAATTTTGAAGGAAAAGGAAATAGCCTGAACAATATCAAAGAAAAGTATCCCAACGCAGTAACTGTGGAAAATTACTTAGCCGGGACTGTGGAGTATTCTTATATGGATTGGAATAGTCTGATTTTGGTCTTCGAAAATATTGATAATCAATACTATTTGGTTTCGATTACCAATAACCAATGGACGGTTTAGAATTCCGCATCTTCCCAATTGCTTATTTTTCCAGAGATTTTTGACAATCGTCTGTTTTCAGTTCTCAAATCTTCCATTTGGTTCAAAAGTTTATGGATAATTTCAATTCCCGGAAGATTGATTTCCAAATCGTAATGCCAATTGGTAAATCTTTCCAAGTGAGGCAATTCTTCATAAATAATATATTGAACGCTGTTCTCTGTCTCAGGATGAAGCAGTTCTGAAGCTATTAATTCGTTCAAAAAATGGTCATCAATTTTATAAATTTGGATAACTTGTTCTATGGATATTCTCTCGCTCATCATTACGAATTTTGAAGTTGTTGGAATAATTCTTTTTGTTTCTCGGTAAGATTTGTCGGGATTTTCACATTGTAAGTCACGTACAAATCTCCAAATTCGCCTTCTTTTTTATAAACCGGAAAACCCTTTCCTTTCAGTCTTACTGTTGTTCTGTTTTGCGTTTCCGGTTTTACTTTTAGTTTTAAAGAACTTTCAAGCGTCTGGATATTCACATCACCACCTAATACTGCCGTGTAAAGATCGATGTCAACAGACGTTCTCAGGTTGTTGCCATCACGTTTAAAATCTTTATCCTCAGAAATATTGAAAATAATATAAAGATCGCCGTTCGGCCCGCCGTTCACTCCCGGATTTCCGTGACCTTTCAGTTTAATTTGCTGACCATCGTAAACACCAGCCGGAATCGTGATTCTTACTTTTTTGCCATTAATATCAAAGGTTTGCTGATGTGTCTTTGCAGCATCTCTCAGATTAAGATTCAATTCAGCTGAAACATCCTGACCTTTAAATTTTCCGTTCGCACTTCCCCGTGAACTTCGTCCAGAACCGCCGCCATTTCCGCCAAACATCGACTGGAAAAAATCCGAAAAATCTTCGCCTTCACCAAAGTCAGCTCCCGAAAATCCACCTCCGGAATTTGCCGAATATTGTTGTCTTTGCTGTTGTTGTGCACGCTCATATTCTTCGCCGTGTTTCCAGTTTTCGCCGTATTTGTCGTACTGGTGCGATTCTCCGGATTGCTCAGGACTTCGTTAGCTTCATTCAGTTCCTTGAATTTTTTCTCAGATTCTTTATCGTTGGGATTCATATCCGGATGATATTTCCGGGCAAGTTTTCTATAAGCTTTTTTGATGTCATCCGCAGATGCATTTTTCTCCAGCCCAAGAATTTTATAATAGTCTACAAATGCCATAAGATCAGTTAGTTTTGTGTTCCGTTTTTCAAATCTAAAGTTAGTGAATTTCAGGCAAAAACTACATTCTGAAGTATGATTTTTAGGAGCAATACTTCTCAGTTTCTTTTCACTTTTCCAACCCGCTTTCCGCTGTATCTTTTTTCTCCAACGCTTTTTTCAAGCCAAGCAAAAAAAGGATGCCGCTGCAATCGGGGCTAAATTCAAGTTTTGCACTTCTTTTCACTTGACTCTTTTTTCTTTTGCCTTGTATCTTTTTAATTCTGTTCTACCCAGATCAATTCAGACGTATCATAACCTATAGATTTTGCTTTCTCCAGAAATCGGGTTTTGATATTTTCGGGAATGGTTTTTTCACGGGAGAGAATCCAAAGATAATCCAGATTTTTTCCTGCTACCAAAGCATATTTGTAATCTGGATCCAAATCTATCACATTGTATCCTGCCCAAAATGGTTTGAAAAAGGAAACTTTCAGTCTGGCTTCATTTTCTGTATTTACGAATTTGGCTTCGCCAGTGCTTTGTTTCCATTCTTTTTTTATGTAATCGTAACCTTTGTTGTCAACTTTGATCGTTCCATCTTCATTTTTGGAATAGGTTGCGGTAACCTGATTCATATTTTTTTCGAATTTAAAATCAAATCTTGCAATCTCGTACCATTTTCCCAGATACTTTTCCGAATCGAAATTTTGGACAGCATTCGCTTTCTCGGGAATTCCTACTGAACAGGATTTTAAAATCAAAATGCCCAAGATTCCTAGTGAAATGGGAACCGCTATTTTTAAGAATGGATTTTTCATAGATGATAATTTCCAGAACCAATTCAAAAATGATTCCATCAGAATAACTTCATCGACTACTGCGAAAATTGGAATGATAACAATTTCAGTAATTTGTTAAAGAATTTGATTATTTTTACACAAATAAAAGTTAAAAAAATAAGCAACAATGAAATTAAAACTACTTTCTATATTTTCTCTGGTCTTCTTCAGTCAGGCTTTTGCTCAGACGGATAAGTTCTACGCCACCACAGATTCTGAAAATGCAAAAGAGCTGAAAGCTAAATTTCCCGAAGAAATTGAAATTATCGGTGCGACAGGAAATCAATCCGCCATTTTCCTTACTGAAAAAGCGGCAGAGTTTCTTCATCATAATGTTATCACGCACGGTCCCGGTTACGTTTACAAATCTTCAAAAGAAGAAGCGTTATCTGCCATTAATAAAGCTAAAAAATCCAATAAGGTTCTATCTTTTACGATCGACCAAAATGCAGCTGTCAGTTCTGCAATTGCGAAAGTAAGTGCGGATAATATCAAAACGCATATCCAGGTTTTGGAAAATTATGGAACACGTTTTCATACCAGTGCAAAAGCTCAGACTGCAGTTCAGGATTTGAAAACAAAATGGCAGGGTTTGATTACCGCTTCCGGAAGGACGGATGTTTCCGTAAGAATCGTGAATCACGTTGGAACACCTATGCCTTCTTTGGTTTTTACAATTAACGGATCCACTGCTCCTGCAGATTTCATCATCGTGGGTGCGCATATGGATTCTATTACCAACAATACTGCCATTGCACCAGGTGCTGATGATGATGCGTCCGGCATAGCAACGATCACAGAGATGATACGAGTTCTTTTGAATGTGAATTATAAACCAGCAAAAACTGTTGAGTTTATGGCCTTTGCAGCGGAAGAAATAGGATTGGTTGGCTCGTCGGAAATTGCACAGGATTATGCGCTGAATGGCAAAAATGTGGTTTCGTTTGTTCAGTTTGATATGACAAATTACAAAGGTTCTCCAAGAGACATTTATTTGACGACAGATCCCTATAACAGTAATGATCTTAATTTATTTTTGATAGAATTGATGGAGCATTACAACAAAACAGGAACACATGCCTTCACCTACGGAAATACGATCTGCAATTACGGTTGTTCTGACCATTTCAGCTGGGCAGATAATGGCTATGATGCGGCTTTCCCTTTCGAAGCATCGTTTTCACAGTATAATCCAAACATTCATACTACAAATGACAAACTTTCCAATATGGGAAGCAGTGCAAATCACGCGGCGAAATTTGCAAAACTCGGTTTGGAATTCATTATCGAAACTGCAAAAGGTTCTGTATTGGCTGTATCAGACGTTACAAATAATTCAATAGATATTTTTGTGAAAGACAAAGCTTTGAATTACAGATTAGGAAAAGAAACTGTGGATTCTGTAATCATCGTAGATGCGAGTGGAAAACAATTACTGGAATCAAAAAACCTTATTTCTGTCGGGAAAATCGATTTGAATAAAATTAACGCTGGTTTTTACTTAGCTGTTTTCAAAACCAAATCCGGGAAAGTGATTACTAAGAAATTTATTCTGGAATAATATATTTTTAAATTGAATAAAAATAAAGCGAGAACAGATTAATTTTGTTCTCGCTTTTATTTTTTATTGATGTAAAATTATTTTAATTAAGATTCCGGTGCAAGTTCTACAATCAAACCTTCTAATTCTTCTGTCACAGGAATCTGACAGCCCAGTCGGCTATTAGGTTTCACATTGTAAGCTTCATCCAGCATTGCTTCTTCGTCTGGCAGCATTTCCGGCAGAGGAACATTTTCACTCAAGATATAACATTGGCAGGAAGCACACATGGCCATTCCGCCACAGATTCCGATGGTTCCTTCCGGTGCCAATTCGTAGGCACGAACGATTTCCATCAGGCTCATCGCCATATCTGTTGGTGCGGGAATTGTGTGAGAAACGCCGTCTCTGTCTATGATTGTAATATTAACGTCTGACATAGTGCAAAGATAAGAGATTGATACAAAACTTTATTTAAATTTGTTTTAAAACTAAATGATAAATATCAAAAACTATTTTAAGACCTTAGTTGATATCTCAGATGAAGATTCAGATTTGTTCATTTCGAAGCTTAATCGAAAAGAATTCAGCAAAAAATCTGTAATTCTAGAGATAGGGAAACAGGAGAATTTTTTGTCTTTTATAGAAGAAGGAATAGTCCGCTTCAATATTCCAAAAGAAGATTATGATTTTACATTTGGTTTTGCATTTTCCGGTTCCTTTGTCAGCAGTTATGATTCTTTCCTTTCCAGGCAGCCTTCCGGGTATAATATAGAAGCAATTACGGATAGTATTCTCTGGCAGATTTCGCACGATGATTTGCATTTTATTTATGATAATACGACTGTTGGAGAGAAAATAGGACGTCTGATTGCGGAGGACCTCTACGTCAAAAAAATGAAAAGAGAGTTGTCTCTGTTGCAGGATAATGCTCAGAAAAAATACGAAGACCTTGTGAAACAACAGCCACAGCTCATCCAAAATATTCCGCTCAAATATATTGCTTCTTATATCGGTATCAGACCGCAGTCGCTAAGCAGAATCCGGAAACAGATTAAGTAACATTTGTTCATTGTTTTGCAGTCTTAATGAAGATAAATTTGCATAAAAAAATATGAAACCTTTATTGATTCTGATCTGTATTTTTATCTTGGCTCTTGCCTTTACCAGATTCTTTTCCGGATATTTTGGTTATAAACTTTCGGGAAAGATTGCTTTAGCTGGAATGCTTATTTTCACGGCAGTCGGGCATTTTATTTTCACAAAAGGAATGGCGATGATGCTTCCTGGTTTTGTGCCTTTACGTGTAGAGTTGGTTTATTTGACTGGGCTTTTGGAGATATTGGCAGCTATTGCGGTTTTTTTTCCTACTCTGCGTTTCGTCGCAGGCTTCCTGTTGATAGCTTTTTTTATAATGTTGCTTCCTGCCAATATTTATGCTTCGTGGAAAGGCATTGATTATCGCACCGGAGAATTGGGAGGAAACGGATTATCTTATCTTTGGTTTAGAATACCTTTTCAGATATTGCTGATAGTTTGGACTTATTTTTTTGTGGTCAAATAAAAAAGAGAATCACAATGGATTCTCTTTTTAATATATTGATGATTTTTAATTTTAATCGATCGATTTTACAACCGCTTTTTCAGCTTCTTTTCTGGTTCCGTCGAAACCGTCAACGCCACTTACAGTGGTGTATTTCAGGACAAATTTCTTGCCTGGATTCATTCTGTTGTAAACACTTTGAACCATTAATGTCGCTTCGTGGAAACCGCAAAGAATTAATTTTAATTTTCCCGGATAAGTGTTGATGTCGCCGATTGCATAGATTCCTTCAATATTGGTTTGGTAATCTAAGGCATTATTCACTTTGATCGCATTTTTTTCAATTTCCAATCCCCAATCTGACAATGGACCTAACTTAGGCGTCAATCCAAATAACGGAATCAAATAATCTGTTTCTAAGATTGATTTTTCGCCGTCTTTCTGGATTTCAATCCCGGTTAATTTATCATCGCCAATCAATCCTGTCACTTCAGCCGGTGTAATCAGATTGATTCTTCCCTGATGTTTCAGTTCAGTTACTTTTTCTACGGAATCCAGTGCACCACGAAATTCGTTTCTTCTGTGAATCAAAGTCACGTCAGATGCCACATCTGCCAAGAAAACCGACCAGTCCAAAGCAGAATCTCCACCGCCGGCAATTACGATTTTTTTGTCGCGGAACATTTCCGGGTCTCTTACGAAATATTCAACACCATTTTCCTCAAATTTTCCAATATTTTCCAACTCCGGTTTTCTTGGGTCAAAACTTCCTAGTCCACCGGCAATGGCAATCGCTTTTCCTTTTACTTTGACGTTACGACTAGTTGTCACGATGAATTGTCCGTCTTCGGTTTTCTCATAACTTAATGCTTTTTGAGCAAGAGAAAATTGAGGTTCAAATTGTTTGATTTGTTCCATCAGATTATCTACCAAAACGCCGGCATCCACATTTGGAAATCCAGGAATGTCGAAGATTGGCTTTTTAGGATAAAGTTCCGTCAATTGTCCACCAGGCTGAGGAAGCGCATCAATCAAATGACATCTTAATTTAAGCAATCCGGCTTCGAAAACAGTGAAAAGTCCGGTTGGACCAGCACCTATTATAATGATATCTGTTTCAAACATTGATATATAATTTGGAGAGGCAAATTTAATGATTATATATTATTTAAATAAATTGGAAATTATGATATTGATTAGTAATATCATAATTCTTACAAAAAAGCAATCTCGATTTGAGATTGCTTTTCTTTCTGAAAAAAAATTTATTTTAAATAAATCTTATCATTTGGTAAGATTTTATTTTCCGTTTTAATCTAAATTTGCTACTTCATCATTTGTGTTTTTTAAATCCTGATCAATTATTGCAATTGGTCAGGATTTTTTTATGCATTACGTTTGATGAGTGCCATATAGAATCCGTCGTAGCCTTCGCTAGGCATGATTTTTTGATCTTTCAAAAGCGTAAAATCGGGATTGTTTTCCAGGAATTTCTCTACTTGTTCATTGTTTTCAGATGGTAAAATAGAACAGGTTGCATAGATCATCTGTCCGCCTTTTTTTAGAATTTTAGAATAATCTTGTAAAATCTGCTGCTGTTCTCCTTTGATCCTGTCTATGAAAGCCTGATCTATTTTCCATTTGGAATCCGGGTTTCTTTTCAAAACACCAAGTCCTGAACAAGGCGAATCAATGAGTAATCTGTCTGCTTTCTCGTGAAGTCTTTTGATGACTTTGTTGTCAGAGATCAATCTTGCTTCTATGTTGTGAGCGCCTGCTCTTTTTGCACGTCTTTTCAGTTCGGTCAATTTCCATCCATAAATATCAAGAGCGATAATCTGGCCTTTGTTTTTCATCAAAGCTGCCAAATGCAAGGTTTTCCCACCTGCACCTGCACAAGCATCTACAACACGCATTCCTTCCTGCACGTCCAATAATTCTCCAATTTTTTGAGAGCTTGCATCCTGAACTTCAAAAAATCCATCTTTGAAAGCTGAGGTTAGGAATACATTTTTCTTTTCTGCTAATTGAATAGCGTCCGGATAATTCTTGATTGTGAAAGCTTCTACGTTTTCATCATTCAAATCAGCTATTAATTCTCTTGGTGTTGTTTTCAAGGTGTTGGCACGCAGAACTGTTGGCGCTTGTTCGTTAAGAGCTATCATTTCCTTTTCCCAGTTTTTGCCTAATTCTTTTTCCAAAGTTTCAGCCAACCAATCTGGAATTGAATGTTCGATAGCTTTTGTAGGAACGGTTCCTTTTTTCAATTTAGTAAGAATATCAGCGACTTTGATCCCGTCGAATTCCTCGAATTTTTTGTAATGCGTCTTGCTCCAAAGCAAATATGCAATGATCATTTTATAAACATTAGTCGGCTTTACACTTTCGCCCATATAATATTCAAGACGCTTCTTCCAACGGATGATGTTGTAGAAAATCTCGGAAACTACGCGTCGGTCTTCGCTGCCCCATTTTCTGTGGGCTTTCAAAAGTCTTTCTATGACTTTATCTGCATATTTTCTGTCTTCGAAGAATGTTTCCTGCAGGCAATCGTGAATTCCGATCAGAAGGTTACGGTGTATAAGTTCCATTATGATGATAAAATGTTATGATTTTTATTTGAGAATGTGAGTTTTACAGAATATTTCTGATCATTATTTTAAAAGAAAAATTACTGTTTTTCAATCGGCAAAGTTAATGATTTTAATTTAATTTTTATCGTCGAGATCTTGTCCTAAGAAAAGTGCAGGTGAGGTAGGCTATGTTAAATTTGTATTAAATTTTTCAAATATGTTTAATTATTTTGTTTAACAATTTTGTCAAAACAAATGATTGATATAAATTTGCACAAAATTGTTTAACAAAAATGTCAAAACAAGAAAAAAAAGACCAAACGCAGGAATTAATCAAGGAAACAACGAAGAATTTATTCTTTGTTCAAGGTAGATTTGATGCTACGACGCAAGAGATTGCAGACGAAGCCGGTGTCAACAGGACGCTTATCAATTATTATTTCAGATCCAGAGATAACTTAGTGCAGATAGTTTTTGATGAAGCGCACAAAGTAGAAAAAGAAAAGTCTGAGATTATAATGCGATCCGAACTTCCTTTCAAAGAGAAAATAACACATTTTATAGAAGGTAGTTTACAGACGAGTCTGCAATATCCATATTTGGAAACTTACATTGTTTCGCAGATTAATAAAGGTACCTGCCACAAAAGAGATGTAGAAAAAGAAGATCTTGAAATATTATATAAAGACATCAAAAAGGAAATGGAGTTAGGAAATGTTGAAAAAATGGAGCCTATCCAGTTCATTATAAATATGATTTCACTTTTGATCTTTCCAAGTGCAATTAGACCTTTGTTTATGGAAAATATGATGATTGATAATAAGGAATTTGATAGGTTGATTTCGGATCGTAAAGAGATTATATTAAAAATGCTTTTTAAGAATTAGTTAAAAATAATTAAAAAGCCTTAAAGTATTTATAAAATCTGATCGTCATCAATGATTAGAGATAAGAAAGAAGAAATTAAAAATAAAAGAATTAATTAAATTATGAAAAGAAAACTTATAACTGCAAAAAAGCTGAAAATAGGAGTAGCTGCAGCATTTATGATTTTCGGCTCTTCATCTGCCTTTGCACAACAGCAGGTGTCTTTACAGGAAGCCATCAAACAGGCTTTGCAAAATAAAGCAGAAGCAAAAAAAGCTGCGCTTGAAATAAAAAGAGCTGAATTGAAAATAACTGAAGCTAGAGCCGGAGCCCTTCCACAAATAAGTGCAACTGCAGGTTTGACTTATAATCCTATCATTCAGGAATCACTTTTGGAATTTGGTGGAGAAAAAGTCAGAGCGCAATTGGGACAACCTTGGGTTTCCAGTGCAGTTGTTACTTTGAATCAAACCATCTTTGACCAAAGAGTTTTTACCGGTCTTAAAGCTGCAAAATCTACCAGAGAATTTTATGTTCTTAATGCTCAACTCTCAAACGAGCAGATTATCGAAAATGTAGCAACGGCTTATTATCAAGTTTTTGTGCAGGAAGAGAATCTTAGAACCTTAAATGTAAGCTACAACAATACTGAAAAAGTAAGAAATGTAATCAAAAGTCTGGTTGATAACGGTTTGGCAAAAGGAATTGATTTGGATAGAACTAATGTTCAATTGACCAACATCAGCGCCAGCAGACAACAATTGGTAAATGCAGTAGAGCTTTCCAAAAATTCTTTGAAGTTTTATATGGGCGTTCCAATCGATAAACAAATTGAACTCGAAGAGAAATCCATCGAGCCAAGACCGGAATTAATTGCTGGAAATGTAAATCTTGACGAGCGTACACAAATCAAAGTTTTGAATAAAAACAGAGAACTTCTTCAATACAATTTAAAAGCAACAGAAGCTTACTTATATCCAACCGTTGGATTGCAGGCAAACTACGGCTGGGGCGGGCAAGGTGCGAGATTTCCTCTGACTAACGGATTGAAAAATGATGTACTTTGGAGCGATTATTCAGCGATTGGTTTGAATATTAATATTCCGATTTTCACAGGTGGCGCTACCAAGTCTAAAATACAACAGGCAGAAATCGATATTCAATCTTTGGATCAGGATATTCAGGAAACTCAACTTAGCTTAAGTCTGGATTACAAGAATGCCATTACTAATATGGAGAATTCGATTATTAACATCGAAAGTATGAAAGGTAATGTGGAGCTGGCTGAGAAAGTACAGAAAGACACTCAATCCAATTATCAGTACGGCTTGGCAACTTTGACAGAAGTTCTGGATTCTGAAAACGCATTGACAGATGCAAAGCAGAATTACACCACTTCATTATTAGATTACAAACAAGCTGAGATCAAATTAATCAAAGCAAAAGGGGAACTTAATACATTACAAAATCCATAATAAAACTATGAAAAAGACTTTAATATATATCATCGTAGCAGCTGTACTGATAGGTTTGGCCGCTTGGAAAATTGCCGACAACAAAAAGAAGCAGGAAACGGAAGTAAAAGAGGTAGCAAAACAGGTTGACAAGATCAACGTGAATGTTGTTACGGCTTCCAGAACCAATATTGATACAGATTATTCCGCAAACGGAACATTCATCCCGAAACAAGAAACTAATCAATCAGCTGATATTGCTGGTAGAGTGGTAAGCGTTTTTGTGAAAGAAGGTTCCAGAGTTTCTGCCGGACAGGTTTTGGCTACAATCAAAAGAGATGCAATCGAAGTGGATGTGACTCAGGCACAAAATAATTTACAAAATGCAATTGCGGATAACCAGCGTTACGAAAATGCTTACAAATCTGGAGGCGTTACAAAACAACAGTTGGATAATTCCAGATTACAGCTTAAAAATGCACAAGCTGCACTTAGAGCACAAGGTGTAAGAGTGAACGACACAAGTGTTCGTGCAGGAATCAGCGGAACTATCAACAAGAAAATGGTGGAGCCGGGAGCTGTAGTGGCAACAGGAACTTCACTGTTCGAAATCGTCAATATCAACTCACTTAAACTTTCTGTTTTGGTTGACGAAAGTCAGGTTGGAAGAATCCAAATTGGTCAGACTGTAAACATCAATGTTAATGTTTTACCGGATGAATCTTTCAGTGGTAGAATTACTTTCATCGCTCCAAAAAGTGATGCATCGCTTAATTTCCCGGTTGAAATTGAAGTTCAGAATAAAGGGAATTTAAAAGCCGGTATGTACGCAACAGCTGTATTCAAAACCAATCACGGTGCAGAAACTCAGAATATGCTGACCGTTCCTGCAGAAGCTTTCGTGAACGGTGTGAGTTCAGGTCAATTGTTCATCGTTCAAAACGGAACGGCTAAACTGATCACTGTACAAACTGGAAAAGTTTATGGCGACAAAGTTCAGATCATCAGTGGTCTTAATGGCGGCGAGCAAGTGATCACCAGCGGACAGATCAACCTAGACAACGGTTCTAAAATCAATATCGTAAAGTAACAGAAGAATGAAGTTAGCAGAAATATCCATTAAAAGACCGTCCCTCGTTATCGTACTCTTCACGATTCTGACGCTGGGAGGTTTGTTAAGTTACTCCATGATGGGGTACGAGTTGATCCCGAAGTTTGAAACCAATATGGTAACGATTTCTACTGTCTATCCGGGAGCTTCGCCTGCAGAGGTGGAAACTTCGGTGACGCGAAAGATTGAGGATGCCGTTGGTTCTTTGGAAAACGTAAAAAAAGTAGAGTCTTCTTCTTACGAAAGTTTATCGGTAATTATGGTTCAGCTGAACACTGGTGCCGATGTGAACTACGCTTTGAATGATGCTCAGAGAAAAGTAAACGCTATTCTGGCCGATCTTCCGGAAGATGCAGATCCGCCGTCATTACAGAAATTCTCATTGGATGATTTACCGATAATGACTTTGAGTATTTCCAGTAATAAGTTAAACAACAAAGATCTTTATGACCTTTTAGATAAAAAAATTGAACCGATCTTTTCCCGTGTAAACGGTGTGGCGCAGGTTGACCTTGTAGGTGGACAGGAGCGAGAGATTCAGGTGAGTTTGGATGAGAAAAAAATGCAGGGTTACGGTCTTGCGATTGCAGATGTACAGCAGGCGATTTTATCTTCAAACTTAGATTTTCCGACGGGCGCTTTGAA
>Ga0247808_10000528_pt1 | contig 18634 bp, 14 predicted proteins | sample UWRJL089202R1_FD_179914 | JGI IMG/M metagenome (GOLD analysis project Ga0247808, IMG submission 179914) | Plant litter microbial communities from Arlington Agricultural Research Station in Wisconsin, United States - UWRJ-L089-202R-1 | ecosystem: Environmental > Terrestrial > Plant litter >... | reverse complement strand
CCCCGTCCGCCCCCGGAACCTCGCCCACCCGTGACCCCTCGCCCGACCTCGCCCGTCAACTCGCTGCACGGGCCGTCGCGCACCTCATCGGCCGCTCCGCCGACGACGTGGCGTTGCGGTCGCTCTGCCGGCACTGCGGGGGAGCGCACGGCGCCCTCTCCGTCGGTGCACCCGTCGACTCAGGCGTAACGGTCAGTCTCAGTCGCGCGCCCGGCCTGGTGGTCGCGGCTGCGTCGTTGCTCGGCCCGATCGGGATCGATATTGAATCGGTGGGGCGGATGACGCGGGCGCCCGTCGACGCGGTGGCCCTCCACCCGATTGAACTCGACGCTCTCGCCCAACTCGATCCTGCCGTGCGAGACCACGCCCGCACGATGCAGTGGACGCGCAAAGAAGCGCTACTCAAAGCGACGGGTTTTGGACTCCGCATCCCGCCGGGGAGCATCGCGCTGAGCGGACTGGGCGATGTGGCACTCGACCAGTCAAACGAAACCGTTCAGCTCGTTGACGCACCCGACCTACTCTGGAACGACCTCGACGAAGGCGATCTCACACCGGTCTTCGACGATCTGCGTGGCGTCGGCGCGCGTCATCCACAGTCCACAGTCAGCGCGAGCAACGACCTGGTCGGCTCACTCTGTGTGCTGCTCAGCTCGTCGCGCGAATAACCCGCACAACCGCAGTGCCAACGGCCGAGATCAGCAGGGCAGACACGGTCAGCAGGGCAATCGGATTGGGTCGGAACGACACGCCGTCGGGACCGGCAGCGTAAGCACCCAGTGGCACGGCGTATCCGCCACCGCCGCCACCGCTGCCCTCACCCTTTTGCACGGCCGAGTGGTCACCGTCGATGGACGCGGCATCAGGATCCGGCATCTCACCCGACCCCTCACCGCCGCCAAACCCGAAGGCCACAAACGTCACGGGAACCAGCTCCCGCCCGTCGACCGCCTCCTTCTCGCCATACGCGAGCCGAGTGCCCCACGTGGGCAATGAATTCACCAAAGTTTCCAGTACGTTCGCCATCCTTCGACGCTAGTGACGCAACTGTGGCGCTTTCTAGGGGTGGACTTTGGATGACGGGAGCTCAGGCAACGCGGCCTCGTCGAGCCACTCGTGCAGCAGCGCCTCCACCGGCACATCCGTGTGCGCCTGCGCGTGCACGATGAAGTCGTTGGTCGAGACGGAGCCGAACCGGTGCTCGGACGTCCACGCCCGCAACATCGAAAAAAACGCGTCATCGCCCACGGTCAGCCGCAGGGAATGGAGTACCAGCGCACCCCGCTTGTACACCCGGTCGTCGAACATCAGGTCGGCGCCGGGATCACGGAGAACCAGGTCCTGCGGCAGCTGGGCGAGGCGCCCCCAGTGGTGGCGGGCGTGCTCGTCGGCCGAGCGGGAGTTAATAGGCAGCAGCTTGCCGAGAATGCTCGGCAGTTTGGACCCTTTGCGCTCCGACCAGAGCCACTCGGCGTAGCAGGCGAACCCCTCGTGTAGCCAGATGTCGCTCCACTGGCCGGCGGTCACACTGTTGCCGAACCACTGGTGTGCAAGTTCGTGCGCGATGAGCCGCTCCGACGAGCCGGCGCCGTCGATGTGGTTGCGGCCGAACACGGCGAGCCCGTGCGCCTCGAGCGGGATCTCGAGCTCGTCGTCGGTGACCACGGACGTGTACTCGGCGAACGGGTAGTCCCCGAACAGCTCAACAAAGGTGTCCATCATGCGCGGCTGCAGCTCGAAGTCGTGTGCGGCGCGGTCGGCGAGCGAGTCCGGCACCAGCAGTCGCTGCTGAACCGGTCCGGCCGCGAGTGGACGCTGCCCGTACATTCCGATCTGCACGGTCGCAAGATAGGGGGCCACGGGTTCGGTCGCTTCGTAAACCCAGATGGTGCGGTGGCCGCGCGCGACCCGGGACACCGCCGTGCCCGACGCCTGCACAAAGTAGGGGGAGTCGCAGGTGATCCGCAGGTACATCGCCGCCTTGGCGGACGGCTGGTCGTCGCAGGGAAACCACGTCGACGCTCCGCACGGCTGCCCGGCAACGAGCACACCGTCGGCAAGCTCTTCCCATCCGACCTCACCCCAGGCGCTCTGCGCGGGATGCGGAAAACCGCTGTACCGGATCATCACGGTGAACTGCTGGTCTGCCGGCAACGGCGACGCGGGTTTGATGATGACTTTGTCGTCACGCTGCGAGAACTTCGCGACCCGGGTTCCGTTGACGCTGACCTTGCTGACAACCAGCCCGGCGAGGTCGAGGCTGAACCGCGACAACTTCTGTGTGCTCGTTGCGGTCACAATTGCGGTCGCCTCGAGCCGGTTGGTGCGCACCTTATAGTCGAGGTCGAGGTTGTACCCGATGACCCGATATCCGCCGTTGCCATTGCCCGGCAGGTACGGATCGTCGCCGGTCAACGCGCCGTGGTTGGCATTCGGATGGATGATGGATGACGCGGTGTGCACGCCATCAGACGTCGGTCCAGTCATTGCGTGCCAGTACTCATAGTCCGTCAGTATTTCATGGCGCGAGAGTCCACGGCGCAATCGCGTTGCCCGTCCACCGGGTGGACGCGGGAACGCGTTCTCCGCGCATCACGAGCGACGCCGGACCCACGGTCGCATGCACGCCGATTTGGGCTGCGGGAAGGATGACGCTGTGCGGGCCGAGAGTGGCCCCGGCGTCGAGACGAACACCGTCGAGCGTCATCACCCGGTCGTGAAAGAGGTGGGTCTGCACGATACAACCGCGGTTGACGGTCGCGCCGTCCCCGATGCTGATGAGGTCGGCCTCGGGCAGCCAGTACGTTTCGATCCACGCGCCGCGTCCGACGTGCGCGCCGAGTGACCGCAGCCACACAACCAGCGCCGGTGTGCCGGTTGCGGATCGTGCGAACCACGGCGCGGCAACCATCTCCACAAAGGTGTCCGCCACCTCATTACGCCAGACAAATGACGACCAGAGCGGGTGGTCCTCGGCGCGGATGCGCCCGAGAAGCAGCCACTTGGCGAGGGTTGTGACCCCGGCGGCAACGGCACCGGCGACGAGGAGCAGTGGTGAGCTCAGCACAACCGTCCACCAGGCACCAACGGTGAGCAGTAACGCTTCGATGGCGACAAACACGCCGAGCCCGATCGCGGCGCTGACCATCACGGGAACAATGCGGCAGATCTCCCAGAGCGCACGCCACACCTTGCGGGAGCGAGGAGGTTCGAAGGTTCGTGACTCGTCGAACTCGGTGACCGCGCGCCGCAGACGCACAGGAGGGTTGCCCAGCCAGCTCGATCCGGACTTTGCCTTGCGCGGGGTGGCCGACAGCACGGCGACGAGTCCGTTGCGTGGAACGCTGCGTCCGGGAGCGGTGATACCGCTGTTTCCGAGGAATGCCCGCGACCCTACGCGTGCCTCGTCGATGCGCATCCACCCGCCGCCGAGCTCATAGGACGCAATCATGGTGTCGTCGGCGAGGAACGCGTCGTCGTCGATACGGGTCATCTTGGGAAGCAGAAGAACGGTGGACGCTTCGACCCCCGATCCCACCCGGGCGCCGAGCAGCCGCAACCACACCGGGGTGACAAGGCTGGCGTAGAGCGGGAAGAGCAGGGTGCGGGCGGAGTCGAGCAGTCGTTCCGTGGCCCACACCTGCCACCCGATCCGGCTGCGCACCGCGAAGTGGCCGGGCCGGATACCGATGGCCAGCAGTCGCACCGCGAGGATCGTGAGCGCGGCAAGCAGCAGGCCTGCGGTCAGCGTGGCGAGCGGAACCACCAGCAATGCTCGAGCCGCGGCATCCACCAGATCCACCGACGAACCGGCAACACCAACAACAAGAGCGACCCCAGCAAGTAAGGCCACCTGCGGGAGTGCGGAGAGAACAACGGATCCAAGACCGTAAGCGAGAAGCCAGCGGCGGGCGCGCTCGGGGCGAACGTCGGGCCAATCGTGTTTCGCTTTACCCTGGCGCTCGGCGGGGGAGCCCGCCCAGAGCTGGTCGGACGGCACCCGCCCGTGTACAGCGGAGCCCGCGGCGATCTCGGCGCGTTTGCCAATGCGGGTGCCGGGCAGCAGGGCGCTGCGTGAGCCGATCGTTGCGCCGGCGCCGATGCGGATCGCGCCGAGCCTCAGGATGTCACCGTCGACCCAGTACCCGCTGAGGTCCACCTCGGGCTCGATGGAGGCGCCGGTGCCGACGGTGAGCATTCCCGTGACGGGCGGGAGCGAGTGCAGGTCCACACCGGGGGCAATCTTTGCGCCGAGCGCGCGGGCGTAGTAGCTGATCCACGGTGCGCCGGCAAGGTTCGCGGCGCCGACGAGGTGGGCGGTCTGTTCGGCGAGCCAGAGCCGCAGGTGCACGGAGCCGCCCCGCGGATACTCACCCGCGGTCACGCCGGCGAGCAGGGCACGCGCCGCGACGACCGCGATCGCCATTCGGCCGAGTGGGGTGATGAGGAGAACAAACCCGGTGATGATCACCCACCACGGGGCGGTTGTCGCCCACGGCACAAGGTCAAACGCAACTAGCGCGGTATTGAAGGCGAGCACGTAGACCATCCAGCGCAGGCCAACAAGGATGTGGAGTGGTGCGCCAAGCAGGGTCTGGACCAGCTGGGTGCGCAGCGTGAGGGGAACAACAACACGACGGCTGGCTGCGATCGCGGGAGCGCGGGAGTCGAGCTCTGCCGCGAGCGCACCGATGCGCGGGCGGTCGTAGATGTCTGCAACGGTGGTGTCGGCAAAGCGCTCGCGGATCGCGGAGACGAGCTGCGCTGCCGACAGGCTTCCACCGCCGGACGCGAAGAAGTCGTCGTTGGGTCCCGCGACCGGAACACCAAGAATCGCTGTCCAACTTTCCGCCAGCCACTCGGCGGTGGGGCTCAGCTCATCGCTGGGGCCGTCGCTGCCGCCACGCTTTTTTCCCGATCTGGGCGCTCGGGGGAGTGGCCAGGGCAGTGCACCACGGTCGACCTTGCCGCTGGTGCGGGTGGGGAGTGCGTCAACCACCGCGAGCAGTGGCACGAGCGCCGCGGGGAGTTCGGTGCGCAACCGCTCGAGAGCGGCGTCCACATCGAACGAGGCCGGGTCGCTGGTCGGTGCGACGTACCCCACCAGAACCTGGTTGCCCGACGGGGTGGTCTGCACTACCGCCGCCGCGGCGCCGACTCCCGGCAATGCGGCGAGTGCGGCATCCACCTCACCCAGTTCGATTCGACGACCACCCAGCTTGACCTGGTCGTCCGCCCGACCCTGAAACAGTAGGCCGGCCCGCTCGAATCTCACCAGGTCGCCGCTGCGGTAGGCGCGATCCCAGCCGAGGCTCGGCATCGACGCATATTTCTCGGCGTCCTTGGCCGCATCGAGGTAGCGGGCAAGGCCCACCCCACCGATGATGAGCTCGCCCACCTCACCCTCGGCGACCGGGATACCCTCGGCGTCGACAACCGCGAGGTCCCAGCCGAGCAAGGGCAGCCCGATACGCACGGGGCCGTCGCCGAGCAGGGCCGCGCAGGCGACAACCGTCGCCTCGGTTGGGCCATACGTGTTCCACACCTCGCGACCGTCAACGGCGAGACGCTCGACGAGTTCGGGCGGGCACGCTTCGCCGCCGAAGATCAGCAGGCGCACCAGCTCGAGTGACTCGAGTGGCCAGAGAGCGGCCAGGGTCGGCACGGTGGACACCACGGTAATTCCGTGCGCGATCAGCCAGGGCCCGAGGTCGACCCCCGAGCGCACAAGCGAGCGTGGTGCGGGAACCAGGCAGGCACCGTGGCGCCAGGCAAGCCACATCTCTTCACACGACGCGTCGAACGCCACCGAAAGACCCGCGAGCACCCGGTCACCTGCGCCGATCGGGTCATCCTGCAGAAACAGCTGCGCCTCGGCATCGACAAACGCCGCGGCATTGCGGTGGGTGACGGCGACACCCTTCGGCACTCCCGTCGAACCCGACGTAAAGATGATCCACGCGTCATCCTCGGGGTCCGGCGCACCAACCGACGGGATGCTGCCGGTGGGCGACCCAATCACGGGAACATGTGTTGTTGATGGATGACGCGGTGTCTGCGACAGCGACGCTCCGGTCCGAGCGGTGTAGACCCCGCCGGCACCGATGACACCGCAGACCGCGGCCTCGGAGAATACCAGCTGCGCTCGCTCTTCCGGGTCGTCGGCGTCGACGGGAACGTAGGCTGCGCCGAGGCTGAGCACCGCGAGGATCCCGACGTACAACTCGCGGGTGCCGGAGGGAACACGGACACCCACCCGGTCGCCGCGGCGAACACCCTCGGTCGCAAGCGCGGCCACCGCGGTGTTGACTGCCGAGATCAGCTGCCGGTAGCTGAGCGTTCCCTCTTCTGTCGCGAGCGCAGAGGACTGCGGGTTCTCGATCGCCGTCTGGCGCAGAATATCGACGAGGGTGCGTGGGGCGGGCGCGCGGTCACCGGCGAGAAGCAGTGCTCGTTCATCGGTCGCCGCCGGCGCGGATGGGGACTCGGCCAATTTTTCCTCCAGCGGGTCGACCCGGGAGCCTACCGGGGGCAGGTGTACAGCGGGTTAACCGGTGCGGCCCGTCGCCCGGCCTAGCATTGGCACATGCGCAAAGTGATCATTCTCGGTTCCACTGGCTCCATCGGCGTCCAGGCCCTCGAGGTGATTGCCGCCCACCCTGACCTGTTTGAGGTTGTGGGTCTCGCCGCGGGCAGCAACCGCACACTCGTGACCGAGCAGGCCGCCGCCGCCGGAGTCGACCACATCGCGCTCGGCGCGGACGAAGCCTCACAGCTGGTGCGTACGGTCGAAGCCGACGTGGTGCTCAACGCCATCACCGGGTCGGTTGGCCTCGGCCCGACCCTCGCGGTACTCGAGACCAACGCGACGCTTGCGCTCGCCAACAAAGAGAGCCTCATCGTGGGTGGTGAGCTGGTGAAGCAGCGTCTGCGTCCCGGCCAGCTGGTGCCCGTCGACTCCGAACACTCCGCCATTGCCCAGGCACTCCGCAGCGGCACCGCCGCCGAGGTGCGCCGACTTGTACTCACCGCGTCCGGTGGCCCCTTCCGCGGACGCACCCGCGACACCCTCACCAACGTCACCCCGCGCGAGGCGCTGGCGCATCCCACCTGGGACATGGGCCTCGTTATCACCACCAATTCCGCCACGCTCGTCAACAAGGGCCTCGAGGTCATCGAAGCGCACCTTCTCTTCGATGTGCCCTACGACCAGATCGACGTGACCGTGCACCCGCAGTCGTTTGTGCACTCCATGGTGGAGTTCATCGACGGATCGACCATCGCACAGGCGTCACCGCCCGACATGCGCCTCCCCATCTCGCTCGGTCTCGACTGGCCGAACCGCGTTCCCGGTGTCGGCAAACCCCTCGACTGGACGACCGCCAGCACCTGGACCTTCGAGCCGCTCGACAACGAGGCGTTCCCCGCGGTCGAACTCGCGAAGGCCGTCGGTCGTGCCGGAAACACCTTCCCCGCCGTCTTCAACGCGTCGAACGAGCAGGCCGTGCTCGCGTTCCACGCCGGCCGAATCGGGTACCTCGACATCCTCGATATCGTTCAGCGGGTTGTCGACGGCCACACACCCGGCGAGATGTCCCTCGAGGCCGTCTACGCCGCCGAGGTAGACGCCCGCGCCGAAGCTGACCGCATCATCGGGTCGATCTCGCGATGAGCGCCCTCACTGGCACGGGTGGCCTCACCGCCTCGAGCGTGTCGACACACACCCAGACCGTCCTTATCGCCGGATGCGGTGACCTCGGCACCGAGGTTGGCCTGCGCTTCGCCGCGCTAGGCCACCCCGTTGTCGGGTTGCGCCGTTCCGCCCACCTGCTTCCGCCACAGATCGAGGGGCAAGCCGTTGACCTCTCCCTCGACAAACCGGACATCCCCGCCGACACATCCACGGTGATTGTTGCGCTCGCGGCATCCGAGCCGTCCGTCGAGGGCTACCGGGCGGCCTACGTCGACGGGCTCACAAACCTTTTGGACGCGATGGATGACGCGGTGGTGGTGCCCAATCGGTTTATCCTCATCTCGTCCACCGCCGTGTACGACGTCACCGATGGCAGCTGGGTCGACGAAACCGTCCCAGCGAAGTCGTCCGCTCCGCGCGACCGAATCCTGCTGGAAGCGGAACAGATGCTTCTCAGCCGTATCCCGACCGCGACGGTGTTCCGTCTCTCGGGCATCTACGGGCCCGGCCGCGAGCGACTGATCACCCAGGTGCGCCAGGGTCGGGCCACCGTTGGACCCGCACCGCGCTACACCAACCGTATCCACCGTGACGATGCGGCGGCGGCCATTGTGCATCTGGCACTTCTGCCCGCGCAGCCCGAGCCGCTGTATCTCGGTGTCGACGACAACCCCGCCCTGTCTGAAGAAGTGCTGACGTTCCTCGCGGGGGAGCTGTCTGCCGCACCTCCCACCGCCGTCGATACCGACTCCGCTCGGGGTGGAAACAAACGTCTCCGCAACGCTCTTCTGCGAAGCACCGGTTTTGATTTCACCTACCCCGATTACCGCACGGGCTACCGTGCGCTGATCGCAGGTGTCGGGACACGACACCCCTAGGCAAGGTCACCGTAGGGCACCCCTATGCCGCACCCAGCCGATTGATGGTTTCGCGCGACTATTGTTAGCGCGTGGAAACCGTACTGCTCTACATACTGGGCATTCTTGTGATCGTTGTGGGCCTCGCTGTCTCCATTGGCCTGCACGAGGTGGGGCACCTGCTGCCCGCCAAGCTGTTCGGTGTGCGTGTGGGGCAGTACATGATCGGGTTCGGCCCGACCCTCTGGTCACGAAAGTTCGGCGAAACGGAATACGGGCTCAAGGCGATGCCGCTGGGCGGCTACATCTCCATGTCGGGTATGTACCCGCCGGCGAAACCCGGAGGCAAGGCCCGCGAGGCCAGCACCGGGTTCTTCCAGACGCTTGTTCAGGACGCCCGCACCGCGTCCGCCGAGACCGTGATGGTCGCCGAAGAACACCGCACCTTCTACCAGCTGCCCATCTACAAGCGGATCATCATTATGGTCGGCGGGCCCCTGATGAACCTGCTCATTGGAATTGTTCTCTACGCCGTTCTGCTGTGCGGATTTGGTATCGCCCAGGTGAGCACCACGATCGGCTCGGTGTCTGCCTGCGTCATCCCCCAGTCCAGCAGCCAAACCGAGTGCGAGCCCACCGATACCGAAGCCCCGGGTGCCGCGGCCGGTCTCGAACCCGGTGACCGTTTTGTCAGCATCAATGGCACCACCATTACCGAGTGGACGCAGGCGACCACCTTCATCCGCGACAACCCCGGAGAGCCGCTCGACGTTGTTGTTGAGCGTGACGGCGAGAACATCCCGCTGACCGCAACACCGCTGCTGACCGAGCGCTACGTCTACAACGACAGCAATGAGGTTGTAACTGACGCGGATGGCAACACCGTGACGGAAGAGGTCGGATTCCTTGGCATTGGTGCGGCCACCGAAACCGTTCGCCAGCCTGCCAGCGCCGTTCTGCCTGCCGTCGGCGACAACGTCGCGCAGGTTGCGCACCTCATCATCAACCTGCCCGATCGCCTCGTGGGTATTGCGAACGCGGCATTCGGCAGCGAGGAACGCGACCCCAACGGACCCGTGAGTGTGGTGGGTGTGGGCCGGATGGCCGGCGAAATCGCCAGCATCGACACCATCCCGATCGTTGACCGCGCTGCCGCGCTGCTCAGCCTGCTCGCCTCGCTCAATGTCGCACTGTTTGTGTTCAACCTCATCCCGCTGATGCCCCTCGACGGCGGACACGTCGCCGGTGCGCTGTGGGAGGGTATCCGCCGGTTCTTCGCGAAACTCTTCGGCCGCCCCGACCCGGGGCCCGTCGACACGGCCAAAGTGATCCCGCTCACCCTGGTGGTTGTGGTGCTGCTCGGATCCATGACGCTGCTGCTGGTTTACGCGGACATCGTCAAACCGATCACCTTCCTGTAGCGGCTTGTTCTGGTCATCGCAGGCCCCCTCAAAACGCGGGGCATGCCGTGGCACAGACGCTTCGGAGACGGGGCGCGTCCAGTCCGCTCCCTGCGCGCGCCCAGCGAGAGCCGGAGGAGGGGACGTAGAATCTCCCTCGTGCCAGCAATCAACCTCGGAATGCCTAAAGTTCCGGAAATCCTCGCTCCCCGTCGCAAGACCCGCCAGATCAAGGTCGGCAAAGTTCTTGTTGGCGGTGACGCCCAAGTCAGCGTGCAGTCGATGTGCACCACCCCCACCACCAACATTAACGCCACGTTGCAGCAGATCGCCGAACTGACCGCGTCCGGCTGCGACATCGTTCGTGTTGCCGTCCCGAGCCGTGACGACGCCGAAGCGCTGCCGATCATCGCGAAGAAGAGCCAGATCCCGGTCATCGCGGACATCCACTTCCAGCCCAACTACGTCTACGCCGCGATCGATGCCGGCTGCGCCGCCGTTCGTGTGAACCCGGGCAACATCCGTAAGTTCGACGACCAGGTGGGCAAAATCGCTGCCGCGGCCAAGGCTGCCGGTGTCTCGATCCGTATTGGTGTCAACGCCGGTTCGCTCGAGCCCTCCCTTATGCAGAAGTACGGCAAGGCCACCCCCGAAGCGCTCGTTGAGAGCGCTGTCTGGGAGGCCAGCCTCTTCGAAGAGCACGACTTCCACGACTTCAAAATCTCCGTCAAGCACAACGACCCTGTCATCATGGTGAAGGCGTACCGCCTGCTCGCCGAGCGTGGCGACTGGCCGCTGCACCTCGGTGTGACCGAGGCTGGCCCCGAGTTCCAGGGCACCATCAAGAGCGCCACGGCGTTTGGCATCCTGCTCTCCGAGGGAATCGGCGACACGATCCGCGTGTCGCTGTCGGCCCCGCCCGCCCAGGAGGTCAAGGTTGGCCTGCAGATCCTGCAGTCGCTGAACCTCCGCGAGCGCAAGCTTGAGATCGTGTCGTGCCCGAGCTGCGGTCGCGCCCAGGTCGATGTGTACAAGCTCGCCAACGATGTCACCGCCGGACTCGAGGGAATGACCGTTCCGCTCCGCGTCGCCGTGATGGGCTGTGTTGTCAACGGACCCGGCGAAGCTCGCGACGCCGACCTCGGTGTTGCCAGCGGTAACGGCAAAGGCCAGATCTTCGTCAAGGGTGAGGTCGTCAAGACCGTCCCCGAGGCACTGATTGTGCCAACCCTCATCGCCGAGGCCAAGCGCCTCGCCGCTGAGATGCCTGCGGGCGAGCTCGGTTCGCCGGTTGTCCTGACCCCGTAGTCGGGTCGTTCGGTACGCAGCTCGTTCTGCCGATTTCGGATGCTGCGCTCGTCACCAATGGTGAGGGGCGCAGCATTTTTTGTGGCCATCGCCGCGGGGGTGGTGCGACCGGACTGGTCGGGGGTTTGTTCCGGATGACGCTGTGCACCGGTACCCGCGAAGAGCTTGCCAGCCCGCTGCCCCCACGCTACGACGAAAAGCGGCCTCCTTTTGCTTCACTCCTGATCAGTTACCGGGAGCGGATCCCTCGACGAGGGCGACGGGCGGCCGACCCCCGGTAGCATGGAGCGCGTGCCAACACGCCTCTCACACCTCTTTGTCCGTACGCTCCGTGAAGATCCCGCCGACGCGGAGACAACGAGCCACCGCCTCCTTGTGCGCGCCGGCTACATCCGCCGCCAGGCGCCGGGTGTGTTCGCGTGGCTGCCACTGGGTCTGAAGGTGCGACGCAAGATCGAAGCGATCGTTCGCGCCGAGATGGAGAACGCGGGTGCGCAGGAAGTCCACTTCCCCGCACTGCTGCCGCGCGAACCGTACGAGGTCACCGGCCGCTGGGAAGAATACGGCGACGGACTGTTCCGACTGCAGGACCGCCACGGCGCTGACTACCTCCTCGCACCCACCCACGAAGAGGTCTTTACCCTCCTCGTGAAGGACCTGTACAGCTCCTATAAGGACCTGCCCCTGTCGATCTACCAGATCCAGGACAAGTACCGCGACGAGGCCCGCCCGCGTGCTGGCCTACTGCGTGGACGCGAGTTCACCATGAAGGACGCATACTCCTTCGACTACACCGACGCCGGACTCGACGCGAGCTACCAGGCCCAGCGCGATGCTTACGAGCGCATCTTTACGCGCCTCGGCCTCGAGTACGTCATCGTCAAGGCCGACGCCGGAGCGATGGGTGGCTCGCGCAGCGAGGAATTCCTGCACCCCACTCTGGTCGGCGAAGACACCTTCGTCCGTTCCGCCGGCGGGTACGCCGCCAACGTTGAGGCGTACACCACAACCGTGCCCGACAGCATCGACTTCACCGAGCTGCCCGAGCCGACCGTCTTCGACTCGCCGAACACGCCGACCATCCAGACCCTGGTCGACCTCGCCAACGCTGAGCAGCCGCGCGCCGACCGTCCCTGGACCGCCGCAGACACACTCAAAAACGTTGTGCTCGCCCTCAAGCACCTTGATGGCACCCGCGAACTGCTTGTTATCGGCCTGCCCGGCGACCGCGATGTTGACCTCAAGCGTGTTGAGGTCGCCGTTGCCCCCGCCACCGTCGAGGCCGCGAACGAAGCCGACTTCGCCAAAAACGCGAACCTGGTCAAGGGCTACATCGGACCCTGGTCTGCCACGGGCCCTGTGCTCGGCGAGGAGTCCGCCACCAGCATCCGCTTCCTGCTTGACCCTCGCGTCGTCGACGGCACCCAGTGGGTCACCGGTGCGAACATCGACCAGAAGCACGTGTTTGGCCTCGTCGCCGGCCGTGACTTCTTCTCCGACGGATTTATCGAAGCCTCGGACGTCCGCGCTGGAGACCCCGCTCCGGACGGTTCCGGCCCGCTCGAAACCGCCCGCGGTATGGAGATCGGCCACGTGTTCCAGCTCGGTCGCAAGTACGCCGAAGCGCTCGGACTCAAGGTGCTCGACGAAAACGGCAAGCTCGTCACCGTCACGATGGGCTCCTACGGCATCGGCGTCACCCGCATCCTGGCCGTCATCGCCGAGAGTAACAACGACGAGAAGGGTCTCATCTGGCCCCGCAACGTCGCCCCGTTCGACGTTCACATCGTCGCGACCGGCAAGGACCCCATTGTCTATGAGGTAGCCGAAGCACTGTCGGCAACGCTCGAGGCAACGGGCATGGACGTGCTGTTCGACGACCGCCCGAAGGTCTCGCCCGGCGTCAAGTTCGGCGACGCCGAACTGCTCGGGGTGCCGATCATCGTCATCGTTGGCCGCACCGCCGCCGAGGGCATTGTTGAGCTCTGGGACCGCCGCTCCGGCGAACGTACCCCGGTCGCTGTCGCCGACGTCGTAGCAGAAATCGCAAAGCTGTGACCGTGACCGCACCGACCACCATGTCGGCAGAGGACCGTGCCCGCGCCGCCGACATCCTGTCCGCGGTCAGTGCGGCGTACAGCACCAAGGTAGTTGGCCAGGAGGGTTTGAAGCAGAGTCTGCTTATCGCCCTGATCACGGGCGGCCATGTGCTGCTCGAGAGTGTTCCCGGCCTCGCCAAAACCACTGCGGCGCAGGCCCTCGCTGACTCCGTGCAGGCCGACTTCCGTCGCATCCAGTGCACACCCGACCTGCTGCCAAGCGACATCATCGGCACCCAGATCTTCGACTACACCAACTCGACGTTCGAGACGCAGCTCGGCCCGGTGCACGCCAACTTTGTTCTCCTCGACGAGATCAACCGGTCGAGCGCGAAAACTCAGTCGGCGATGCTCGAGGCGATGCAGGAACGCCAGACCACCATCGGTGGCACGGTGTACCCGCTGCCGTCCCCGTTCCTGGTGCTCGCCACGCAGAACCCGATCGAGCAGGAGGGCACGTACCACCTGCCCGAAGCGCAGCTCGACCGGTTCCTCCTCAAAGAGGTGCTCGACTACCCGACCTTTGCTGAGGAACTCGAGATCATCGACCGCGTCGATTCCGGTGTGTTCAGCCACGAGCAGGCACCGGCCGCGAACCTCGACGACGTGAAGTTTCTGCAGCGCCTGGTGGGGGACGTGTACCTCGACCAGTCGATCAAAAACTACATCGTCTCCGCGGTCTACGTCACGCGTCATCCGGAGAACTACCTGACCCCGCAGCTCGCGGGGTGCATCGAGTACGGGGCGAGTCCCCGCGCCAGCATCGCGTTCAGCCGTGCCGTGCGCGCCCTCGCGCTCATCCAGGGCCGCGACCATGTCATCCCGGACGACGTCAAGGCGCTCCGCCACGTGATTCTTCGGCACCGCATCATCCTCAACTTCGAAGCCATTGCCGAAGAAATCAAACCGGAGACGCTGATCGACGCCGTTTTCGCCGCGATCCCCTCGCCGTAGGTTATGGCGAGTCTTCTCCGTCGAGTTAAGACCCGGCTGGCTATCCATGCGCATCGTAAGGTGCGGGGGATGCTGGACGGTGAATACGCCTCGGTGTTCCACGGCCGGACCATCGAGTTTGACGACCTGCGACCCTACGTCGCGGGGGACGAGCCACGCGACATCGACTGGAAGGCGACGGCCCGCCACGGTGCACCGCTGGTGCGCCGCTACATTGCGTCACGCAAACACACCGTGCTGCTGCTTGTCGACACCGGACGCAACATGGCCGCCCTCGCCCAGAGCGGTGAGGTCAAGAGCGAGATCGCGGTAATGGCCGCCGGCGTTATCGGGTACCTCGCCCTCCAGCACGGTGACCGTGTTGCGCTCGTCGCGGGTGACTCTCAGAACTCTGTTTTCCACCGGGAATCCTCGACCGAGGCCCACCTCGAGCGACTGCTGCAGAGCATCGACAGCACAACCACCCTCGACTCCCCGCCGAGCGACCTCCGCAAACAGCTCGCGTTTGTCGCCAAAGCTTTCCCTCGCCGGATGATCCTGCTGGTCATCGCCGACGACCGTGAACTGGGGGAGGAGGAGTCCCGCCTGCTGCGACGTCTCTCCGCCCAGCACGAGATTCTCTGGCTCACCGTCGCCGACGCTGACCTCCTGCGGCGGGACTGGAACGAACAGAACATGCACGACGTCGCGACCACCTCGGCGCTTCCGTCGTTCCTCCGCGCCAACCCGACCCTGCGCGCCGACTTCGACCGCAGCGTGAAAGAGCGCACCGACCGCAGCGAAACACTGTTCACCCGTCTGCGAATCAGCAGCCAGCGCGTCACCTCAACCGCCGACGTGGTCTCTGGCCTCATCCGCCTGCTGGAGGTGCACCGTCATGCTCGGAGATAGCGGATTTTTCCCGCCCGTTCAGTACAGCCCGGTGTGGCTGCTCGTCGCGGTGCTACTTGTGGCGATTGTGGTTGTGTGGTTCATACTCGTCCCGCTGTTCACCCGACCGCGCCCCATCATCTCCGAGGCAACCGCCCGCGCCGCGATGGCGCCGCAAATTCGCGCCCGCTACGACACACTCATCGCGGATGTCGCCATCGCCCACGCCCGCGCCGAACTTACCAACCGGCAGGCACACCAGCGCCTCAGCGCACTTGTTCGAGCGTTCGCGCACGAGACCAGCGGCTACCCGGCCTCAGCCATGACGCTGTCCGAGCTGCGCGCCCTCAACCTGCACGGCCTCACCGCCGCCGTCGAACAGTTTTATCCGTCTGAGTTTGGCGTCGCTGACTCCGGAAGTGTTGCCGCGTCGGCCGCCGAAGCCCGCCGGGTTATCGCGGAGTGGTCGCAGGTGCCCTCGTGATCGCGACATTTATCAACTGGTGGATGCCGATCGCCGTTGTCATCCTGATGGCACTCGTTTTTGTGCTCCACGAACGGCGCCGCCGCGCCCGTGCCCGCACCACCGTTGAGTCGCTGCCAATCGCGCACAGCGACCGACTTACGGCGCTGCCCAGCTACCGCAAGGCGCTGCGTAACTACCGCGTCCTGCTCGGCTCCGCCGCAGCCCTGGTGCTCGTTGCGTTGCTCGCCGGAGTCACCCTCGCATCGCGTCCCGCCGCCCCGGCCTATGCGCAGCCCGACCTCGCCAGCCGGGACATTGTGCTCTGCCTCGACGTGTCCGGGTCGATGGTCGACTACGACGCGGAGATCGTCGACGTGTTCGCCGAACTCTCCAGCCAGTTCACCGGCGAACGAATCTCCCTGGTGCTTTTCAACGCCTCCGCGGTGACCACGTTCCCGCTGAGCCGCGACTACGAGTACATCGAACGGCAGCTCGAGCGGGTCAAGTCCGCGCTCGAAACCGACGACGACATGCTTTACTCCGGAACTCTCCTTGGTGACGGCTCGTCCCTGATCGGCGACGGCCTCGCCGCCTGCTCGCTCCGGTTCGACGCCCCGGAGACCGACCGCTCGCGGTCGATCATCTTCGCCTCCGACAACGTCTCTGCGGGCCGCTCGATCTACAGCCTGCCGCAGGCCGGACAGCTCGCCGCCGAGAACAACATCCGGGTGTACGGCATCAACCCCGGAGACACCGCCGCCCGCGACTACCTCAGCGATCTCGCCACCGAGTTCGAAGCCGTTGTCACCGCGACGGGCGGGGCGTACTACGCACTCGATGACCCCAACGCGATCCCGTCTATCGTTGACCGCATCACCTCCGAGCAGGCCGTCGCACTCCCGGGAGAGCTGCAAATCATCCTCGACGACCGTCCGGTCTGGCCGTTCCTCGCCCTGGTGCTGGGGATCGCCGGCTACCTCGTTCTGCTCTGGAGGTTGCGACGCTGATGACACTCACCCCGATGCTCCCTCTCGTTGTACTGATCCCCATTGCCGTTCTGCTGCTCGGTTTTGTGGTCTGGCAGCTGAGCGCCGCCCGCGGCACACCGCTCGCGAAAAACTGGATCGCCCGTCTCGGCCTGGTGGTGCTGGTGCTGGTGCTCTCGTTGCGCCCGGCGATCGCCGGTGCCGAAGCCGGGTCGACCGCCGAGGGCGGCCTCGAGGTCTACTTTGTGGTCGACACCACCAGCAGCATGGCGGCGGAGGACTTCGAGTCGGGGCCCCGCCTCGACGGGGTCAAGGCCGACATCGGGGGTATCGCACGATCCCTTCCCGGGGCAGAGTTCGCGCTCGTCACCTTTGACTCGTCGGCCGTGCAGCGCATGCCCCTCACGGGCGACCTCTCGGCACTTCGCTCCGCAGTGACCTCCATAACGCAGGAGGTCACCACGTACTCCTCGGGCAGTAGCATCGACGAGCCTCTCGAGCTGGTCACCCGGGTGCTGACGGAAGCGGCCGAGGACTACCCCGACCGACCCCGACTGATCTACTACTTCGGCGACGGCGAACAAACCGTTGCCGAAGAGCCGGTCAGCTTCGACACCCTCGCCCCCCTCGTCAACGGCGGCGCGGTTCTCGGCTACGGAACGGAGCAGGGCGGCCGGATGCTTTCGTTCGACGGCTACAACGACGAGAACAGCGAACCCGGCTACATCCTCGATCGCAGCACCGATCCGGCACAGGAGGCGATCTCGCGCATCGACGAAGGTCGCCTCGGCGCCGTCGCCGAGCAGCTCGGAGTACCGTATGTGCTCCGCAACTACGGCGACCCCGTCGACCCGCTGGTGGCTGGCATCACCGTCGCCCAGCCGTCAATCGACAGCGAACCCGCCGGAGCGGCCACCGAGCTCTACTGGTGGTTCGCCATCCCTATCGTGCTTCTGCTGCTGCGCGAACTCCTCGGCACCACGGCCGCGCTGAGCGAGCTCCGTCCACCCCGCACGCCCCACACTCGCCGAACCCGACGCGAGGAGTCATCGTGACGAACGTCAACGGCACCAACAACGTCGGCGACGGCGCGGGGACCCTCTTTGACTTCGGATATTCGGATGACGCGGCGGCCGCGTCATCCCGATTCCAGAAGCCCGGCACTGTTGAGGGCAACCGCCGACGCGCACGAGTGCGACGCAACCTGCTGGTAATTTCGAGCCCGTTGCTGGCGGTAATGCTTGTGGCGGCCGGGTGGCTCACCAGCCTGTCGGGGACCGCGTCGAAGGGGCTCACCGAGTTCGATCGAGGACTGAACGTCGTGGCGGCACAAACATTTGGCGGATTGCTCGACCACAACTATGTCGAAAAGTGGATTCCCTACTTCGACCGCGGCAACGCGCTCGCGGCGGACGCCGACTACATTCCCGCAATCGACGACTTCGAAGATGCACTCCAATTCGCGCCCGAGTCGCGCCGCTGCGAAGTCATCGTGAACCTTGCACTCGGTTGGGAACGACTTGCCGACGGCTACGCCCAGTCGGGACTTTATGCCGGCGCCGTTCAGCTGTACCAAACCTCGCTCGACGTTCTGGAGAACGAGGGCTGCACCCCGCCGGAGGAGCCCGTGCAGGGCCGCGACCCCGGGGAAGAACTCGACATCGCCGAGGGACGGGTGAAGGCGAAGCTTGATGCGTCCACGTTCCTGGGGGAGCAGGGCGAGACCGGCGAGCCGAGCACACCGGAAGAACGCCAGCAGGAGCTTGAGGAACAGGGCGACGAAGCGGCCGAACAGAACGCAGAAGACGAGGCCCGGGAGCGCGCGGAAGAGAACCCCGGCGGCTATACCGACAAACCTTGGTGACGATGCGAACTCGTGAGTGTCTCCAGTTCCGGTACCGTAGGGGATAGACATCCGCCGGCACCCTGCTGCGGAGTCACAAAACCTAAATAGTGGAGGCCCTCAGTGGACATCGACCTGAGCGTGCTGCGTCTCTTGGA
>Ga0247808_10000525_pt1 | contig 18690 bp, 18 predicted proteins | sample UWRJL089202R1_FD_179914 | JGI IMG/M metagenome (GOLD analysis project Ga0247808, IMG submission 179914) | Plant litter microbial communities from Arlington Agricultural Research Station in Wisconsin, United States - UWRJ-L089-202R-1 | ecosystem: Environmental > Terrestrial > Plant litter >... | reverse complement strand
GAAACGCTACTTGAATTGCCGTTTGCCAATGTCGTTGTGTTTAAGAAATCGACGCCGGTAGTCTGCGGATATGCCAAATCTGTTCCCAATGCGGTATTCATACTTAAGCGACCCGTTTTAGCAGTCAAGTTAAATGAACCATTATTTCTTCTGGTACCAGCTGATGCATTTACAGCACCACTTACACCCTGAGCATTACTTTTCTTGGTAATGATATTGATGATCCCTCCAGATCCTTCAGCATCATATTTTGCAGACGGACTTGTAATCACCTCAACACTTTTAATTTGATCGGCGGGAAGCATTTTCAAGGCATCAGCTACGCTATTTGCCATCGTTCCTGAAGGTTTACCGTTGATCAGAACTCTTACAGAGCTACCGCGCAATTGTACGTTTCCATTGATATCAACGGTTAACATCGGTACTTTACGCATGACGTCCGTTGCATCTCCACCAGCATTGGTTGCATCGGCTTCAGCATTGTAAACCATACGGTCGATTTTATTTTCGACAATATTCTTTTTTCCTTCAACATTAACCATGTTTAAGGTGTTTGAGGAAGGGCTAAGCAATAAATTCCCTAAGCTATAATCAGGTTTAGCCAGCGTAGTTTTAAAAGTTACGGATTTAGTAGTGTAGCCCAAAAAACCAACAGTTAATTTATATTCATCTGGTGCAACATTCTGCAGTGTAATCTTTCCTTTGTCATCGGTTACACCTCCGTTTATGGTTTTGCCATCCTTAACTTTTGCTAAAGAAACTGTGGCATAATCTATCGCTGTTTTAGTTAATGAATCAACAATAGTTACTGTTACCCGACCAGTTATTGTTACTTTTTGAGCCCCTCCTATCGGAAACTGGGCTTTAGCAGCGAACATGATCAATAAACCTGCACAGATAAGTAGAATTTTTTTCATGGTTTTATTTTTTATTTGATAATTAGTCTTACGAAAATAATTTTTGTTACAACTTTAATTCAATGAATTCTGACCACTGGATTGAATTCAGCGGTGAATGGTGATTTTTTAACGGCGACTGGTTTGGTGGGTCATGGCTTATTTGGTTCATTGGCTCATTGGTTCATTGGTCAATAGCCCATGGTCAATGGTCAATAGTTTGGATGCTTATAGCATTTGGTCCATGGTTCATGGTTCATGGGTTGGTTTCATAACCATCCAGACCCGTAACTCATAACCTGCAACTTGCAACCTACCTACTAAAACTTTCGATTTCATCTAAGAACTGTCCCGATTTAATGATGGAAGTCCACTCTGGGCCACTGAATAGAAAGCGAAACCATTTTTTATCTTTATTCTTAATATTGATATTTTTATACAACCAAATACTGGCAAGCGCAAAGAGCAATACCACGGGCACATGGATAAAATAAAAAGCATTTGGCGACCTATTAATCCATTCAAAATTGATGTACCATGTAGAATAAAATGGCAATTGCAATAACAGCAAGCCCACTATTTTTAATGTTGAGGCCTGTAATTTCGCCAAGCGCTGCTGAATATAGATTACATGTTCACTATTGTCTATTTCATTAATCAACACCAATTGGTGGATATAGGTAGCGATTGCTATTGTGGTGATCACGATACTGATGCTTAACGAACCCACAAAAAATATCTTCTCAAAACTAAGTGAATGGTAAACAAGATAAGCTAATACCAAAACGTAGATTATACCTGCAATTACGGCAAATAACTTTATTCTTTTAGCTGGGCGTAAAGCCTTTTTTGCCTTTTGCTGTTGCAGTTCTATGATGATCTTTTGGTTGAGCGATAAGGTTTTTTCCAATTTTGCATCATATTGTTTCCAAAGGTTTAAAATTTCTATATTATCCATGGTATTCTATTTTTGAGAATTTATATTTTAATTGTTCTTTAATCCGACTAATTTTTGTGGCTACATTGGTTACGCTAATCCCCATGATTTCGGCTATTTCCTGATGTCTCTTTTCTTCCAGGTATAAAATGATCAAGGCTTTATCCAGTGGTTTTAACTCATTAATGAATTGTTGGAGCATACTGAGATTTGCCTCCAATTGTTCATTTGGATTCTCATCGATTACAGTAATGAGCTGGTCGCCTATCAGGGTGGTATTAGCCGTTTTTTGCGATTTGCGATAAAAAGAGATGGCAACGTTTAGGGCAATGCGGTACATCCATGTTGACAGTTTGATATTGTTGTTAAAACTATCCCATGATCTCCACAACTGGAAGATGATTTCTTGAGCCAGGTCTTCACGGTCATCAGCATTCTTGCAATAGGCATTACCTATTTTGTAGATGATCCTTTTATTGGCCTCAATAACGGATAGAAATTCTGATGGAGCCGTTTCGTTTGACATTAATTATGCTGCTTTCCACTATTAGTCGCAACAAGGTTAAAAAAATCACAGTGATTGTGGGAAATAATTTTTGATTACGGGTTATAGCCTACAGCTGCAGGGATTTGAGTTGATGATTTTTGGGTGCATAAATTGATAGCCACAGATTAACAGATTTTAGTCGCAGATATGTTAAGGGCTAGGTTGGCCACAGATGCACAGATTAGGCCGATGATTTTTGATGTATAAATTGATAGCCACAGATTAACAGATTTTAGTCGCAGATATGTTAAGGGCTAGGTTGGCCACAGATGCACAGATTAGGCCCGATGATTTTTGAATGCATAAATTGATAGCCACAGATTATCGGATTTTAGTCGCAGATATGTTAAGGGCTAGGTTGGCGACAGATGCACAGATTAGGCCGATGATTTTTGGGTGCATAAATTGATAGCCACAGATTATCGGATTTTAGTCGCAGATATGTTAAGGGCTAGGTTGGCGACAGATGCACAGATTAGGCCGATGATTTTTGATGTATAAATTGATAGCCACAGATTAACAGATTTTAAGCGTAGGTGGTTGATTAGCTTTTGCCATTTTGATTAGTTTAAGAGGTTAATAGGCTTAAGTGGAATATAATCATATTGTCCTGTTTTTCAGCAAGTTCGCCATATTGTTTGGCAAAAGCATATTTTGACTTGATTTGGAAGGTTCTGGAAGGATTTGAACGGGGGTGGTTCATCCGTTCATTGTTCATTGTAGCTATAGTGTAGGTCCAGTGTAGGTCCAGTGTAGGTCCAGTGTAGACCCAGTGTAGACCCAGTGTTGGTAGAGGTTGGAAAGTTGGAAGGTTGGAAAAGTTTGTGGCTTATACTGTCCGAAATACGCTTAAACTAATAAGTAAAATCTTTATGCTCCCTAAATCCCCTAATCTTTTGCTGTATAATTTAGCCTGAGCACAAGAAAGCCACAGACGCACCAATTAATCTTAATCTGTGCATCTGTGGCTAAAACTTGTTTATTATATCACGATATTCACAATCTTACCTTTTACAAAGATGATTTTCTTTGGTTCTTTACCTTCTAGGTAACCTTGGATCTGTTCGTTCGACAATACCATTTCTCTCACTGCGGTTTCATCTAGGCTTAGGCTTAAATTTAGGTTCATTTTCATTTTACCATTGACCGAAATCGGGTAGGCAAATTCGTTTTCTTCCAGGTAAGCAGGATTAAATGTTGGATATGGGGTATTCGATAAATCCTTGTTTCCTAACAATGACCACAATTCTTCGCAGATATGTGGCGCATATGGAGAAAGCACTACCACAAGGTCAGTTAATACCGAGCGGTTTTTACATTTCAGGTCTGTCAGTTCATTCACTGCAATCATGAAGCTCGAAACAGAGGTATTGAAAGAAAACCGTTCTACATCATCCTGTACCTTTTTAATGATTTTATGAAGTGCTTTTAGTTCAGCTTTAGTAGGCTCGGCATCGCTCACGTTAAACGTCCAATCTTCATTATGGAATAAACGCCAGAATTTGCGTAGAAACTTAAATACGCCTTCAATTCCATTGGTATTCCAAGGTTTACTCTGCTCAAGTGGGCCTAAGAACATTTCGTACATGCGAAGGGTATCGGCACCATAGTTCTCAATCAAAGTATCGGGATTAACCACATTGAATTTTGATTTCGACATTTTTTCTACTTCAACTCCGCAAATGTATTTTCCGTTTTCAAGGATGAATTCTGCATTTGTGAACTCTGGTCTAAAAAGCTTGAACTTTTGAATGTTCAGAATTTCGTTTTCTACAATATTCACATCCACGTGAAGTGCAGATGTTCTATATTCTTTTCTCAGCCCGTAAGATACTAGTGTATTTGTTCCTTTGCCTTGTTCATCAACTACACGATAAACAAAGTTACTTCTACCCTGGATCATCCCTTGGTTAATCAGTTTTTTGAAAGGTTCTTCTTCATTTACATAGCCCAGATCTTTCAGGAATTTATTCCAGAAGCGACTATATAGTAAGTGCCCAGTAGCATGTTCTGATCCGCCAATGTATAAATCTACGTCCTTCCAATAGGCAACAGCTTCTTTATCCGCAAATCTATCGCTATTGTTGGCATCCATGTAACGGTACCAGTACCAGCTACTACCTGCCCAACCTGGCATGGTGCTTAATTCGTATTCATACTGTTTCTCATAGCTCCAATCCGTTGCCCTGCCCAAAGGTGGCTCTCCGCTTTCGGTAGGCAAATATTTATCGATCTCTGGCAAGAGCAATGGTAGTTCTTCCTCTTTAATCAAATAGGGTAATCCATCCTTAAAATAAACTGGAATTGGTTCTCCCCAATACCTTTGGCGTCCAAAAATAGCATCGCGCATGCGGTAATTGATTTTTGCTTTGCCAACTTCATTTTCTTCTAACCAATTATTTAGAAGGGCAATTGCTTCTTTATAACTTAAGCCATTAATGAAGCCAGAATTGATATATTTCCCTTCTTTGGTTGCATCTGCTTCTATTTCAATATCTTTTTGTGCATCTAGAATCTGGATGATCGGCAAATTAAAATGTTTGGCAAATAACCAATCACGCTGATCGCCGCTAGGAACGCCCATGACTGCTCCGGTTCCATAACCAGCTAAGACATAGTCAGCAATCCAAATTGGCACCAGTTCATTATTTACCGGATTAACCACATAACTTCCGGTAAAGGCTCCTGAAACAGTCTTGGTATCCGCCATGCGGTCCAATTCTGATTTCTTTTTAGTTTGTGCAATATAATTAGCGATATCTTCTTGCTGACCTACCGTAGTTAATGTTTGAACCAGTTCATGCTCCGGTGCTAACACAATAAATGAAACACCGAATATGGTATCAACCCGTGTAGTAAAAACCTCTATAAAATCTGCCGTTGGGAGTTCTGATGCAGCGTTAATGTTTAATTTTTCTATTTTAAACTTTACACTGGCACCAATGCTTTTACCAATCCAATTGCGTTGCATTTCTTTAACTGGCTCTGGCCAATCGATGGTATTTAAGCCTTGTAACAAACGTTCCGCATAGGCGGAGATGCGCATGCTCCACTGCATCATTTTCTTTTGTTCAACAGGATACCCACCTCGCTCAGAGAAACCATCTTTCACCTCATCATTGGCCAATACGGTACCTAATGCAGGGCACCAGTTTACCGTACTTTCTTTGAGATAGGTTAAGCGATATTTTAAGATTTCACGTTGTTTTTCTTCATCGGTAAAGGTTGCCCAATCGCTCGGTAGAAAGTTGAGCGCATCCTCATCACAAACTGCTTTGATGTTGGCACCTCCTGCGGCATTGAACTTTTCGATCAATGTAGTAATATCTTCTGCGCGATCAGTTTCGAGGTTATACCAAGAGTTGAACAACTGCATAAAAATCCACTGTGTCCATTTGTAGTAAGATGGCTCACTTGTACGCACCTCACGACTCCAATCGAAAGAAAATCCGATCTGATCCAACTGACGACGATAGGTGGTAATGTTATCTTCCGTTGTAATTGCTGGGTGTTGACCAGTTTGAATGGCATATTGTTCTGCTGGCAATCCGAAAGAATCGTATCCCATTGGATGCAGCACATTAAAACCTTTTAATCTTTTGTACCTAGCAAAAATATCTGAAGCGATATAACCAAGGGGATGGCCTACATGTAAACCTGCACCTGACGGGTATGGGAACATATCAAGTACATAATATTTAGGTTTATCTGAATTGGTATTGGCTTTGAATGTTTGATTTTCGGCCCAATATTTTTGCCACTTTTGCTCTATCTCTTTAAATTGATAATCCATTGATTTATTCTTTCTTAAAACGTTGCGAAAATAAGGAAATTAAGCATGAGTTTGATTGCTGATCAAATAAAAAACGCCATCTCCTATTTTGGGGACAGCGTTTGTATTAATTTATACAGCTTAACCCTTACCGACTTAGATAATAGGTCTCGGTTACTTTCGGGCTTGAACCCACTACTGTTCCCGTAAACTGGAATTGATTATCGGTAATTGTACTCACATTACATTCTAGATCTTTGGAAGAAAAATCTAGAAAAAGTCGATCACCTATGGTAGAAGTGTAGGTCCCAACAGATCTGTTGCTCCCTAACCCTAATTCAAAGTCATCGTTTTCGTTGTCTTTAAAATCGATATAATCACTTGGAGAATAACTAGTTGAAACTGTTGTTGGTGTACCACTGGAAGTATAAGTGGTTACCTCAATTTTGTTCACCTGCCACTTGCCTAACATTTTTGTACGCAATGGTTTTGTGGCATCTTCCTGTTTCTTACATGAGGTAAAGCCTGTAATAAATAATAAGATTGTACCTGCTAACAATAATCGCTTTTTCATATGTATAAATTTGTTTTCAATGGTGATGAAGCTATCATGATTTTTTCACAAGTTTCTATTGTGCTTTGGTGTTCAAGAACTCGCAAGCTCGGTTTATTCATTGGTTTGTGGCTGGCAAATCATGATGGTTTCATAAAATATAGGGTTGATTTACATTTAATGAGCAGCGTTAAAGAATTATTCTAAATCAAAACTTATGCCATTTAGGCAAAACAAAAAAAGTTAAATAATGTTAATAGCCATTTCGATAGTTTAAAATTCACTAATTTGCTAGCGCAATTGCCGCTTAATGCGAAAACAAAAACCATATTATTTACATTTTTGCTTATCTTTCTTTATTTTCGCAAACACAAAAACATAGATACATGGAAGAATTTGAAGTAAGTGAGGCCGCCAAAAAGACCAAAACGATTTACATATCTACAATTTTCAGCATTGCTTTGGTTTTGTTAATGTTGGGAATGCTGGGCTTAATCTTGGTTCATGCAAAAAACCTTTCCAATTATGTGAAAGAGAATATCGTGTTAAACATTATTGTTGATGAAGGTGCGAAGGAAACGGAAATACTAGCTTTTCGAAAGGAGCTAAATGATAATATCGCAGTTAAACAAACGGAATATGTGAACAAAGAAGTGGCGCAACACAATCTTACCAAAGATCTGGGAGAAGATTTTGTGAACTTTTTAGGTTATAACCCGTTGCTTTCCACTATCGATGTTTATCTGAAAGCTGATTATGCAAATAATCAAACCATCGATGCCCTAAAGAAAAAAATAGAAAAAAATCCTATTGTTAAAGAAGTTGTTTACCAAAGTTCTTTAATAGATATGGTGAATAAGAATATTAGCACGATCAGTTTAATTGTACTTGGATTTGCGATGATCCTATTAGTAATTTCAATTGCCTTGATTAATAACACGATCCGACTGGCTATTTTCTCTCAACGTTTCTTGATCAAAAGTATGCAGTTGGTAGGTGCTACGAAGAACTTTATCAGAAAGCCTTTTATACTAATGGCTGCGCTTCATGGAATTATTGCTTCATTTATCGCGATCATCATTCTATTAGGCTTGTTGACTTACGCAAGGAAAGAGCTGGGAGAAATAAAAATATTAGAGAACTTTACAGAGTTCGGCTTTGTATTTATTGCTTTATTGGCAATAGGAATTTTCATTACTTCGATCAGCACCTGGTTTGCGGTAAGCAGATATTTACGTTTAAAAATTTACGATCTATATAGATAATGGCAGAAAAACAATCAGCTCCTGTAAAACGGGAGCAAAACACAGAAATGGTTTTTACCAAGAAAAATTATCAATTGTTATTAGTTGCTATCGGCATCGTGGTATTGGGCTTCATTCTAATGATTGGCACCACCGGAGACATCTATGATACCAGAAGAACATTATTAGCACCCATGGTAGTACTGTTTGGTTTTGCATTCGGCATTTATGCTATTTTAAAGAAATAGAATAAATGAGTTATATACAAGCTTTAATCCTTGCTATAATTGAAGGGTTAACTGAATTCTTACCTGTTTCTTCAACTGGCCATATGGTTATTGCAAGCTCGATTATGGGGATTGCAAAAGACGACTTTGTAAAGCTTTTCACCGTTGCCATTCAATTTGGAGCCATCTTGGCCGTAGTTGTTGTGTACTGGAAAAAGTTTATCAATTTCAGCAGTATAGAGTTTTACTTAAAATTAGTTATTGCAGTAATTCCTGCACTAGGATTTGGTTTTCTGCTAAATGACTTTATAGATACCAAATTAGGCAACCCAATTTTCATTGCAACTGTTTTGCTTGTTGGTGGAATACTATTGCTGTTTGTAGATAAATTATTTAAAAATCCGACAGTCACGAATGAAGTAGAAATTACTAGAGCTACTGCCTTTAAAATTGGATTATTCCAGGTGTTGGCCGTTGCTTTTCCTGGTTTAAGTAGGAGCGCTGCTACTATTTTAGGCGGGATGCAGTTGAAACTTACCAAAAGCGTTGCTGCTGAATTTTCTTTCTTTTTGGCTGTTCCGACCATGTGTGCTGCAACCGGTTACAAATTATTGAAAGGCTATTCATTACTAAATAGCGAAAATATTAAACTGTTACTGTTTGGTAACATCATCGCTTTCATCGTTGCCATTATTGCAATCAAGTCATTCATCAGCTTTTTAACCAAACACGGATTTAAAATATTCGGTTGGTATAGAATTGTAGTTGGCATTGTAATTCTGGGCCTATACTTTGCTGGCGTTGAACTTAACGTACTTTAATGCAAGAAGAAAACCCTCCAGTTTCAACATTTCCTGAATTCAACTTTGCTGAAGGTGAACTTTTACTGATCAATAAGCCTCATAAATGGACTTCCTTTGATGTGGTTGGCAAAATTAGAAATTCACTAAAGCCCTTAAAACTAAAGGTTGGTCATGCTGGCACTTTGGATCCTCTAGCTACCGGCCTGTTAATTATCTGTACGGGAAAACTTACCAAAAAGATAGATACTTTCCAGGCTGAAGAGAAGGAGTATACCGGCACGATGGTCTTGGGTGCAAGTACGCCATCATTCGATATGGAAACCGAAATTGATGCCCATTTCCCAATCGACCAGCTAACTACCGAACAAATTTATTCGGCTACAGCACCATTTATAGGTGATATCGAACAATATCCACCTGCACATTCTGCAGTTAAGGTAAATGGAGAAAGGTTATATGTAAAGGCCCGCTTGGGAGAAGAAGTGGAGTTGAGAAAACGTAATGTCACGGTTAGTGCATTTGAAATTACCAGAATAGAACTTCCCGAAGTAGACTTCAGAATAGTTTGCAGTAAGGGTACATATATCCGTTCACTCGTATCTGATTTTGGCAAACAGTTAGCTAATGCAGCCTATTTATCTAAACTGACAAGAACCAGGAGCGGAAACTTTCTGCTTTCAAATGCGTTTGAAGTAGCAGATTTGGTTCAGTATCTTCGCAATAAGCGAGAAGAAAAAAGCTTGCCTCAATAACGATATGGAAAATATAAAGAAAAAGAATGTACGTTTGCTAAAAGAATCTGCATTAATCGTTTGTGGCGTAATATGTGCATGTTTCGGATTGAAAAGTTTTCTTATTCCCAACCACTTTATTGATGGGGGTGTAACGGGTATTTCTCTTTTAGTCTCGGCATTGACAAAATTCAACCTCTCCTATTTAATTGTATTGATTAATATTCCTTTTGTGATCTTGGGATATAAACAAATTGGAAGAGGTTTTGCGATTAAAACATCTATCGCAATAACTGCTTTATCGCTATCTTTAATTTTTATCCCTTTTGTTCCGATTACCCATGAAAAATTATTGATTGCTTTTTTCGGAGGTTTCTTTTTGGGTGCCGGGATCGGATTAGCGATGCGTGGAGGTTGCGTGATTGACGGAACGGAAGTATTGGCTCTTTACATCAGTAGAAAAAGCCAGTTGACAGTTGGAAATATCATCCTCATTTTAAACATCATCATATTTGCATTTGCAGCTTATTTCATCAATATTGATACTGCATTATACGCTATCCTGACCTACCTTTCAGCCTCAAATACGATTGATTTTATTGTCAATGGCCTTGAAGCCTACACAGGAGTTACCATCATCTCACACAAGAATGACGAAATCAAAAATTATATTATAACCGAGATGAAAAGAGGTGTTACTGTTTATAAGGGGACTGGTGGCTATTTGGAGAATAAAGATATCGACATTATCTATACGGTTGTAACGAAATTGGAAATGAACAAGCTACAATCAGAAATCCGTCAAATTGATCCTGATGCCTTTGTGGTACAGCAACAAATTGCCGATATTAAAGGTGGCGTAGTTAAGCGTCAAGCCTTACATTAATTTACACGCTCTCAGTTTCTTCATGATAAAAGTTCTAATTGCTCTGTAGCTATCGCCAACATTAAGCTCTACAAGTAAATTTTAAAGATTGAAGGAAGTATATAAATAAAATAAACAGAACTTGCGAACTTCATTGACAAGGATAAGATCAATCAGCTCGGAAGCTATAATTTATACAGATGAAAATATATCATCAACTATCTGATTTTAAAAAGTTAGACCATGCTGTAGTTACCATTGGCACATTTGATGGTGTACATTTTGGGCATCAAAAAATTGTGAAACGCCTGTGTGAACTAGCAAGATCTTCGGGCGGGGAAAGTGTAATTTTAACATTTTTTCCACATCCAAGAATGATTATTGATCCGGAAAACCATGAGCTTAAACTGATCAATACGATTAAAGAAAAGGCGGAAATTTTAGCTGGATTAGGGGTTGACCATTTGATCATTACTCCTTTCACAAGAGATTTTTCTAATCTCAGCGCTGCTGAATACATTAAAAATATTTTAATAGATACAATTGGGACCAAACATATCATTGTAGGTTACGATCACCGATTTGGCAAAGATAGAAAAGGTGGAATGACAGAGTTGGAGGAGTTTTCGGGAGTTTATGGTTATTCGATAGAAGAAATTCCGGAGCAGGACATTAATGATGTAGCTGTAAGTTCAACAAAGATTAGAGCAGCATTATTGGAAGGGGACGTGAGTTTGGCCGCCAAATATTTGGGCTATCATTTCTCGATCAGTGGACCAGTAATTAAAGGAGATAAAATAGGCCGAACAATTGGTTTCCCTACTGCCAACATTTTTGTAGAAGAAACTTATAAACTTATTCCTAGCGACGGAATTTATGCGGTAACCATCGAAATGAGCGAGGCAGGTAATCCTCAAGAGGCTGAATTAAATTCTGAGGTATCAACTTACCGAGGAATGGCCTATATCGGGCAGCGTCCAACCATAAACGGAATGACCCGTAATATTGAAGTAAATATTTTCGATTTTAACCGCGAAATTTATGGACAGACTATTAAAATGAATTTCTTAAAGTTCTTACGTCATGACGTGAAATTTACTGGATTAGCAGCATTAACAATCCAACTCCATCAGGATAAAGAAGACACTTTGAGCTTTTTCAGTGCTTACGATAGCCTTTGATAATGCCTTAAACCATTCAAAAACAGATTATTTTTCCTACATTTAAGGCAATGAGAATTTTGATTGCTTTTTTATTGTGTTTTGTTTTCAGCAGTTCAGTTGCAAATGCAGCTAAACCTGGAAGCATTATTTCTGTAAAAAAACCTGTTAAGAACTCCATTTTAATTTTAACCTGCAAGGTTAATTCTCCCATTGATGAAGATCATACCGTTAACAAAAGCCTGCATGATCAATTGGACTTTATCCGTCAAACTGCAAGCCATCCAATTAAGCTCGTTTGTTATTGTCTGGATACTTTTCATTTTACGAAGCTAAAAGCAGTTGAGCAAATACTTCCATCCTTAAGCAATAAGGTTAGTTTCAAATATTCATTCATATTTAACTTTCTCTTTCCTAAGCATACTTTTTGGTGATAATAATTGCTAAATACGCAACATTATTATTCCTCGATAAAATATTCTTATGATCCATTTACCTGTATTAATCGCCGATTTAGGCCTTATTCTAGCTGCTGCCGGAGTCACTACACTTCTTTTTAAAAAAATCAAACAACCCCTAGTTTTGGGCTATATTTTAGCCGGAGTTATTGTTGGGCCCTATATAGATTTTATGCCTACAGTGACCGACAACAAAAGCATAACAATTTGGGCAGAAATTGGGGTTATCTTTCTATTGTTTAGCCTGGGTTTAGAATTCAGTTTCAAAAAACTTGTGAAAGTTGGGGGCTCCTCTTCAATTACAGCCATAGTTGAAGTTGCTTTCATGTTATTGATTGGTTTTGCTGTTGGAAAGCTACTGGGATGGAGCACAATGGATAGTATATTTCTGGGAGGAATTTTATCCGTATCGTCGACCACAATCATTATCCGTGCATTTGAAGAACTGGGCGTAAAACATAAAAAGTTTGCCGGTTTAGTTTTTGGGGTGCTGATAGTAGAAGATTTGGTAGCCATCTTATTACTCGTTCTCTTATCTACTTTGGCGGTGAGTCAGCAGTTTGCAGGAGCTGAAATGTTGATTTCCATCCTTAAACTAGCCTTTTTCCTAGTACTCTGGTTTTTGGGAGGGATCTTTTTGATTCCGACATTCTTAAAGGCGACAAAAAAGCTGATGAATGATGAAACTATGCTGATTGTTTCTTTAGCCTTATGTTTGGTGATGGTGTTACTAGCCGTTAAAGTGGGCTTCTCTCCAGCATTGGGCGCATTTATTATGGGTTCTATCTTAGCTGAAACTACCCAGGCTGAAAAGATTGAGCACCTTACCAAGTCTGTAAAGGACTTATTTGCTGCAGTTTTCTTTGTATCGGTTGGAATGTTGATCGACCCAAGTATCCTGCTAGAATATGCACTTCCAATACTCGCAGTAACATTAGCTACCATTTTGGGCAAATTAATCAGTTCTACAATGGGTGCATTATTATCTGGACAGCCATTAAAAACATCGGTACAAGCTGGGATGAGCTTGGCACAAATTGGCGAATTCTCTTTTATCATTGCAACCTTGGGGGTCTCACTTAAAGTAACCAGTGATTTTTTATATCCTATTGCAGTTGCGGCATCTGCCATTACCACTTTTACCACCCCCTATCTGATCAAGGTTTCAGAACCATTCTACAACTTCCTAGTTAAAATTCTACCTAAAAAATGGCTTGATGCCATTAGTCGCTATAGCTCAAGTACGGAAGGAATTACCACCTTTAGCGATTGGAAGATCTTACTGAGGGCTTATGCATTTAATACCGTGATTCACGGGGTAATTTTAATTGGTATTGTGCTGTTATCCTCAAGATATTTGCAACCTTTTGTAAGCGAACATTTATTTGATGGCGATAATGGAATTATCGTGAGCCTGATTTTAGGTTTGATAATTATGGTTCCATTCTTATGGGCATTGGCCATTAGGCGAATAGAGAGGAAAGCTTATTCTCACCTTTGGTTAAACAAAAAATATACCCGTGGGCCCTTAATTGCAATCGAATTGTTTAGGATTGGATTGGCAATCTTCTTTGTCAGCTTTTTGATTGTTCAGTTCTACAACACCTGGATTGCAGTCAGTATTGCCATTGCGCTGATTATTATCGGTATGGGTGTTTTTTCTAGAAAACTTCAAGGCTTTTATGAACGAATGGAATATCGGTTCCTCAATAATTTAAATGCAAGGGAAGAAGCCAACAAACAACCAGAGATTTTACCATGGGATAGCCATTTGCTGGAACTAACCGTTGCACCGGAATCTGACCTAGTTGGGAAAACACTAGTTGAGTTAGCCATTCGGGAGAAACATGGGGTCAACATTGCGTTGATAGAGCGTGGCAAGATCATGATCCCTACACCAAACAGAGATGAACGACTGTATCCTAACGACAAAGTTTTGGTGATCGGAACCGACGATCAGTTAGCTGCCGTAAAACCTCTTTTTGAGGGCCTTTTTGATGATAACAGCAGTATCTTCCCTAAACAGGACATGTCTTTACAGAAAGTCGTCATCAATAGCAAATCTCCTGTATTTGGACAGAGTATCCGAAGTTCTGGCATTAGAGAACAGACCCAAGGTCTAGTCGTTGGAATTGAAAGAAATGGCAAGCGAATTTTAAACCCTGATTCAAATCTGGTATTCGAAAATGAAGATATCGTTTGGATTGTAGGGAATAATAAAAAGGTCCCGGAGTTATTGAGGTAGAGAGTCCGAAAGTCGGGAAGTCCGAAAGTCAGTTCCCCTCGGCAGTGGATACAGCTTCAGCCCCCATAAATATCGAAAGTACAGCTGACATTTCCAAGGTGGTCGGTAAGGTTATATTGGTAGGTATAGGCGCCGCCGTTGTTCTTGGCAATGCCCTCTTCGGTCTGGATGAAATCTATCGCCCCGTTCTCGTATACCATCGACATATTCGGTAGTCGTCGTGCTAGAAGTGGTTGATATCTTCTTGAGATTCTGCACCTTGGCATCATACATACAGGCACCTACCATTATGATTATCTCCTTTGGGAATATGTGCTCATAGAAGAGAAATGGTACTACTAATTGGGACAACAAATTTGTAGATGAATATCTATAATGGGTTACATAAACAAAAAGCTCGGAGATTTTGGTTCTCCGAGCTTTTAAACGGGTTATTTTTATGAGGGCACAAGTGGCGCTGCGCTTAACAGCTACACACTGTGCAAAGTTGGGGCAAGTTCATTCATTTAAGCTAGCCCGATTTGCTTTAAGATATCCTTAATGGAATTGTCGTCAACATTTACCTTTTTTAATATCTTGATAACTTCATCCACATCTTTTTTTTCAACCGCCCTATCAAATTTATTTAATGTTCCACTCAGATACAATCTCTCATTTACCATTGTACCCCTATATTTTTCATTCATAAGCTATTGTAATGGGTTAAAAGTTGAATAAGTTTTTTGCTTTACATTTTTCGGATTTATCAGATATTCCGAAAGTCCTCCAGAATTACCATTTAAGGGCTTCACGGGTCTAGCCGTAATAATCCTTATAGGATTCACAACTCCCTCAACAATATATTCAGCTGAGTTTATTGCTCCACTTTTGCCACCTGATGGTAATCCTGCTGCATTTCTAAAGGATTTACTGGTGTCCAAGAAAACCCATCTGCTTTAGCATCTTGACCAAATACTCGATACACGGATACCTTTTCTACTGCTACTTCAGATGTTCTACCTAATGTTCCCTCAATTCCCCCTAACGCCAATCCTGCCTTGGTCAGTGTCGCATCAGCCCATTCCGTCAGCCCCTTCGCAATTTTATTGTTCGCCTTCAGCTCGTTCCCCTTATTTATAACATTCTGTACCTTTTCTGGAACATTCTCTTTAAATCCAGGATCCTGCTGGGCTACGTTCCTTGCCTTGTCCTGTGCCCCCTAGATTGACGTTCCCAGTCCAAATCCAGTTTTCGCTTTGTGCTCCGCATGCTTATAGAGAAGTTAAGATAAGCAGAGCCAATAATCCCACAGCATCCTTCCGGCGCCATCCCTTCTGCGTCCACAAATCTTATCGGATTGTTGAACGCATAGTTATACCTACTGAACCTCCTTATCTTCTCTGCCAAAGGATCTACGCTCGGCCACCTTGATCGGGAACAGGCATCAGTTTTAAGAAGTATTGCGACTGTGACTAGGATTGGGTTCAATACAATTATAGTAAATCCCCGCAATCTTTAACCTTTGCGAGGATTTGGCTGCTTAAATTTGAATATTAGTTGCTATTAAGTAGCAACTAGGAGATTCTACGAAGTCAGTTTTTGGTTGAATTAAAATCGCTTAAGACTTCAATCACTTTATCAAATACCCATTTTTCTGACTTTGTGTTATATTTTAGCAAGACTTTCCTTTCATCCACAAATGTATATAATTTAATGTTATCTGAGTAGTTCTGTGCATTTGCTTTTGAAACAGACATTGTTAATTCCATTCTATTGAACTTGACCGATTGAACTTTTATTTTCAAAACAAACGCATTTACCTTGATATCCAAATATTTCTTAAACGAACTGGAGCTTTTGAAAAATTCTATCATAATTGGATCTGAAGATTTTTGCACGGTATCAATGAAAGCAATTTCCCAAGGAATAATATAGCAAAGATTATTATTAAACACCTTTGCATTAGTTTCGCTATAAGTTTTGTTAACAACGTTTTGTAAGCTCAGATTTTGGGCATAAATCAAAGATGGAAATGTGAAACAGATAATAGCAAGCACAATTTTTTTCATATAAATTATCAATTAGAATTTGTAACTGCATTAACAGTAGCTTTGAATTTATTATAATCAACGGTCATTATATCTGGTTTTCCATTTCTATAAAAAGATATCTGCTTGGCAAAACTGGATGGGTTACTTAATGCTATTCTCTGGCCCGGGTTTGCATCTGCCTTCGCAATATCCCTAAAATCAATCTTTGATGAATTTCCCTGTACATCATACCCTAATACCCTGCTTGGCTGAATTGTTGCCACCGCATTGTAATCTGCAGCTGATGCGGATGCAGATCCTGAAGTATAACCACCACTTCCGTCGGCTGTAATGACCGCCCCATGCCCATGAACATGATATTGAATTTTATCGTAACCAGCTCTTCCTAGTTTTAAAGCTGCAGGACCCTGTCTTACAGACCCAATCAAATCATCTCCGGATTTTTCAATCTTTTGTTCTCCTGCGTTGTTGTTAGCAACAATAAATCCGTTCTCTTTCATTCCATTCGACTCCATATTGGTATAAATTTGATCATAACCACTCATTTCCATCGCCGTAGGATTAGATATATCGTTACCTTTACCGATTTGCTTGTTTACCACTTTAGAATTAGTTGACGAGGTTAATACCATCATTTTATCATCCTTTCCATCTTCGTCATGCCTAACTTTAACACCATCCATATTAAAATAATCAGTCAAAGTTCCATCCCGTCCGGATCAACAAATCTTATCGGATTATTGAACGCATAGTTGTAAGGACTGAATCTCCTCATCTTCTCTGCCAAAGGATCAACCACATTCCACCTCCCTATCTCTGGATCCCTTCTCTACGTTCTGGGCAGGCTCGGACCTCGCCCCGTAACCGAGCTTGCGAGTTCATGAACACCAATAAAAACAATAAACAACAGTGAATAATAGTCATCTTCCTGCCCCAAAGGGATTCCTTTGGAACAGCTTCCTTACCGCTCCGCCATAAATATCGAAAGTATAAAGTACATTTTCTAATTGCGATAGTTAGCGGGAAGTCTCCAGAGTGTCATGGCTTTTAGATAAGCCTATTTTTTTTTTCAAAACATGCTTCAATAGAAAAAAGAGGAAGATTAGATTTCTTACATAATAAAGCCCAGCAACTTTAAGATTGCTGAGCTGAGTTTGTTTTGTCTAATGAATAGATTACAACCCAAAGACTTTGATAAGTTGGGATCTCTCTAGCAAAAGATGACTTATTTCCCAATGGTTTTCGACCAATCGTCGGGCAATAATTGCGCTCTTTTTGCATTATCTGATAAAGATTTCCAAAAGAAGTCGGCTATTGACCTATCTGTTTCAGTTAGGGTGCCTTCTGCGTAAACATTAAGGTTATTTTTGAACTTGTTAGATTCTAAACTAAACATGGAAACCGTCGTTATTAGCAATTGCTTTTTATCATACCATTGTGGTCTATTTATCGCAAAAAGCTTATTTGTTTTATTATCTATAATAAAAATTCCTGCAGAACTGTAAACATAATTCCGTTTAAGTTCCGGTTCATTAGCAAGTACTCCATCACTTTTCCGGAATGCATATAAGTATCCTCTATACCCTTGCCCCAAATCTTCATAGGTACTAAATAGCACATAGTCATTAAACAATACTGCTTGTTTTTTATAAACAATGCCATTGGGGTCTACTTCAAGAATTCCTTTATAGGATTTTCCGATGATACCATTATTATTAGATGAAACACAATAGCCCGTTCCATTAAGGCTAACACAGATGCTATCGCCTATTAAAATAAAATTTGTATCCGCAATAAAATGCTTCCCAATATTTTTTTTTGAAGATTGTAGAGAAGCTAAATGGTGACTATTCTTTTGTTCATTTGAACATGAAGCCAGAATGAATAGACATAACAAAGCGATTCTTAGATCGATGTTTAGTAATTTACTTTCTTTAATCACGGTTATATTTATTAAAGGTTTTTCAAGTCGTTCTTTATCTGGCGAAGTTTGTCTTTCTGTTCTTGTGCGCTATTAATTTTGCTTCTTGACTCTGCCAATCGAGAGAACATAAGAACATTAAGTAGCAAAAGCCCAAACTTTTTAGGCTCGGACTTTTGCATTGATTATTTTAAATAAAATATCATCTTTGTGAACACAAATAAAGTATTACTTCCCTAGATTTTCCGTAGATGATATATTCCATATTCACCTTTGTAAAAATCGTAAAAAGGTATAATTT
>Ga0247808_10000524_pt1 | contig 18690 bp, 13 predicted proteins | sample UWRJL089202R1_FD_179914 | JGI IMG/M metagenome (GOLD analysis project Ga0247808, IMG submission 179914) | Plant litter microbial communities from Arlington Agricultural Research Station in Wisconsin, United States - UWRJ-L089-202R-1 | ecosystem: Environmental > Terrestrial > Plant litter >... | reverse complement strand
ATTGGTGCGCTCGTGGTCACCACAGCGCTCGTCGCGAACCTTCGGGCCACGTCACCGCTCTACCTGCTGCTGGCCGCATTTGCGGTGTTCACCGCAGTGGGATGGCCTCACGCGCTCAGGGCATTTCGCAGCGCTCGTATCTTTGTGCCCGCAATCATCGCATTTGGCTGTGCCTCGCTCGGTGCACTCTGGACCATTCAAGTGGGGCTCCGAGCAGGGTTCATCCCGTCCAGCGGTGACGAGCGTGCCGACTACTGGACGGCGTTCGGTACCACGATGGGCAAGTCGATCGACTACGGACGCGAGCTCATCGGAGTGTTTGGCTGGCTCGATACGCCCATGCCCGACTGGACCTACGCACTGTGGGCCGCGCTTGTGGGCGTCGTTGTTTTTGGGGCGCTCATCGTTGCCAGCGGGAAGCGGGTCGCTGCGGTCACGATCAGTCTGCTCGCGCTCGCGTTTGTGCCCGCCCTGGTCCAGTCCCCCACCGCGGCGGACTACGGCTACATCTGGCAGGGGCGTTACTCACTTCCGCTCTTTACGACACTTCTCCTTGTGGCAGGTATCGGCGTCGCACTCTCCGTCAACGGCGCTGGTATGCGAGCCGGTCGGCGGGCGATACTCGTGATTGGCCTCGCTGGAACAGCTGCGCAAATCTCCGGGTTCGTCGCCGCCCTATACCGGTATGTGGTGGGAATCGACGTCGACTTCGCGCGAATGTTTGATGCACCGGACTGGTCGCCGCCCACCGGTCTGGCGATACCCATCACGATGTGTGCGGTCGGCTCGATCCTGTTGTTGTCAGTCTTGATCCTCGATGGTGGGGAACGGGGCCGGATGACGCGGCGGCCCGCCCATTTGGCTTAGATTCACGGAGCTGCCCGCAATGAAACGACTCTGGACATGACCGTTTGCGTTCCGCATCGGAGCTGCGATCGCACTACTGCTCGGTCACGTGGTCTTCGACCGCGCTCGCGTCGGCACACCACTCGCTGTCGTGTCGTACCCGTTGGTGGCCTCGGACGGAATAGCTTGCTGGTGTACTTCGGCTCACACGTGCTGATGAGCCTCCTGTCGCGACCGAGCCCCGATGGCTCGACGCAGGCGTCCGACATTGCGGCGGCCATTGCCGTCGCCGGTAACCCCCAAGCAACGTGGACGATTGTCCTCGTGGTCTTCTGGGTCGTCCTCGCGTGCTTCCTGCACCGCGACAGGATCTACCTCAGGCCGTAGCCCGGGCGGTGGTGCCGTGGTCGGATGACGCGGGCACCACCACTTCGACTAAGCGGCGCCGTTCAGCGAGTTGAGGTAGGCGTCGATCGTAGGCTTTGCCTCACCGATCGAGATGAGCTCACCGTGGCTGAGCCAGGCGGCGTGGTCGCACATGTCGCGAACCGCACCCATCGCGTGGCTGACCAGAATCACGGTCTTGCCGGCGTTTTTGAAGTCAACGAACTTCTGGGCGCACTTCTCCTGGAACTCGGCGTCACCCACGGAAAGCACCTCGTCGACAACAAGGATGTCGGGGTCGACGTTGATCGCGACAGAGAATCCGAGACGGACGTACATTCCCGATGAGTAGTTCTTCACGGGCTGGTCGATGAACTGCTCGACACCGGAGAAGTCGACGATCTCGTCGAACTTCTTCTCGATTTCAGCCTTCTTCATCCCGAGAATCGAACCATTGAGGAAGATGTTCTCGCGACCGGACAGTTCCGGGTGGAACCCCGAACCGACCTCGAGCAGCGCGGCGACCTTGCCCTTGTAGCCGATCGAACCCTTCTCGGGGTAGTAGATCTTGGCGAGGCACTTGAGCAGGGTCGACTTGCCGGAACCGTTGCTTCCGATGAGGCCGAAGGTCGAGCCCTCGGGAACCTCGAAGCTGACGTCCTTGAGCGCCCAGAAGTCCTCGTGCACCGAGGTGCGACCACGCATGATGGCGGACTTGATGGACTGATTTCGCTCGTGATAGAGCCGGAACTTCTTGCTGAGGTGGTCGACGGTAACCGCGTTGTTGGTCATAGTGCTTCGGCCAGGCCTTTCTCGTTCTTGCGGAAAATCCACAGACCAACGGCGAAGGCGCCAGCTGCCCAGATAGCACAGACGAGGACGTCGGTAACGGTGGGCCACCGGTTGTCGTAGAGGAGGTTGCGGAACACAGACACGAACCGCTCAAGGGGGTTCAACTGGTAGATGTTCATGATGGTGATGTTTGTTCCGAACAGTCCGCCATGAGCGTCGGACTGCGTCTGCACCAGGCTGATCGGGTAGATGATCGGGGTGAGATACATCCAGATCTGCATGATGATCGAGACAAAGTACTGGGTGTCACGGAAGTGGATGTTGGCTACGGCCAGCGCAAGCGAAAGGCCAGCGGCGAAGAACGCGAGGAGCACCATCACCACAACAACGAGGGGCAGGAACGGCCAGACGAAGGCGCCGAACAGAATGAGTGCAACAAGAAGCACACCCATCTCGAAGAGCCAGTTGTATCCGACGGACCCGACAACAGACAGCGGCAGGACGATGCGGCTGAAGTAGACCTTCTGCACCAGTCCCGCGTTGGCGAGGAGCGAGCCCATACCCGTCTGCACCACGTTCGCGAAGAACGTCCAGGGCAGCAGGCCACAGAGCAGCCAGAGGGCGAAGATGTCGAGCCCGCTGGGGTCACCGGGGGCAGGTGTGATTCGCAGGATGAACGCGAACACCAGGGTGTAAGTGAGCATCGAGGCCAAGGGGTTGACCAATGACCAGAGCCGCCCGAAGACTGTTCGCTTGTACTGGCCCCGAATTTCACGCAGGGTCAGATTGGCGAGAAGCTCTCTCGACGCAAAAACTTCCTTGATGTATGACATGCAGCCTCACTGAACAGGCCGATTGGATGGCCGCAGATAAATCTAGCCTAGAACCCCTGTGAGTTAGCGCCGCTGCCATGGCGTTCCTCTCTAATAGTGCGAAAGGCGAGGAATGCTTCGGCATGGGGTTGGCGTCTGCGTCATAATTGCCTGAGCGCATCCGCTGGCTGTTGATTCGATCCAGCTGGGCGGGACGCACAACCAACGGGGAGTGAACAGAACTATATGAAGCTTGTAATGACGATGATGGTTCGCGACGAAGCCGACATCATTGGCGCGGTGCTGGATTACCACTTGGCCCAGGGCGTCGACACCATCATTGTCACCGACAACTCTTCGATTGACGGCACCACCGAAATCCTTGAGGGCTACGCGAGCGACGGTCGCATCGACCTTCGCCACGACCCAGTGCAGCGCAAACAGCAGAGCCCCGTTGTTACCCAGATGGCGCGCGACGCGTTCACGATCCACGGTGCGGACTGGGTACTCAATGCTGACGCCGACGAGTTCTGGTCGTGCACGGGTTCAGACATCACACTCGCCGAGGCCTTCGCGCAGATCCCCAAGTCGATCCAGTCGTTCAGTGTTCCCGTCACCGACATGACCGGTCCGCCCGCCGCTGACGGGACCGGCCTGCAGCGCCTCACCTACCAGGACCACCGCACCCTCGATTCCCTCGCGAAGGTGGGCCTTCTCGCCCACTCCACCCACGACGCCGCACACATTGGAACCGCCGACGTCAACGTGGTGCAGGGCAACCACTACGTCAGCATCGGTAGCCAGGGCGCTCCCGACCCCGAATTCGAGATCGGTGTGCGCCACTTCCCTTGGCGCTCCTGGGCCCAGTTCAGCAACAAGGTTCGCAACGCCGGCACCGCCTACGAGTCGCAGACGATCCTCACGCCGAGCCCGAACCATCACGGAATGCGTGACTACCGTCGTCTCCTCGAGGGCACCCTCCGTGGGTCGTATGTCCTTCGCCACCCGAGCGCTGAGGAAATCGAAGCCGGTCTTGCGTCAGGTGAATTTGTACTCGACGAACAGATCTCTCGCGCCGTGGCATCCCCCACCCCCGATCTTCCTTTCGACGCAGAGCTCGAACACGTCGAGCGGATTCTCGGCGGAGTAGTCGAAGCGCGCGAAGCGCTGCGCAAAGAGGTCGAGCTGCGCGATGCCGAAACTGCCAGTCACATCAACGTTCTCGAGGCTGAGAAGGCCGAGCTGCGTGCCCTGCTTCTCACCCGGGATGCGACGATTCACAGCCAGGTGCAGCGGATCCGCGCGCTTGAGGCGTATTCAACCGAATTGCGTAATCGTCGGATCGTGCGGGCGGCGGATGCTCTGGCGCGAAAACTCCGCTCGCATTAGCCGAAGTGCCGACGGGTCACGGTGGCGACGGGTCGGAGTGGCGACGGGTCGCACTTGCGACGGGCGGCAGTGACGACGTGGCCGTAGTGGCGACGGGCCGCTGGGCGACTACGTCCGCCAGCCCACCCTCGTCCGCGACCGTTAGTTACGACGCGTTCGAGTAGTTACGAGTGGTTCGAGTAGTTACGACGCGTTCGAGGCTGCCGTCGGGTACAGCAGGTTATAGAACTCTTCTTTCAGCTCCACCTGGTGGTGGTACTGGTTAGTTTCTTCCATGACTGCCTCGATGTGCACCGGCAGTTTGTGGAGTGTGTAGCCCTTGTTTTTGGCGAAGTAGTTGAGCCACATGTCGTCGATCATCCAGAATCGGCCGGGAATCGTGGTGAAAAACTTGGCGTCGAGGAAGATGTCGGAGTTGCAGATCATCCCGCCGGTTCCGGCGTAATCGACGTCGCCGCCGACAACTGCGTGGGCACGCTGCCAGTACGCACCGTGGATGGTGAACGCCCACCACGAGGTCAGCGCACGCGGGTCGTAGTACTCGTACGCGGTCGACACAAACGTGCTCTCGAAGTTCTGGTCGTCGTCCAGAACAATGATGGGTCCGGTGTAGCCCTTGAGTGCGAGGCGGCGGGCCCAGTAGAACCGGGCGATCGACCCCACATTGAACACGGACGTCACGAGGTCGACCTGGTGCAGGGCGCCACTCGAGCGGTGCTCGCTGAGGGCCTTTCTGTACACGGCGCGATCGCGACGGTTGTTGTTCCACAGGAACAATCGCACACCGTCGGGGAAGTCCTGTTTGTCGAGCCGGTCGAGTATCTCGGGCAGTCGCGACGGGCGGTTCCACAGGCACATGAGCACAACGGCTTCGCGTCCGGTGACCGGCGCGAAGGAGTAGTCCGTCGAGGGAAAACGTCCCGTGAGCAGTTGTCGCCGAATGAGGTTTCGGACGAGTTCCTTGATTTGCTCACGTTTTGTCACGAGGGAATCCTAGCCGCTGCACGCAAACGGGCACATGCCCGTGACAGGATCACCGGCACGGTGTTAGCGCAGCGACGTTTCCGTCGAGAGCCGCGGCACCTCCGAAGAGAACAACGTTGTTGGCACCGAGTGCGGTGATGCTGTTCAGCACCGACGTGGGGACACACGAGGTGTGGGCCAGGAGCAGTGCGGAACCACTCGCCCCAGCGAGCACCGATCCCGCAAGAGCGTCAGGGAAGTTGTGCCCGGTGGCCAGGTACACCGTGGGGCTGCTGCTGAGAACGTTTTGATTCAGTGCGACAGCGGTGGAGAACCGGTCACTGCCCTGCAGGCGGTCAACCGAACGTCCGTTCGCCGCGAGCGACTGAGCGATCGTTTCAGGTACGGCGACTGGGCCACCCGCGATCTTTACGTTGGAGACACCAAAGGCGTTCAACATGTTGACGGTGGCGGCATCCGCCGACGGGAGATTTCCGTTGACCAGCAGAACGGGAGCGTTCGCGATGCCCGCGGCAGATCCGGCCGCGAGGGCGTCGGGGAAGTTGGCTCCCGTAGCGACGTACGCGGTGCTGGCGCTGTCGAAGGCGAAGTCGGCGATAGCGCGAGAGGTTTCAAATCGGTCGGCACCGGAAATCCGGATCACGTCCGCCGCGCGCGTGTTGAGCCCGTTGATGGCGCCAACCACGCCGTCAGACACGGAGGCGGTTCCACCAACAACCACAATGTTGGCGGGATTGAGGCGCTCGATCTCTCTCGCGACGGACGCGGGAAGCTCCCCCGGGTAGGTCAGGAGCAGCGGCGCGTTGAGTTTGACGGCGGCGGGAGCGGCGCTCAGCGCGTCGGGGTAGTTCGCGCCGGTCGCAACAAAGACCGTCTCAGCGGTGCCCGGATATGCCCTTTGTGAGATCGCATTCGCGACGGCGAAGCGGTCGTCACCGGCGATACGTGAAGTGGGGAGCGTCGGCGCGGTGTCGCCGGCGTAGCCCGCGAAGATCTGCACCCAGTAGTTACCCGAGGCGACATAGCCCACTCCCAGACGGGTGTAGCTGTCGCGGAGGATGTTCGCCCGATGCCCGGTCGAGTTCATCCAGTCGTTCATAACCTGACCGGAGGATGTCTGACCCATGGCGATGTTCTCGCCGTTGCTGCGCCAGCCCGCCGGGATGCGGTCGGCGCGCCACTGGCTGGAGCTGTGCTCGAACGTGTTGGTGGCCGAGAGGTGGTTGGCCCACTCCTGCGCGGCTGAATCCAGCGTTGCATCGGAACGCAGTGAAGGGAGGCCCGCCGCGGACCGCTGGGAGTTCACCGACGTGAGGATCTCCTCGTTAACGGTGGCCGCTTGGGCGTTCCACGCTCCCAGCGACAAAAGTGTCGCTGTGGCGAGCATCAACCCGAGTGCTCGGGTGAAATTACGCGACATTGTTGTGTCCCCCCAGGACGTTCCGTGATACCGGCCAACTACCGCCGATCCCACTGTGTAACCGCGCGCGGCGCCAATGCCGAGCTACGCAGGTCTCCCCGCGTTCAGTGTAGGGCGACACCCGTTCATTTAGACAGCAACGGGTGTGTCGCCACCTCGCTGGTAAATCGGACAAATTCTCGTCATTCCGAGCATCCACCACACCAACCTCGCGGCGGGCACACGAACGGTTCCATGGTGCCGCGCTAGAATGAGCTTCTATGCCTTCGCCACAGCTCAGTTCCGTCGCCGTGGTCACGGTGACCTACAACTCGAGCACCATCATCGGCGATTTCCTTCGCTCGGTCAGTGACTCTGAGGAATTCCCTCTTCCCGTGTGGATCGTCGACAACGACTCCCCCGACTGGCGCGATACGGAAGAGATTGCGCTGTCCTACGGCGCGCACTTCCGCAAACTCGACTCCAACCTCGGCTACGGTGGCGCAATCAACGCCACTATCGCGACCCTTCCGTCCGGGATCACCCACGTGGCGATCTCCAATCCGGACCTCACGATCGACAAGCACACCACTGGCCTGCTTCTTGCGGCTATGCACGCAACACCGTCGTGCGCGGCAGCGGGCCCTCGCATCCTCAATCCGGACGGCAGCGTCTACCCGTCGGCACGCAACCAGCCGTCCCTGCGAACCGGAATCGGCCACGCCCTGTTCTCCGGTCTCTGGCCGACAAACCCGTGGTCGCGTATCTACCGCCAGGAACTCGCCACCCTCGAACCCACCCAGCGCACCGTGGGGTGGCTGTCGGGTGCATTCCTTTTGGTCGACCGCGCCGCGTTCGAGAAGGTCGGCGGCTTCGACGAGGCCTTCTTTATGTACTTCGAAGATGTTGAGCTCGGACGTCGTTTTCTCGACAACGGATTCTCGAATCTCTACGTCCCCGATGCCGTCATCACCCACGTCGGTGCACACTCGACCCGCACCCAGTCCGCCGCGATGACTGCGGCGCATCACGAGAGTGCCTATCTGTTCCTCTCCAAGCGCTACCCGGGGCCTCTGTTCGCCCCGGTGCGCTTCGGTCTGCGGGTCGCGCTGCACGTGCGCGGCTGGTGGATTTCCCGCAAGCGCTAGCGTTTACCGTTCGCGCTGACAGGCGTCGCACACGCTCGGGTGTGCCGCACGAGCATCCACCACCGCACAACACAAAGCGGCCACCCCAACAATGTCGGAGCAGCCGCGTGTGTGCTTTGCCGGTGAACCGGAAAGCGATGAGTCTAGATATGTCTAGGAGAGCAGCGAGTCGAGGTACACGCCGTAGCCACCCTTGCGCAGCGGGGCCGCGAGGGCAGCAAGCTGCTCGTCGTTGATCCACCCGGCACGCCAGGCAATCTCTTCGATGCACCCGATCTTGAATCCCTGGCGGTCTTCGATAACGCGCACGTACTCGGACGCCTGCATCATCGACTCGAACGTGCCAGTGTCGAGCCACGCGGTTCCGCGGTCGAGAACCTGCACCTGCAGGTTGCCAGCGGCCAGGTAACGCTCGTTGATCGTGGAGATCTCGAGCTCACCGCGCGCGCTGGGCTCGATGGTCTTCGCAATCTCGATCACCGAGTTGTCGTAGAAGTAGAGACCGGGAACGGCATAGTTGCTCTTGGGAACAACCGGCTTCTCCTCGATCGAGACGGCCTTGAAGTCGTCGTCGAACTCCACAACGCCATACGCGGTGGGGTTGGCCACGTGATAGGCGAAAATCAGTCCGCCGTCGATCTCGTGGTTGCCACGCAGCGACGAGCCGAGGCCCGCTCCGTGGAAGATGTTGTCACCGAGAACCAGCGCAACACTGTCGTCACCGATGAACTCTTCGCCGATGATAAACGCCTGGGCGAGTCCGTCGGGTGAGGGCTGTTCGGCATATTCGATCCGGATGCCCAGGGCTGAACCGTCGCCGAGAAGCGCGCGGAACTGGCTGTTGTACTCGGGGGTGGTGATGATGAGGATCTCGTTGATCCCGGCCATCATCAGAGTCGACAAGGGGTAGTAGATCATCGGCTTGTCGTAGATCGGCATCAACTGCTTGGAGATGCCCTTGGTGATCGGCCAGAGGCGGGTTCCCGATCCCCCGGCGAGAATAATTCCGCGCACGTTACTTGTCCGTTTCGTTTGCTGCAGCTGCGGCTTTCGCAGCGGTCGCGTCGTTCAGCGACTGGTAGTACGCACGCATGTCGTCCCAGGTGGGGAGCAGGCCAGCGGCAGCGGCCTCGTCGAGCCCGGGGGCGTCGGTGTCTTTGGGTGAGAGCAGCGCTTCGCCAGCCTCGGGCGGGAACACCAGGTTGATGGTGGGGTCCAGCGGGTTGATGCCGTGCTCCTTGGGAGCGTTGAAGACGTCGGTCACCAGATACGAGACAGTGGCGTTGTCGCTGAGGGCAACAAACGCGTGGCCGAGGCCCTCGCCGATGTAGATGGCGCGGCGGTCGACGTCGTCGAGCAGAACCGAGTCCCACTGGCCGAACGTCGGCGAACCAACACGAATGTCGATGACGTAGTCGAGAACTGCACCGTGGGTGCAGGTCACGTACTTGGCCTGTCCGAGGGGAACGTCGGCGAAGTGGATGCCGCGGACAACACCCTTCTTCGAGACCGACGTGTTCGCCTGGCGGAGGTCGATCGGGTGTCCGACAACCTCACTCAGCTTGTCGAAGCGGTACCACTCGAGGAACACGCCCCGGTCGTCGCCGAACTGCTTCGGGGTGATCTCGTAAGAGTCCGGAATAGAAAGTTCGCGAATTTGCACGTCGGAAGTCTAGCAAGCGACATTTCGTTGGCCTGTAAACCACTCGCAAGGCTGAGAAATTTTCGAGACCCGGGCTGCCACTGAATCGCTGTTGCACGGTTATGCGTGTGGTTATGCGCCTGGTTATGTGCCTCGCACGCCCCCTCTTCTCCTCCACAGGGCGTGGTCATGACCACCTCTCAACAGAACTAATTGTCTATCTGGCCTGCACTTTTCACATCAGGAAGAATATAGGTATGGTCGCTTTCTACCCCACCCACCCTGAGCCCGGAGATCCTCCCGGCTTCTACGGTGAGGTGCATTTCGACGGGCAGAAGGTTACCGGCCGGCGCAAACCGGGTGCCGACCCAAGCCACTTCCAGATGGCGGACTGGTTCGTCCCAACGGATACCGACGCAGATGCCGATGCCAATGCCGCCGCCGACGCCGACGCCAACACACCGCCTAGCTCGAGCGAGACTGCAGCACTCGTCCCATCAACCGACCAGGTCACCTCCATCAACGCTGGGCCGGGTGATCCCAGCACGCTCAAAGTCAGTGTTGTCGGAGCCTCGTCGGTTGAAATTGATTCCCCGGCACCCACTACATTTCCTGAGGCGACGACTCCGCCTTTAGCTCCCCCACCCGTCGCTCCACCACCTGTTCTTTCAGCCACACCACCCGTCGCTTCATCTCCATCACCGGTCGCTTCAGCCCCATCACCCGTCGATTCGGCCACACCACCTGTCGCTTCATCTCTACCACCGGTCGCTTCGAGCTCGAGAATGTCCGCCGCCGAAATCCTGGCTCGGTACGACGACGTCCGCACGGCTCTTCAGAAATGTCCGACAGACATCGCGCTGTACGACGAATTCGACGACGACACCGTCAGACAATTGCATCTCAAAAACGCAGAGATCAGCCGCCTCTCCGGCATCCGGATGGCCATCTCCGCCGACCAGATCGCGCAACGGTCCTCCGTTGATCTCGCCGGCAAAGGTATGGCGCGCCAGTTCGGTGATCGCACCCCCATCGAAATGACAAAGAACCTGGGCGGGCTCACTCAGCAAGAAGCGATGGCCGCCATCAACGCGGGACACATGATGCGCGACGAGCAGGCAAACGCACCTGAGATCGTCATCAGCACCGACCCGACGGATCCGTCAGCACCGACTCCTCCCCCAGCCAAGCGCCCGGCTCCGCCCCCTGGTCCGAGCGAGCCATGGCTGTCCGTGGTTTCGCGCGCCCTCACAGCAGACGAGATCTCGCGGGCACAAGCAGAGGCGATCCGCACCGGACTCGGCAAACCAACCGAAGGCATTCCCGTCGCCGTTCTCGCCGATGCCGCTGCGCGACTGGTCGACGAAGGTCGCACGATGACTCCGGAGCGGCTCGCAAAACTCGCGCGACAGACACGAGACCGCCTCGACCGCGACGGCGTTGCGTTGCGCGAAACAGAGCGTCGAGGGATGAGGTCCGCGAAAATCTTCGAGCGCGCTGACGGGATGATGCAGCTCACCTGGCTGATGGATCCGGAACTGGGTATGCAGGTAAAGACCCTGTGCGATCGGATCACCTCACCCAAGATGGGTGGGCCTCGCGTGGGCGACGCCGATGCCGAGACGGTCCGCCGGATCAAAGACGACCCTCGCTCGCCTCAGCAGATCCTGTCGGACAACCTCAAGCACCTCTTAGAAGTAGGCGCGACCGTCGACCCGAGCAACATTCTTGCCACACCGACCGCTTCTGTAGTTGTGCTCACGACCCGTCGCATAAAGACAGACGCCGACCCCAGCGCATCCACCCGCACCCGGCAGCCGCGCGACACACGCAGCACCAAGGGTTCGCGCCAGGAACATGGTCCAGACCAATCAGACGGTCCAGACCAATCAGACGGTCTACGCCACGCAGACGGTCCCCGGCACGCAGACGGTCCCCGGCACGCAGACGGTACCCGGCAGCACGACGGCCTGCCCAACCCTCACGACAGTGAGGTCGAGCACTTCCCCACCGGCCAATTCGACCTCGGGTGGATCAACGGTCACCCCGACCCGCTGTCGCCCGAAACGGTGGATCGACTGGTTTGCGGCGGTGGGACTACCGACGTGACCTTCACGGAGGAACTGCTTCCGCTCGACGTGAGCAGTGAGCAACGGCTATTCAACAAAAAACAACGCGTTGCCCTTAGCGCACAGTTCGGCGGATGCGGTTGGGTTGACGAATTCGGGAATCCCACCTGCGAAAGGCCGCCTACCTGGTGTGAAGCGCATCATGTCGAGCACTGGTACCGAGACAACGGCAAAACGGTCATGTCGAACGGGTACCTGTTATGCAAGTCGCATCACCTTCAGCTGCACAACGACCACTGGGAAATCATCCGACAGGGCTCCGATTTCTGGCTGATCCCGCCGACTGAAGTCGATCCGACGCAGACACCGCGACTTATGCGCCGGAACAGCGATGCCTACCGAGACCTCGCGCACAGCGCGTCAGCATAGCGAGGTCGGACCAGATTCTGGATCCACGAGCAATCTCAAACGCTGGCCAGGATCACAGCGAAGGACACTCCTAACCGCACGCTCATCCAGCCCGGCCCTAACCGGAGCGTGCACTCTGGACCGGACGGAAGAGTCCGACCAGAGCGCACGTCGCTAGCAGGTAACCAGATTCGCCACGTTGAGCGACAGCGCCACCGGACCACCGAGCAACACAACGTTCGAGGCCCCCTTCGCGATGATCGAGCTCTTCACAGCCGGCGGAACGCAGTTTGTGTGGGACACGTACAGCGGGCTTGCGGTCGCACCGGCGCCGGCTGCACCAGCGAGCGCATCCGGAAACTCAACACCCGTCGCGAGGTATGCGGTGGATGCCGTCGAGAACGCGTCATTGTTGATTGCCACACTCGTGAGGAATCGGTCATCGCCGGCGACACGACGAATCCCATTAGGACTGAGCGGCGCCATGCTGCTCACCAAGGAATCCGGAATCGCCGCGGGTCCTCCCACAACGGCGATGTCAGTCATCCCGGCCAGCAGGTTCGCCGTCGCCTGGTCGACGGTCGGAACGTTGCTGTTTACGAGCACAACGGGAACACGGCGCGATCCTGCCGCAGCGCCCGCGGACAACGCATCCGGGAAAGTGCTGCCGGTCGCCACGTACGCAGAGCGCGAGCCAGGGAACGCGTATTGGGCGATGAGACGCGACGTTTCGAACCGGTCGACTCCCGCCAGCACCGTCAGGTTGCCCTGAATTTCCCGCAGCTGCTGCACGACAGTCGGCGATACTGCGACGTCCCCGCCAACCACAACGATCCTCGCCGGTTGCAGGCGCGCAAGTTCGGTTCGCACCGAAGCGGGGATCTCACCGGGGTAGGTGAGCAACAACGGTCCGCCCTGGGCCGCAGCCGCAGGTGCCGCGCTCAGCGCATCGGGGAACGAGGCACCGGTGGTGATGTAGACCACGGGAACCGGTCCCGTGTAGAGCGACTTCGACAGTTCGACCGACGTTACAAATCGGTCGGCACCAGCAAGGCGCGATGTGGTGAGTGAATGAGTCGCCCTCGGGTCGCCGAACCATCCGGAGTAGATGGTGGAGAAGTTGCGGTTGCCGTAGGCAGAGCAGTCGTCACCGGTTCCGTACGGGTTATTGAGCGCTGCGGCGTTCGGCTGGTAGGGCGTGTAGATGTAGAGCGCCTGCGTTGCCTTATTCGACACCGTCACGGGAGCAGATCCGCAGAGTGTGTTGGGGTTGTACTGGATGTTGCTCGTTGCTCCAACGGGGAAGCGGCCAGCCCAATTCGCCGTTCCGTAGTTCTTGAACTGGAACGCGGCGTAATAGACCTGGTTGAAGAATCCCGCCTCGGCAGGGTTACAGGCAGCATCATCCGGGCAACCGAATCCCGTTGCTGATGCGTAGGTAGCAGGGGTGGGATTCCGGATGCCCACAAGGCTCTGCTCCTTCTGCAGCAGTACAAGCAGCACCTTCTGGCTGATGCCGCACGCCTGGCCGACCTTCGCGATGATCGACGAGGCGCGCTCGTTGACTACGCCCTCGTAGCTTTGGCACAGCGTGTTCGACGGACGATCAAACGATGTGGTGGTGTAGGTCTCGAGGCAGGCAGTACCCGTCACGGAAGTACACGCACCCGGATTGCGGCCATCTAAAAACGCTTGAACGCCGGCCTGGGTCAGAGCGGAGCCGTTGTAGAAGTTCTCGTCGGTGATGATGTTGCCAGCGTCAAAGTTGAGAGGCGCGACGCGCGCTGCCGAGCGGGCAGAGGAATTGGGTGCAACTATCTCAGCACCGAAAGCGTCGGCGTCCGATACGGAGGAGTCGGCCCCGACATCCGTCTCGGGTACCGACGTGGAGGAATCGCTGACCTCGGCCGGAAGCACGGCGGCCTGAGCGCCATCCACGGGACCGGAAACCACTACTCCAGCGACCGCAATGGACAACGCTGCTAGAGCTAAAGTGAAGTTTCTGATTTTCCGTCGCATTCTCGAATAATATCCACAGAGAAAGATCTGTCTACCGTTCCGAGCCCGTGCGTAGGCCGAGTGGCCTCCCTCTGGGTAGACTCGTAGCCGGTATGCCCCCGAAAGAGAGCAGTAAAAACTTGAAAATTCTCGTCACCGGCGGTGCCGGCTTCATCGGCTCGAACTTTGTTCGCCGAACCCTGCAAGACGCCTATCCCGGACTTGAGGGTGCAGAGGTTGTTGTCCTCGACGCACTCACCTACTCGGGCAACCTCGAGAACCTGGCGCCCATCGCCGATTCCCCCCGCTACAGCTTTGTTGAGGGCGACATCCGTGATGCTGCACTCCTCGACCAGCTGTTCCCGACGGTAGACGCCGTGGTGCACTTCGCCGCCGAGTCACACGTCGACCGTTCCGTGCGCGACGCATCGATCTTTGTTGAGACCAACGTTCTCGGCACCCAGCAGCTTCTCGACGCCGCACTGCGCAGCAACCTCAAGCGCTTTGTTCACGTCTCGACCGACGAGGTCTACGGCTCCATCGCCGAGGGTTCGTGGGACGAACAGCGTCCGCTCGAGCCGAACTCGCCGTACTCCGCGTCGAAGGCCGGCAGCGACCTACTCGCCCGCAGCTACTACCGCACGCACGGACTCAACGTCTCGATCACACGCTGCTCGAACAACTACGGCCCGTACCACTTCCCCGAGAAGGTCATCCCGCTCTTCGTCACGAACCTCATTGACGACAAGCACGTTCCCCTCTACGGCGAGGGCAACAACATCCGCGACTGGCTGCACGTTGACGACCACACCCGTGGCATCGCCATGGTGCTCGTCAGTGGTCGCGCCGGTGAGATCTACAACATCGGTGGCGGCACGGAACTGACCAACAAGGAGCTCACGCAGCTTCTGCTCGACGCGACCGGCACCGACTGGTCGTACGTCGACCGCGTGCAGGACCGCCTCGGCCACGACCTGCGTTACTCGGTCGACATCTCCAAGATCCAGGCTGAACTCGGTTACGAGCCCCTCGTTCCCTTCGAACAGGGTCTCGCCGAGGTTGTGCAGTGGTACCGCGACAACCGCGAGTGGTGGGAACCGCTCAAGGCCCGCGCCGCACTGTAGTCCGGTCGTTCTCTAGGTCTTGTCCTCCCGGTCAGTTTTCCCGGTCGACAACCGTCCCATCCCCGCTCGCCGCTGCGAAAGAAGTTTGTAATGAAGTACCTGATCACCGGCGCCAACGGGATGCTCGGCCATGACCTCGTCACCGCCCTCGCGGGCCGTGACGTCACCGCTCTCGGTCGCAACGACCTCGACATCACCGACCTCGACGCCGTGCGCGCCGCAGTGCCGGGATTCGACGTTGTCATCAATGCGGCCGCGTACACCAAGGTGGATGACGCAGAAACTGACGAAGACGCAGCACTCTCCATCAACGGCACCGGTGCGGGCAATCTTGCCCGCGCCGCTGCCGAAAATGGCGCGATCCTTGTGCAGGTGTCGACGGACTACGTCTTCGACGGCACGGCGACATCCCCCTACGAGGAGAACACCCCGCGCAACCCGGTGTCGGCCTACGGTCGCACCAAGGCAGAGGGTGAGCGCCTCGCGCAGGAGCTGAACGGCGACCGCACCTACATCGTGCGCACCGCCTGGCTCTATGGCCAGCACGGCCCCAACTTTGCCAAAACGATGCTGAAACTTGCGGCCGCGCGCCCCGAGCTCACGGTGGTGAGCGACCAGGCCGGGCAGCCGACCTGGACTCTCGACCTGGCCCAGCAGATCGTCGCACTGCTCGACTCCGACGCTCCGTTCGGTGTCTACCACGGCACCAACGCCGGCGAGACGACCTGGTTCGGGTTCGCCCGCGCGGTCTTCGCCAACGCCGGTCTTGATCCCGAACGTGTGCAGCCGACCGACAGCGCCTCGTTTGTCCGTCCTGCTCCGCGCCCGTCATATTCCGTCCTGGGACATGGCGCCTGGACTGCCGCCGGCCTCACCCCGCTTCGCAGCTGGGACGAGGCACTGGCCGACGCCATGCGCCAGGGAGTTGTGGAGCCAGAGTGACAACGACGCTGCGGGTGATCGTCGACGAGATCCTCGCCCCGTCATCCGGTGGTCTCGGCCGTTACACCGAAGAACTCACCCGACAACTGATCCGCACCGCTCCAGCGGACTGTGAGGTCACTGGGATCGTATCGGCCTCCCCCGCCGCGGACTACGCCACCGTCGAGGGGCTGCTTCCCGGCCTCGCGGACCTTACCAAAAGCGCTCTGTCGCGCCGCGAACTCCACGTGGCCTGGCAGCTCGGCCTCACGCGCCTGCCCGGCGGAGGAATGGTGCACGCCCCGAGCCTGCTCGCGCCCCTGAACCGGCACGACCGGGTGCACAACACCGGCGACCAGACCGTGGTGACCATTCACAACACCCTGCCGTGGACATACCCCGACAGCCTCGGTGGCCGGGAATCCGCGCGCCTCAAGGCCCTGGCCAAGCGCGCCCACAAGTACGCCGACGCGATTGTGGTGCCGACGCACGCCGTCGCCTCCGAACTGTCGGAGATTATGAACTTCGGCGAACGCATCCGCGTCATCGGTGGCGCCGTGGGCTCGAACCTGCTGATCCCCACCGACGCCGATGCGCGCGCGAAACGCCTCAAGCTCCCCGAGCGCTTCCTGTTGACGGTCGGCTCGCTCGACCCGCGCAAGGGCATCGACTCTCTTATTCGTTCGTTGGGCACCGAGGGGGATGCCGGACTGCCGCTCCTCATCGTGGGCCCGGCAGCTCCCGCTGACACCGCTGCTCTCGCGCGTCTGGCTACCGAGGCTGGTCTCGCCGAGGGTCGGGTTCGATCCCTCGGTCCGCTGTCGGACGAGGACCTTTCAGTTGCACTCGACCGGGCATCGGTATTTGTGTTCCCGAGCCTCTCCGAGGGTTTTGGGGTTCCCATGCTCGAGGCGTTCCACTTCGGCACCCCCGTGGTGCACTCCGATGCGCCCGCGCTTGTTGAGGTGGCCGCCGAGGCCGGTGTTGTGGTTGCACGCAGCACTCCCGACACGTACCCGGAGCGTTTGGCCGAGGCGATCGTCTCAGTACTCGACAACCCCGCTCTCACGCAGCGTCTGCGCTACGCCGGGTTCGACCGTGCAAGTGCGTTCAGCTGGCGCGACTCGGCGCAGCGCGTCTGGCAGCTGCACGCGGATCTCTAGCGAGCGCAGGCTTCTCGCGGGCGCGACCCTGGAACGAGCACTGCATTGTCACGAGCACTGCCCTGTAACGAGGGCGACCGTGTAACAGACGCCGCCCTGTAACGAGCGCGACTGTGTATCAGGCGCCCCCCTGTAGCCAGCGGTGCCAACGCAGACCGGCGACCAGCGACTGGCGACAGGCGCCTGCAGACCGGTGGCTGCTGACCGGCGACCAGCGACCAGCGACCGGCGACTAGCGAATCGCGACCAGCGACCAGCGACTAGCAACTAGCGACTAGCGACTAGCGACCGCAGCACCTCTATTCGGCGTCGGGATGCAACGTCGACTGCACCAGCGCGTGGATCACAGCGAAATCCGGATACACCGTCTCCACCACCCCGGGCACCAGCTCGAGCTTCGTGATGGGCAGCACCCGAGCCTGCGTTGCCAAATCGAGGAACGCCGGCAGCATGGACTTGGGAACATCCGTGTTGATGACCTGCACCCCCGCCGAGGCAATGCCCTGGAACTTGCTGAGCACATTGGCGGGCGTGAACTGCGTCACAATCGCCTCCTGCACCTGGCGTTGCCGCTCCATCCGCTCGTAGTCGGTCGTTTCATACCGCGACCGTGCGTACCAGAGGGCCGTGCCGCCATCCATGTGCTGCGACCCGGCTTCGAGCGTGAAGTACGGCTCGGTCGCTTCGATGGGAGCAATATTGGTGACAGCGGGCACGTCGATGGTGACCCCGCCGAGTGAGTCCACCAGATCCGCAAAGCCCTGCATGTCGATCACAACGAAGTACTGCAGCGTCAGCCCGGTGACCCCCGCCACGGCATCCCGCGTCGCCTCAACGCCGGGAGAGCTACCGTTAGCCACAGCATCCGGATACAGCTCGGGATGCTCTTCGCCATACGTATACAGATAGTTGATCAGGCAGTCATCGCCACAGTCGTACCCGTCGGGAAATGGTGTCCAGAGTGGTGAACCCTCGGAGAAGATGGCGCGCTCGAAGTTGCGAGGAACCCCGATCATGGTCGCCGCACCGGTGTCGGCGTTGACGCTCACCACGGAGATGCTGTCGGGGCGCATCCCCATTCGGTCGGGTCCGGCGTCGCCACCGAGGAGAAGGATGTTGTACTGGCCGTCCACGGGATCGGCATAGTCGCCGGAGACAAACAGGTCGCTGACGGTCGACCGCAGAACACCGGTCAGCATCGCGGCGTATCCGGCGCCGCCCACGCAGATCACCATCACCACCACGGCCAGCCCCGCCACAAAGGGGCGGACGGACGGAGTAGCGCGCACCAGATTGGTTAGCCGCAGGGTGTCAAGGGTGAGCGCCAGCCAAAGCACTGCATAAACCAGCAGCACAATCTGGACGAGGGTGAGGGCGATGGTGTTCGACGCCACACCGTAGATGGCCCGGGGCGCGAGAAAGTAGAGCGCGATCGCGATGATCGCGAGTGCCCAGAGGGTGAAGGTGAGGCGAACGCCGAAGCGGCCGAGCTTGCGGTTGCCGGCGAGCAGCTGTGCGGAGCCGGGGATCAGGATGTTGAAGCCGACAAGCCACCAGGCCCGTGTGGCCATCGTCGCCGGTGACTCCAGATCAGGGTGTCGTACCGGCAGA
>Ga0247808_10000522_pt1 | contig 18729 bp, 22 predicted proteins | sample UWRJL089202R1_FD_179914 | JGI IMG/M metagenome (GOLD analysis project Ga0247808, IMG submission 179914) | Plant litter microbial communities from Arlington Agricultural Research Station in Wisconsin, United States - UWRJ-L089-202R-1 | ecosystem: Environmental > Terrestrial > Plant litter >... | reverse complement strand
TTAGCAAAGTAAAAAAAATATTGATTTAATTTTTTTTAAAAGAATTTATTTTTTACATTTGCACCCGGTTAATGCGAAAGTAGCTCAGTTGGTAGAGCTCCAGCCTTCCAAGCTGGTTGTCGCGAGTTCGAGCCTCGTCTTTCGCTCTTCAAAATCCTCAAACAAATTGTTTGAGGATTTTTTTTTGCGTGTTATTTTGTTGGGATTATGTTATGGTACGCGGATGATACTGATTCGCTATGCGAAAACACGGATTTACGCGGATTTACTTCTTATTCTTTTTATTATCATATTTGGAGTGAGTTCCTTAAATACCTAACAAGTTTTTGAAACCTGTTATGATAGCGCATCTTCACGGAATTTCCTACCAGGTCTCCAAGACCTGTTAGGTATAAAATTTAATGCTTTTAAAGTCAAATGACTATTCATTAATTTTTTCAACCTTACTTTCGAGTAATAGCTGACTTGCGTCTAGCATTTTGATGACATGAATATAAGGTGTGAGCAAATCAGAATCGAATTCTACAATAGTGGGGCGTAATGCGAGATGGATTATTTCACACAGGAAAAACTCGAAGTCGGCTAAGGAATGTTTTTCAAAGGCATTTTGAAATACTATAAAAGGATTTTCGTATTCTTCTACTGTTAGAGAAGCTTGTGAAAGTATTGATCTTTTCTCAGCCGATATTTCGGTAACCTTCCATTTTTTGCTTTTGTATGGAAGGCAGGAGCATGCTTTTAAAAAAGAGCGAATTGCGGTATACGTAAAGAACACATCTCCCGGACATTCTTTTTGATATACTTCGTCTTTGCTTCTGTAAAAGACTATTTCACTTAAGGTTTGTTTGTAGAAAGATAAGCTTTCAGAGCCTAAAAAGGCATCAATGACTTCAAATGGGTTTTTTAACTCTTGGTGTGCCCAAAAAGTAGTTTCAAAAGATATTTTATTTTTTTTCATGCGGAAACGATATAATATTGGCTTGTAAAAATTCTTTTCTGAAAAGAATGCTTAAAATTTTTATACCAAAAGTTATTGATATAAGTTATTGATATAAGTTATTGATTACAAATATAGAAAAACAATTTCAATAAATGGCACTAGTACCATTGTTATTTTGTTGAAATAGGTTGCTCTTTGTGTTAGATACTTTATAAACATTGACAGAAATAGAAAAACATATAATTGAAAAAGTTAAACTCATGCGAAAAGAGCATGGTTTATCTCAGTTGGAATTATCTCAAAAATTAGATTTGAACGATAGTTTTATTTCGCATGTAGAATCAACGTCTAAAAGGGCAAAATATAATATTAATCATCTTAATCAAATCGCTAAGATTCTCAATTGCTCTCCAAAGGACTTTTGGCCTGATGAATCTATATAGTATTAAAAAGACAATGTTAAAGGCTATCGCGAGTATCTTGCTCGTGGACTCAAAGATTTTTTTCATACTTTATATAAGTTTACATATCCGCAATCTTGTCATTTCGACTTTAGGAGAAATCTTCGCAAGTAGCTCCGTAATGAAGGTCGATCTTTGTAGAGTTTCTCGTGAAGATTTCTCCTCCGTCGAAATGACAATATTGTGGAAACCTCCCGCTATCGCGAGCATCTTGCTCGTGAACGTAAAGTATCTTGTCCTGAAATAAGTTTACATAATATTGTGCGAACGAGCAAGATGCTTGCACGAGCAGAAGCATTATGCTATCAAGAAATATAGAAAATATGAGTTTGTATAAAAGAATGATTGAAATAATAGATGTGAACTTGATTTACTGTCTTGCTCCAATAGTTTTAACATTAATAGTTGCGGAACTTTTTTTTAAAAGACGTTTTGAAACTAAAAAAGTATTGAATTTAATTTGTTGGTTGATTATTTTATATTCAACAATTACTTGGGTTTATTCATTAATAGGAATGATATTCTATTCTGAAGAATTTGCATTTTCTAAAAGAGCAACAGGTTCATATGCTTGGGCTTATTGGATAATGTTTTTATCTGCATTTATTTTACCTTTTACATTATTTATTAAAAAAATATCTTCAAACTTTTATTATGTATTATTTGTAGCAATTTTTATGAAAATTGGTTTTTATTTTGAACGCTTTGTTGTAATTGTAACGAGCTTTCATCGAGATTATCAAACTGAAAATGAAAATGCTGAATTTACAGATTCTTTATTATTTGGAATTCTAATGATGTTTATTCAAGGAATTTTAATAGCCATAATTTTGTTGAGTATATTTGAAATTATAAAAAAGAAAAGAACAAAAGATAAAAGTCTTATCACTGATTTATGAAATGACAATATTATAGTAATGTCTTTGTTAAGAGGTTTCTGTGTCGTCCTGAGTTAGTTTACATAATATTATGCGAACGAGTATGATACTCGCACGAGCAATTGAAAACAGGTTATAACTATGAAAAAGAATATTTTAATAATTATTGCAATCTTTTGTTTTTCTTGTCAATCTAAATCTGAATTAAAAAAAATTGATTTTGATATTTTTGAAATAACTGTTCCTGAAAATTGGAATAAAATTGAATTAAACGGAACAGATAGTTATATTGGTGGAATAATAACAACTGAAAAAGATACTTTAATTTTTGATTTTGGCGCATATTCTTCAGATGCTTCAAAATATGATTTTCCGTTAGTTTATGACAAAAATAGTTATTCTGAACTTACTCAAAAAGAGAAAAATTTTTTAAAGAAAACCAAGCATTTAATTGTTGATACAATTTCTGGAAAAATAGATTTTAAAAATTATCTAACGCAAGAATTCGAAATAGTAAAGGTAGATTGTTTTAAAGCTAAAATAATTACAACAAGAAATAAAGGATTTGGAACAACAGGAATTTATATTGATAGTCTAGAAGGAGACGGACAAAATTCTACTAAAACTAAATTTTCTTTTTATGGAGGAAATCTTGAAGAAAAAACTGAAAAAGATTTTTTAAAAGCATTGAAGACTATTAAATTTAGAAATTACTGCCATTAATTGTACTTCGCTATCGCGAGTATCTTGCTCATGAACGCAAAGATGTCTCGTCCTGAAATAAGTTTACATAATAATGCGCGAACGAGCATGATGCTCGCACGAGCAAAAGAAACTATATTATCTCAATTCTTTATAGAATGTAAAAAAAAATACAATTGATAAATTAACTTAAAAGATGCTTATGCATTTTTTTCTATGCCTAATAAAAATTAAAACAGGTATTTATACTGTAGGCTTTTCATTTTTAAAAGAATTATTTTGCGACTTATTAATTGTACAGATTATGGGAAACCATAATGGAAAAGTAAAATGGTTTTATAAATTTGGTAATGTTAAACTATTGATTCCATAAAACTAAGCTAAGTTGTATTTGTTAAAATAATATTGCTTTATTTATGATTAAATTATTTTAAATTAGAAAAAAACAAATGAAATTTAAAAAATTAACTATCAATCATTGGAAACAATTCGAGAAAATTGATATAGATTTTCACGACCAATTAACTGTGTTAACAGGTGCAAATGGATCAGGTAAAACTACTATACTTAATATATTATCAAAACATTTTGGTTGGTCATTAGATGAATTGGCTACGCCTGCCAAAGATAAAGATTTAGGTAGTATACGTTTTTTTTCAAGATGGTTTAAAAAGGAAATAAAAACAGAAAGCTATCAAGTTGGTCAAATTTCATATTCAAATGATTCTTTTGCAACTATTCACATTCCAGATAGTAGTCAAGCACAATATCAAATACAATTACAGTACAGACAAGAAGTTAGGGGAATAAGTATACCCTCACATCGACCAGTTTTTTACTATCAACCAGTTCCTAGTATCTCAACACAAAAAAGATCTAAATCTGAAGCTTTTCAACTTACATTCCAAAGTCAAATGAATAAATATAGTAGTGGAGGGTATTCACAGCCAGCTAATTATTTCATAAAAGAGACTCTTTTAAACTGGGCAATAGGAGGAAGTGGTAATGAATTTATACAAGCTGATCAAGAATTGTATGATTATTATAAAGGATTTGAAAGCGTTTTAAAAGCTATTCTTCCAAAAACATTAGGCTTTAATAAAATATCGATTAGAAACTATGAAATAGTTTTGGAAACAGAGTCTGGTGATTTTATGCTTGACGCAGTTTCCGGAGGTATTAGTGCAATTATTGATTTAGCTTGGCAAATATTCAATTATGTTAAAGAAGAAAAAGAGACTGTTACAGTGTTGATTGATGAAGTTGAAAATCATTTACATGCTAATATGCAAAGATCCATTTTGCCTAATTTAATTTCTGCTTTTTCAAATGTTCAATTTATTGTTTCCACACATAGTCCTTTAATTATAGGATCAGTTAAGGAATCCAATGTGTATGCTTTTCGATATAATGAAGATAAGAAAATTTATAATGAACAATTAGATCTTGTTAATAAGGCAAAGTCGGCAACAGAAATATTAAATGAGGTATTAGGAGTTCCTTTTACAATGCCAATTTGGGTTGAAAATGAATTAAATAGTATAGTAAAAAAATATTCAGGCAAACAAATGGATGAATCACTTTTTAATCAAATGCGAGCTGAACTTAAGGAATTTGGTTTAGAGGATTTAATGCCTTTAGCGATTAATGAAACTTTGAAGAAATAAAAGATGATTAAGCTAAATAAAGGTGCAGAACCAAAGATTTTATCTGCAAATAAAGGAGGATTGACAACTCAAATATTAGCGCATATTGCAAATGGTACTAAAGTTCCAAAATCACTTGAAAATAATTATAATACAAAAGAAGTCAAAGACTTACTTCGTAAAGAAAGTAATAATAAATGTATGTATTGCGAAAGTATGGTTGGTCATATTACTTTTGAACATATTGAACATATAAAACCTAAAGCCAAAGATAAATTTCCTCATTTAATATTTGAGTATTCAAATTTAGGTCTTTCTTGTCCGAAGTGTAATATGAATAAAAGTGATACTTATGATATTGCTAATCCTTTTATTGATCCATATAATGACAATCCTTCCAGTCATTTTGATGTAATTGGTGCTTTTATTTGGGCAAAATCAGGTGACCAACGAGCAAAATTGACTGAAATTGAAATTGACTTAAATAGAGCTGAACTATTAGAGATGAGAGGAGAAAGAATGAAAACAATTAAAAATTTAGTTGATAATTACAATGTATGCCCAGATGGTGCGCTAAAAGAGGCATTGAAAAAAGAAATAGAAAAAGAAATTGCTGAAGATAAACCATATTCATTCTGCGTAAAGGAACTTGCTAATGTATTAATTAAATGAAAATTGGGAAATAGTCTAAGTCTTTGTCATTGCATTATATGATGAAAAAACAAAAATAAGTTTTAAAACAAAAAACAACTAGGTATATGATAATAGCAAGTATTATAAAAGAAATAACGGACCATATTGAAATGATTGAAGGAGAAGATAATTATGAAAATTGGCATGTATCATTAAGTAGTAAGGAGACAGTACTGTTTGAATATGACACGATGAAGGCAATGAGGCATGTAAAGAGAATTGATACGATTGATTCTAATTTGATTGAAGATTTATTAGAATCGCTTAATGATATGGGAATCGATACGGAGACTGAAAAGAATCCTAAAATAATTTATGTTTTTAAAACTTTAGTATAGTTTAATCTTCTTAGCGAGTATCTTGCGCGCGAACGCAAAGTTGTCTCGTCTTGAAATAGGTTTACATAATATTATGCGAACAAGCATGATGCTTGCAGGAGTAGATTAAAATACTGATTTACACTGATTTGTTTGTCGTTTCTAACCTGCAAGGTTTTCAAAACCTTGTAGGTTTACATATAAATTGATTGATGGTTTATATATAGGTTAAATAATTCTATACCTACAAGGTTTTGAAAATCTTGCAGGAGGACTAAAAGTAAAAACAGTTTTTTTAATAGTTTTCATTTTCTAACAGGTTTTCTAAACTTTATAGGTTTACATGTAAATTGATAGATCTTTATGTAGGTTAAATAATTCTATACCTGCAAGGTTTTTAAAACCTTGCAGGAGGACTAAAAGCAAAAACAGTTACTTTAATAGTTTTCGTTTCCTAACAGGTTTTCAAAACCTGTTAGGTATTCTAAAGTGCTAAAAAGTCTTCTTTAGAGCGATTTTTTTAAAGATAAATATTAAATCTTCCTGGGTTTGCGTTAGGGATAGAAGCGGTATCCTTTTTGTTTTTTCTTTAAAAACAAAAAGATATAGCGGATAGCCCGTTCGCCGCGGCGAAAACGCCCAAAATAAAGTTATGGCTAATCAAATATGATCTGCGTAAGATGAGAAAGAAAAGCAGCCATAGTTTTTGATTGTTCTATGGCATACTTGGCTTGGAAAAGTTTATTTTAAGTTGCTTAAATCGCTTTCAGTGGCTAATTCTTCAGGGGTTTGATTTTGTAGAAACAAGCGAGCTTTTAGGTCTCCTTTTAGGATAATTTTGTCTCCTTGTACTTCTAGCCAGCTTCCTTCTCTTAAGCCTAAAACTGGTATGGCGTTGAAGGCGTGAAATTCTTTAATTCTTGTTTCGCGGGTTTCTCCCATGTGTTTCGATTGCTCATCAGCATCGAGAAAATGCGGATTCAGGTTAAACGGAATTAATCCTAAGGTTTGAAAACTTGGCGGGTAAACGATTGGCATGTCGTTGGTGGTTTGCATCGATAAACCACAAATATTACTTCCTGCACTGGTTCCAAGATATGGTGTTCCGTTTTTTACAGTTTCAGCAAGGAGTTGCATTACATTGTTTTGGTACAATTGTGTAACCAGTAAAAAAGTGTTGCCTCCGCCGGTAAAAATTCCTTCGGCATTTTTAATGGCTTTTTGAGCATCTTCATGTTCGTGAATTCCCGTTACGGCAATGTTTATAGAAGCAAAGGCTTGGGATACTTTTTCAGTATATTCTGTATGCGAAATTCCGCCCGGACGGGCATAAGGTATAAATAATATGGTTTTACAATTTTTGAAATGTGATTGTAATGTGGGTAATAAGTACTCTAAATAGCTGCCTCCGTGTAATGTAGAGGTGCTGGCAATGATAATCCTTTTCATGTTTTTTAACTCAAATGTTTCGGCTAAAGATATTAAAAACTCTTTGTTTGGTTTTAAAAAATCGAAGTTTAATTAACATATTTTTACCAAGCTCTTAGTATTAAATTTGGAAGACATTAGGATATTTTTACATCTTAACAATAATCGTAATTTTTTTATTTTGAGCAAAAAGGTTTTGTGCGTTTTAGTAGCTGTTTTGAGTCAGTCGATGTGGTCGCAAAGTGATGAGCGCATTGTATTGAGCGGTAAAATAGTGTCAGAGGCTAATGATTTGGAAGGAGTTTATGTGATAAACGCGCAAACCGAAGAAACAATTACGACCAATAGTGATGGATCATTTTCTATTAAAGCGAAGGCGGGAGAGACACTTGTTTTTTCTTCTATTCGATTTAGGGAGAAAAGAATTTTACTAAAGGCTGAAAATTTTACAGATCTCAATTTTGCTGTAAAATTAAGTATGGTCATGTACCAATTGCAAGAAGTAGTTGTTAAGAATTACAATAATATTAATGCCGTTAATTTAGGCATCGTACCTGCGGGGCAAAGAACGTATACGCCTGCCGAAAGAAAATTGAAAACGGCAACAGCGCTAGATCCTAGTGCTAACGCAGAAAATATGATGGCGGGCGGTTCAATTTCTGCTGATCCGTTGCTGAATTTTTTCTCAGGACGTACGGCAATGTTGAAAAAAGAAGTCAAAGTGGAAAAGAAAGAATATTTTATGAGGCTTTTGGAGAAAATGTTTACACTTGATCATTTTGTAAATCGCTTAAGTATACCAAAGGAATATGTAAAAGGATTTGAATATTATGCAGTAGATAATGATAAGTTTACTATAATTCTGGATTCTAAAAACAGAACTACAACCGAATTTTTACTGGGCGAACTAGCCGTAAAATACAAACAAATACTTGCTGTTGAAAACAAATAAAATTGTACTCGTATTATTGCTTTTAGTAATCCAGATTTCGTTTGGACAAACAGAGAGTGTAAAAGAAATTAAAGGGCAGATATTTGAAGAATCTACTTCTGTAGAAGGTGTAAATGTTATAAACAATGCAACACAGGTTACAACTATTTCTGATGAAAATGGTGTATTTTCGATTGTAGCGAAAGAAGGTGATGTTCTGGTTTTTTCGGCGGTCAATTTAGAGGGCTTTCGTTATCGAATTACGGCTAATGATTTAAGCGAAGGTTTGCTTAAGATAAAAATGACGGCAAAAGAGGTGGAACTTAAGGAAGTAATCGTCAATGAAAATGCACATATTAATGCCGAGAATCTTGGAATTATTCCGCATGGACAAAAAAAATATACAGCTGCCGAAAAAAAAGAAGCTACGGCAAGTTCAACACCTGTGGATTATTTGCTAAACTCAATTTCAGGACGATCAGCAATGCTGAAAAAAGAGATTGAAATAGAGAAAAAAGAAGCGCTTTTTAGAAAGATAGAATACTTTTTTGAAGAGAATTATTATACCGAAAGATTGAAGATTCCCGCAGAATATATCAAAGGATTTCAATCGTATTGTATAGAAGACGCCGAATTTGCTGTATCTTTGAGTAATAAGAACAAATCAATGTGTATGTTTTTAATAACCGATTTAGCCCGAAAATATCTAAAAATTATCGAAAATGAAAAATAGTTTACGCCTACTTTTTGCCTGTGTATTTTGTCAAATTGCATTTGCTCAAAGTACTATAAGAAAGCCATTGCATGGAGAAGTTACCAACAAATCCCTTACGATAGAAAGTGGTTATGTGATGAATATAAACGCCAATACAAGAACATTTATCGGTCTAAACGGATTGTTTGATATTTTGGCGAGACCAAAAGATACGTTAGTGTTTACAGGACCTGAATTTCAGCCTAAAAAAATAGTACTTACGGAAAAAGATTGTGCTCAGAGACTTTTTTCGGTGCATTTGGATTTAGTGAATGTAGAATTAAAAGAAGTTTTGGTTCATAAGGAATTAAAAGTAAAAGCATTAGAAGGAGGTTCGCAACAATTTGTAGATATGCAGGTTGTAGACGATCAGCAATCGATGGCAAAAAATAGTGTAATGTTTTCTGATCAGCCTATTAAATACGGAACTGATTTTGTGAGAATCTTTAAAGATGTAAAAAAACTGCTTCGTAAAGATCATGAAGTAGAAGATAAGGTTATCAGCGATATTGCTTTTGTAGAATATTGCAAAGATAATTTTACACCCGATTTTTACACTAAAACATTACAATTGAAAGAAGGTGAAATCGATTTGTTCTTAATGTTTTGCTCTAACGATGCCGAGGCTCAGAAGCATTTGAAACCAGAAGAGAAATTTGAATTGATTGATTTTATGGTTAACAAGAATAAAGAATTTAAAAATATTAAGAGCGATAAATAATGAGAAATAGAATAGTTTATTCTCTTGTCGGAATATTATTTTTCTTTCTTACTTCTTTTGGGTTTCATAAATTTTATGTTGGTGTTTATCAGGTGAACTATGCCGCCGAAAAGAAAATGATTCAGATTACGTCGCGTATTTTTCTGGATGATTTGAATAACGGATTAGAAAAGCAGTATCATAAAAAAACTTTTGTTGGTATGGACAAAGAAACGCCGGCTGATGAGGAACTTTTAAAAAAATATCTGGCGGAGAATTTCCGTATCAAAATAAACGGTCAGTCTAAGCCTATTACATTTTTGTCAAAAGAAGTTGAAAATGGCGATGTCTTAGTATGTTACTCCCGAATAAAAGATATTAATAAATTCAATACTATCGAGATCTCGAACACTATTTTGGTCGATTGGAATCCGGATCAGCAAAATATTACGCACGTTTCTGCATTCGATACGAAAAGGAGTGTGCTTTTTACGGCTTCATCAAGGAAAGAAGTGTTAAAATATTAGAGGAGTTAAAGAATTACTTTTTTAATTATTATTTTCACACTCTGATAAAAATACCATAAGAAATTTATGAAAAGACTTTCATTATTATTACTTTTTCCTGTTATGCTTATGGCGCAGGACAAAAACCCAACAGTTGCTCCTAAACAACAAGGTAGATACGATACCAATAAATTTAGTCAGATGTACGATTTATTAGCAACGCCTAATATGTTTCGTACAGCATCTGGAGCTCCGGGACCTGCTTACTATCAACAACAAGCTGATTATAAGATTGATATTGAATTAGATGATAAAAATTCAAAATTAAATGGGTCTGAAACTATTACGTATTCTAATAATTCACCGGATAGTTTAGAATATTTATGGATTCAGTTAGACCAAAATCAGGCAAAAGCCAATACGCAAACTTCTTTAGCTGAAGGCGAAAAAATCAATCAGGTTTTGCCTTTGGAAGGTTTTGCCAATAAATATTTGAGAAAAAATTTAGAGCGCGGTTTTAATATAGAATATGTAAAAGACGCAAAAGGAAACATGATGTCATACAGCATCAATGAAACCATGATGCGTATTAATCTGGATACACCTCTAAAACCAGGGGCTAAAATTGTATTGGCTATAAAATGGTGGTACAACATCAACAATTATAGAAAAGAAGGAGGTCGTTCCGGTTATGAATTGTTTGAAAAAGACAAAAATAAATTGTATGTAATTGCTCAATTTTACCCAAGAATGGCAGTTTATAATGATGTCGAAGGATGGCAAAACATGCAATTCTGGGGAACAGGAGAATTTGCGTTGCCTTTCGGAAATTTTGATGTAAACATTACAGTTCCTGCTGATCACGTAATTAATGCAACAGGAGAATTGACCAACAGAAACGAGGTTTTTACGGCTGAGCAGGTAAAACGTTACGAGCAGGCACAAAAATCATTTGATAAACCAGTAGTTATTGTAACACAGGCAGAAGCAGAAGAAGCAGAAAAAGGTTTCTCTGAAAAGAAAAAGACATGGAAATTTAGTGCCAAAAATGTACGTGATTTTGGAATTGCCTCTTCGAGAAAATTCATTTACGATGCAATGGCGGTAAAGCTAAATAATAAAATAGTTATGGCAGAGTCTGTTTATCCAAAAGAGGCGAATCCGCTTTGGGGAGAAACATCAACAATGGTCGTAGCACATACGTTAAGAAGTTATTCTTCTCATACATTCGATTATCCTTATCCAAAAGCAGTTTCTGTTTCAGCAGAAGATCAGGGAATGGAATATCCTATGATTTGCTGGAATTACGGACGACCTGATGAAAATGGCGTAACAAGTAAAGAAGTTAAAAACGGAATGATTGGTGTTGTAGTTCACGAAGTAGGACACAACTTTTTCCCAATGATCGTAAATTCAGATGAACGTCAATGGTCATGGATGGATGAAGGCTTAAACTCTTTCTTAGAGTATTTGGCAGAACAGGAACTTGATCCAACTTTTCCGTCAAGACGTGGTCCTGCAAAAAATATTGTACCGTACATGAGCGGGGATCAAAAGTTTTTAGAACCTATTATGTCTAATTCTGAAACCATTCACCAATTTGGAAACAATGCTTATGCAAAACCAGCTACAGGTCTTAATATTTTGAGAGAAGTAGTAATGGGAAGAGAATTGTTTGATTATGCTTTTAAAACCTTTGCAAACAGATGGAAATTCAAACATCCAACGCCGGAAGATTTCTTTAGAACAATGGAAGATGCTTCGGCAGTAGATTTAGACTGGTTTTTTAGAGGATGGTTTTATTCAACAGATTTCGTAGATATTGGTATCAAAGAGGTAAAACAATATTATGTTTCTGATACGCCAACGGCAGATCTTAAAGATGTTAAAGTTAGAAAAGGACGTTTTGGATACGAAAAAGGACCGTTTGTTTATTTACTTTCAGGAGATAATGCAGAAGTTGGTGCGGCAAAGAAAAAACCTTTAAAAGTAGAAGATGTAAAACCCTTATCTGATTACGTAGATCAGACTTTTAGTGCAGAAGAGAAAGCTGCTTTTAAATCTCCTAAATATTTCTATGAAGTAGAGTTTAATAAACCAGGCGGTATGATTATGCCTATTCTTGTAGAAATTACATACGAAGATGGTACTAAAGACAATTATAAATATCCGGCACAAATCTGGAGAAAAAGTAATGAAACTGCTAAAAAAGTATATGCTACTTCAAAAGTGATAAAAAGCATTCAAATAGATCCGCAATTATTGACAGCAGACATCGATGTAACCAATAATTCCTGGCCAAAAGTAGAGACAAAGTCAAAATTTGACTAGACGAAAACTAAAAAAGACTCTGAAAAGAGTCTTTTTTTTTAAGTAAATTTTAAAACGAGCAGCTACAAAAATTAATATCTTTGTGGACACATAAAAATAAAATATATGTTTGGTATAGGAGGAGGAGAATTAGTTTTCATACTATTTATAGTACTTATGCTTTTTGGTTCAGATAAAGTGCCTGAAATTGCTCGTACAATGGGAAAAGCGATGGCGCAACTTAAAAATGCGACAAATGATATTAAAAGCGAAATTCAAAAAGGTGCAGAAGCAAATGGTTTAGATTCTAAAGCTTTAACGGATATCACAGGAAATATCAATGCTCAGATCAGTGATGCAAAATCGAACTTGTTAGGTGATTCTACTAATTTATTAGGTGATACAGCAACAGAAATCGACAAAGTAAAAGAAGATATAGATTCTATTTCAGGACCCGTAAAACGCCAAAGATAATATGATTGAAAAAATAAAAGAACTAGATAGCAATCTGCTTGTTTATCTTAATGGTTTGGGGTCTGAAAAATACGATCCGTTTTGGTTGTTTATTACCAATCAGTTTTACTGGACACCCTTTTTTCTGCTCTTATTTTATCTTATTTATAGAAAGATAGGTGGTAAGCAATTATTATATATAATTCTTTTTGTTGCTGTTTTGATTGCATTTACAGATCAGACAACAAATCTTTTTAAACATACTTTTGCACGTTTACGACCATGTAACAGTCCTGATATAAAATCGATTATTCGTCTTGTTCAGGTTCGAAGTTCCTATAGTTTTTTCTCCGGTCACGCAGCCAATACAATGGCGGTTGCTACTTTCTTATTTTTGGTTTTAAGACGTCATTATAAGTATTTAGGATTCTTATTTTTATGGCCTTTAATTTTTGCTTATAGCCGAATTTACTTAGGATTGCATTATCCTGGTGATATCCTGACAGGATACTTCTTTGGAGCTGTTTTTGGGTCACTTCTGTATTTAGTGTACAGAAAACTGAAACCTCAATATTTTCCGGGTTAATAGGAGCTGATCCAGCTGTCCACTATATCTTTTCCTCGCTAAAGAAGCGAGAAAAAGGATGCCGTTTCCATCTGGGCTAGGCATCAGTTTTTAAAAGAAATGAAACATTCATTTATTTACTCGATATAAAAAAACATGCAAACAGTTTTACTAGTAATAGTAATTGTTTGCATGTTTTTTTATGTTTATTTTAATTGAAATTTACAAAACCCTGCTAACAGTTAAACCATCACGGATAGGCAGTAAAACAGTTTCAACTCTCGGGTCATTTTTTAATAGTAAGTTGTATTCTAAAAGAACTTTTGTACTCACATCATTTGGGTGAACCGGTTCCAGAATTTTGCCGCTCCATAAAACATTATCAGATAAAATAATGCCTCCTTTGTTCATTTTTGGAACAATCATTTCCCAGTAATTCAGGTAATTTTCTTTGTCTGCATCTATAAAAACCAAATCAAACTTAACATCCAAAGAAGGGATAATCGTAACTGCTTCACCTAAATGCTGAAAAATTTGCGGTCCCCATGGTGATGCATCGAAATACTTTCTTTGAAAATCAATTAATTCTTCTTTTATATCAATGGTATGCAATTGTCCGTTTTCCTGCATTCCTTCACATAAACACAAAGCAGCATAACCTGTATAGGTTCCAATTTCGAGAATATTTACAGGGCGAATAAGTTTAGACAACATACTTAATACACGACCCTGAAAATGCCCGCTTAACATTCTTGGTAAAAGTATTTTTTGGTACGTTTCTTTGTTTAAACGAGCCAATAATTCCGGTTCATTTTCAGAATGCTGTTCGATATAATCTTCTAGGTCTTGTGAAATAAAATGCATGTTGTAAATCTTAAATTGAAAAGCAAAAATACAAAAAATAATCACTCTCTTTTTGGCATAAAAAAACCATTCGCAATAACGAATGGTTCTGAATTATGAATTAGAGATGAATTATTTTTTTAAAGCATCATTGACTTCTTTGGCTGTTTTAACCGTTCCGTCTTTTGCAGCTTTCGCAGCATTTTCTACTTTTTCAGCTCCTTTTTTTGTAGCGTCTTTTACATCAGCAGCTGTTTTTTTAGCAGCAGTTTCTACTTCATTAACTGTTTTTTTAGTGGCATCTTTGGCATCTTGTACTGCATTTTCTGAAGCTTCTTTAGCTTTAGCAGCAGCGTTTTCTGCTTTTATTACCGCACTGTCTTTGGCTTGTTCGATGTCTGTAGTTAAAGTATCAACTTTGTTTCCAAGAGTTAATTCTTCTTCTCCTTGCTTTGGTTCTTTCTTTTCGCAAGACTGAACAGCAAATGCTAATAAGGCAATAGCCGCTAAACTTAAAATCTGTTTTTTCATGATTAGTTAATTTTTAAAAGGTTATAAAAATATAAAGGTTATAAAGCTGAAAATAAAATTACAAATTTTAAAAATTAGTGCGCGTTCTGTAATATTATTTTTCTTCTCATAGAAAGACAATACTTGTGCCAAATTTTTTAGTTTTAACAGTTTAATGTAAAAAATGTATGTAAAGAACTTTTTTTTAATTTTTAATCGACAAATTTGGAGCACTTACAGTTTTGAATAAAGTTGTTACTGCTTTTTGTGTTGTGCCTGTTTTTAGTGCTGTGGGCTCTTTGTATAGCGTAAAATTAACTACAATGGCATCTTTTACTTTAATCATTCCGGCCATTTTAACCGGTGCTTTTAACTCAATATCAGAAAAATTCAAATTAAGCGATCCGTGAATTCTATCATCGGCATTGTATAACATGAAATCTTTGTATTTAAGTGTTTTATTGGTTACTATAAAAGTAAGGTTGCATTTGTAATTTTTACCGCAAGGTTTTATGTCAGAGAGAGAAACAGTACTGTTTGGAAATTGTTTTACCTTAACAGTTCCCTGTAAATCTTTAGTCATTATTTTGTTTCCACAATCAAATTTAGACATGTTAATCTCTGTATCAAAACTATCGTTTTTAGTTGAGTTTAAATAAATAGTGTCTTTTTTATTAAATGTGGTAGAACAATTATATTTTCCAACCGTAGATAATCCTGTAATTTCAATTTTAATTTTACTAATTAGTAAGACAGGATCGTCTACAAAATTAGGTTTAGCACTTCCTAACGTGAAGAAAGTGGCTAAACCCATAATTAATATTTGAAATCTACTTAACATGTGTGTTAGAATGAGATTACGGCTTCAAACATTAGACCTTTAAAGTTACCACCGTAAAAGTCATTTGGTGTGGCTCCGTTGAATTGAGAGAAGTTTTTATATTTTTGATCTACATATTCTAATTTTGCAAGAACATTTTTAGTCATAAACCAACCCGCTGCAGCTTCAAATCTGTTTATCTGGATATTTTGAGCACTTGCATTTGAAAGTTTTCCGTCAACTAAATTGTATTTTCCACCTACATAAAATCTTTCACCTTCTCCAAAACGGTATACGATATCTCCAACATATTGATTTACTTTACGAGTATCATCAGTTCCTTTGTAGTCACCTCCAGAAGTTAATTCGATAGTTCCAAAAAACTCTAGACCTTTGTATTTTACGAATGGGTTAATCATGTATGATGTTGCCCAGTTTCCGTATCCTGGATTAAATCTTCCGGTATCTTTATTTGCAGTTGGGTCGAAATTGTTTGCAACAGCAGTAGTTGTAGTTCCGGTAACCGGATCAATAATATTGTAAGCACTGTGAGACATCACACCATAAAAACGGCTTCCGGCTCTATCAGAAGAATATAAATTTCCACTAGAATTTGCAGTATGATATAATGATCCTGTTAATCTAATTCTCAAATCATCGTTTATTTGTTTGTCCCAACCTAATTTGGCTAATATAGACGGACTCACTGTTGTATTTTGATTCGGTGCAGTTGGTGTAGTTGGTGAAGGAACGATTTCAGCAACATTTTGATTTAATTTTGAGTTTGTAACCCCAATCATACTCACAAATCCATCTCTGTTGTAATATACTTCGGCACCCATTTCAGTAATGAAAGCATCCATAATATTGTTACCTACGAACGGGTTAGCAAAAGCATTACCGTTATCAGATCTTCTAAAGTGTGCGTCACCATAGTTATTTTCCATCTGACCAATTTTAATTGTGGTGTATTGCATAAAGTCGGCAAGGAAATCTTTTTTGATGAAGTCTAGCTTGTCAATTTGCAAGTATCCACCTTTTACCCACGTTTCGTTGTGATGTCTTGAAGCCAGGTAAACATCTAAGTTTACACGAACACCATCAAATAATTGTGCACCTATCGTAAAGTTGGCATTTGGTAAATTAAAGTTATTCTCTAAATTATTTAATCTGTAACCTGGTGCTGTTGCAAGGTTTTGCTGATCGTTGAATGAGTTTACAGCTTGAAATTGTAAAGCGAAAGCCGCTCCCATATCAACGCTAACTCCTTTAAATTCTACAGAATCTTTTTTTACATCGAATTGGTTGATTCCTTTTTGGTTTCTTGGAATTTGATTCTGAATATGTCCAAAACTAATTTGTGCATTTGCAGCGAAAGTACTAACTAATGCTACTATAAGGATATATATATTTTTCATGGCGATTATTAATTAAAGTTTATATTAAATTTTACTGTCAGGTCTTCACCTGTTTTGATAGTGCCTAACATTGCCGTTGGAGATTTCATTCCAAATTCGGTAAAAGTAATTTTATTAGAACCCTGCAAATTAAGTCCGTCTTTTGTTACGGTTGTTTTTGCAGTTGTTTTAAGTGCTTTATTTGTTCCGGCAATAGTATAAGTACCAGTAAGTTCCCAAGTAGTTTCGTTTACTTTACGAGCAGATTTAAGCACATATTTAATAGTTGGATTTTTATCTGTTTTCAAAGTAGTATAAGCTACTTTATCCATGCTTTTTTTATGACTTTTAACGTTTTCTACGGGAAGGCTTATCGATAAAGCTTCGATTGCGGTAAGTTTAGAATCTGCAATGGTAAGATTGGCTGTTCCTGTAGCGGCAGTCGCTTTTTCAGTACCAGATGGAGATGTCATTTCCCAATCGTGTAGCGTTGAAGTACCTGCAACTGAAAAAGTAGATGTTTTGTCTAATTTGTAGCTTTTTTGCGCGTTTACCATTGTGGCAATTCCGAAAAAAGCAATAAAGGCTAATAATTTAAATTTTGTAGTGTTCATTTTTGGAAATTTTTTCGTTAAACAATAATTTGGGACTTGGGTTAATTAACTAATAGAGTAATTAATTGAACTGATTTTAATGTTTTTTTAATTTCACATTGTGTTAGTAGGCGTGTTATCCGTTTTTAACCTCACAATGTTAAGAATCTATAATCTTATTAAACCTATAAAAAAATGCTTGCTATATTTTAAATAGGAATTACTCTATTTTAAAGAACTAAGTTATAGAATTTTATTACATTAACAAATAAAAAGTCAGTTTAATACTCCAAACACCCGCAATCAAACTATTGATTGTAATCCTTGTGCCTCAATTGTGATATTTATTAGGCATAGATAGTCCGTCTCTAAATCACTAGTGTGATATAGGGCATTATTATAGTTGTAATAAAACTTGCGTTTTAAGGATGGCTTACATAGAAACCATTTTTTAATTAATTACTTGATAAAAAATTCTTTGCACCAGCCGGATCAAAAGTGATATTAAAAATCACCGTTACGTCTTTTCCAGCTTTTACAGCTCCCAGGGCTGCTGTTGGCGGTGCCATTTCAAAATCAGTAAAAGCGATGTGGTTTGCTCCTTGTAAGGTAAATATGTCATTGTTAATGGCAATTTTTACCTGAGTCTTGTATTCTCTACTAACGCCTGCAATTGTATATATTCCGGTTAGCGCCCATGTAGTTTCATTCACTTTTTCTGCATTTTTCAAAAAATAGCTAATCGTATTATTGGTTTTTGTGTCTAAAGTTTCATAGGCCACATGATCCATACTTGATTTGCCACTTTTTAAGCTTTCTGCTACTAGTATAATGTTTAAGCTATTTATTTCAGCCAGCTTCGAATCAACAATACGTAAATTTGCTGTACCGTTTGCTGCTGTAGATTTCATTGTCCAATCATGAATATTAGAAGTTCCTGCAATTTCGAAACTAGATTCAGATATGTTATATTTTCTTTGCGCGCTTACCTGTAATGTTATTGCTAATAAAAGCGCTGTTGCAAAAATTGATTTAATTGTTCTCATTTTGATAGTGTTTAGTTAGTCGGTTAAATAAAGAAAGTTTTTGATTCGATTACCTTAGTTATAGTATTAAAACCTATCTCTTATTTTTATAGTACAAATTTACCATGTATGCATAGCTTATTAAATGATAAAAATCATGGTTAAAGTTTTATTAAAGGGTTATAATAATAAGGGTAAAAGCACTTAAATAGAAAATTTAAGGTTTTGAAGGTTTGTTTTTAGTTTTAATTATCTGA
>Ga0247808_10000520_pt1 | contig 18777 bp, 19 predicted proteins | sample UWRJL089202R1_FD_179914 | JGI IMG/M metagenome (GOLD analysis project Ga0247808, IMG submission 179914) | Plant litter microbial communities from Arlington Agricultural Research Station in Wisconsin, United States - UWRJ-L089-202R-1 | ecosystem: Environmental > Terrestrial > Plant litter >... | reverse complement strand
AACATGTTCGGTGAGAAGTACGGACTGGTGAACAACACACTGTCCGGACTCGGCATTGAGCCGATCATGTGGAAGTCCGACACGTTCTTCTCCCACATCGCCATCGCCACAATGGTGAACTGGCGCTGGACGGGCTACAACGCCCTCATCCTGCTCGCGGCCATGCAGTCCGTTCCTCGCGACATCCACGAATCGGCGTCACTCGACGGCGCGGGAGTTGTGCAGCGCTTCTTCTCGATCACGCTCCCCAGCATCCGTCCGACCATGATTTTTGTTGTGATTACCTCCACCATCGGTGGACTGCAGATCTTCACCGAACCGAAGTTGTTTGATGCGTCAAGCGCGACCCCCGGCGGGCAGCACCGGCAGTACCAAACCACGGTGCTCTACCTCTGGGACATGGCATTCAACCGGCAGGACTTCGGTAAGGCCTCGGCGATCGCCTGGCTGCTGTTCATCATCATCGTTGGGTTCGGCCTGCTCAACTTCTGGCTCTCTCGCAAGATCGCGAGCGGCGGATCCACCTACAACACCGCTCCCAAAACGAAGCGCGGACGCGGGGCGGCCCCGGCGGTGCAAGCCACGGCGGGTGGAACCGTGCCTGTGCAGGTGCCCGCGTCATCCACCCCCACAACGTCCGATTCCCCCGGCCTCGCCGACAGCACCACGCAGGAGCGTTGACCATGACAACTCCAACCCTCGACCGGACCACCTCGGACCCCGCCGCCGCGCCGACAACCGACCGCGCCGCGTCACGCACCCGCCGCAAGCGCAGCAAGTTTGTGGGCATCGACCGACGTCCCGGTTTTCTCACCTACGCACTTCTGCTCGTCATCTTTGTGGGCGGCGCGTACCCGCTCTGGTGGTCGTTTGTGGTGGGCAGCAATGACAACTCCGTGCTGACCAGCACCTGGCCTCCCCTGCTGCCGGGCGGACAGTTCTGGACGAACGTCGCCGAAGTGCTCAACACGGTGCCGTTCTGGAAAGCGCTGCTCAACAGCGTCATCGTCTCGTCGGTCATCACGGTGAGTGTCGTCAGCTTCTCGACCCTTGCGGGGTACGCATTCGCCAAGCTGCGCTTTCGCGGCAAGGAGGGGCTGATGGTGTTTGTTATCGCCACCCTTGCGGTGCCGACCCAGCTCGGCATCATCCCGCTGTTCATTGTGATGCGCCAGTTTGGCTGGACCGGCACGCTGGGCGCCGTCATCATCCCCACGCTCGTCACCGCGTTCGGCGTGTTTTTTATGCGCCAGTACCTGGTCGACGTGATCCCGGACGAGCTCATTGAGGCAGCCCGCGTCGACGGTGCCTCGATGATCGGGACCTTCTGGCACGTGGGAGTGCCCGCGGCCCGGCCCGCGATGGCGATCCTCAGTCTGTTCACCTTTATGACCGCCTGGACCGACTACCTCTGGCCCCTGCTGGTTGTGCCGCAAAACCCGACCCTGCAGGTAGCGCTCAGCCAGCTGCAGTCGGCAAAATATGTGGACTATTCGATTGTGCTCTCCGGTGCACTGCTGGCCACTCTGCCGTTGCTTCTGCTGCTCATCGTGGCCGGCAAACAGCTCATCTCGGGAATTATGCAGGGAGCGGTGAAGGGTTAATGAATCAGAACATCGTCGCGGGTAGTTTTCCGCCCGGGTTTCTCTGGGGCTCGGCCACCGCGGCCGCCCAGATCGAGGGCGCCGCACACGAAGACGGCAAAGAGGACTCCATCTGGGATGCCTTCGCCCGGCTCCCCGGTGCGGTTGCCAACGGGGACACCCCGGACATCGCCGTCGACCACTATCACCGTATGCCGCAGGACGTGGCGCTGATGAAGCAGCTTGGCCTGCAGTCGTACCGCTTCTCGACCAGCTGGGCCCGGGTGAAGCCCGGCGATCGTGTGGCCAACCCGGCCGGACTCGACTTCTACAGCCGTCTGGTCGACGAGCTGCTCGAGGCGAACATTCTCCCCTGGCTGACCCTGTACCACTGGGACCTTCCGCAGGCTCTCGAGGACAAGGGCGGCTGGGCGAACCGGGACACCGCGTACCGGTTCGCCGACTACGCCGATCTCGTGTACTCGGCGCTCGGCGACCGGGTCGAGCACTGGACAACGTTCAACGAGCCGCTCTGCTCCTCTCTGATTGGATACGCGGGCGGCGAGCATGCGCCCGGACGCCAGGAACCCGCCGCCGCGCTGGCAGCCGTGCACCACCAGCACCTCGCACACGGACTGGCGACGCGGGCACTGCGCGAGTTGGGTGCGCAGAACATCGGCATCACCCTCAACCTCACCAATGCGGTGCCTAACGATCCTGCCGACCCGGTCGACCTCGAGGCGGCCCGCCGGCTCGACGCGCTATGGAATCGGATGTTCCTCGAGCCGATCCTGCTCTCCGCTTATCCCCAGGACTTGTTGGAGGATGTCGCGGGGCTCGGTCTCGCGGAGGTCATCCAGCCCGGCGATCTCGACATCATCGGTGCCCCGATTGACTTCCTCGGGGTGAATCATTATCACGATGACAATGTCAGCGGACATCCGTTGCGTGCGGAGGAACCGGCGGGCCTTGTGCCGACCGACCGGCCCACGTCATCCCCCTTCGTCGGCTCCGAATACCTCACCTTTCCGACCCGGATGCTGCCGCGCACCGCAATGGGCTGGGAGGTGAACCCCGCGGGACTCCACCAGCTACTCGTGCGTCTCGGTGAGGACTACCCCACCCTGCCTCCCCTGTACGTGACCGAAAATGGTGCGGCCTACAACGACGAGGTGGCGGATGACGAGGGCGTGCACGACATTCAGCGCGCCGACTACATCCGGCAGCACGTCGCAGCCGTCGCCGAGGCAATCACCGACGGCGCCGATGTGCGCGGGTACTTTGTGTGGTCGTTCCTCGATAACTTCGAATGGGCGTGGGGATACAACAAACGTTTTGGCATCGTTCGGGTTGACTACAAAACCCAGAAACGTACCCTAAAAGACAGCGCACACCTCTACGCCAGTATGATCGCGGAAGCCGCATCTGTGCCGATTTAGACTTCTCGGTGGCGGGCGGACGAGTCGGGAGACACCTGTGACGGCAGAGCAATCAACAACGGTGGAACCGGCAGTGTCGCCACAGTCGACAGCGACGCAACCGTCGGCCCCCACACTCGAGATGGTGGCCGCGGTTGCCGGCGTCTCGCGGTCCACCGTGTCGCGCGTTGTCAACGCATCCCCTCGGGTGACCGCGGAGGCGGTGGAAGCCGTAACCGCCGCGATCGAGCAGCTCGGGTACGTTCCGAACCGTGCGGCGCGGAGCCTGGCCAGCAGGCGCACTTTTACCATCGCCCTCGTCATCCCGGAAAACACCGCTCGATTCTTCGCCGACCCCTACTTTGCGTCCGTGATCCAGGGGGTGGCGATGTACCTGTCGGGCACGGATTACACCCTCACCCTGCTCATCGCGTCGGAAGCCGACCCGGAGAAAACCCGCCGGTACCTTCAAGGCGGCAACGTGGACGGTGCGCTGATCCTGTCGCACCACCGTGATGACCGGTCGTATGTGCAGCTCGCCCGCACGCTGCCCGTTGTGTTTGGCGGTCGGCCGATGAGCCAGGAGGGTCCGGACAACTACATCGTCGACGTCGACAACGTTGCGGCGTCAGTGCAGGCCACGCAGTACCTCGTCGACCACGGTCGCCGGCGCATCGCGACCATCACCGGTCCGCAGAACATGGCGGCCGGGCTCGACCGGCTCGAGGGATGGCGGCGGGTGCTCGCACAGAACAGCATTGCCGATGACCTGGTGGAAGAGGGCGACTTCACCCCGGCCGGAGGCGAAGCGGCCATGACAAAGCTGCTCGCCCGCGGCATCCCGTTCGACGGGATTTTTATCGCGTCCGCGCAGATGGCGGCCGGCGCGCTCGGTGTACTGGGAAAGCACGGGCTCGCGGTTCCTCGGGATGTTGCCATCACCACCATGGACAACGACTACTACGCGAAGAACTCGACACCTCCGCTCACCACGATTGACCAACCGGCGGGAACGCAGGGCGCGAAAATCGCCGAGGTGCTGGTGCAGCTCATCAACGGGGAGCACGTCGAAAAGCTGACGCTGATCCCGACGGAGCTCATCGAGCGCGAATCGGTCTGATCGACGTACGCTGAGAATATGACAACAACGGTGGTCAACAATCCGGATCAGTCTCGCTACGAGATCCACATCGACGATGACCTTGTCGGTTTCGCGGAGTACTCGCTGGGGGAATCAACGATCAACTTCACCCACACCCAGGTCGACACCGACAGTCGCGAACGCGGCCTCGGCGGCACGCTGGTGAAAAGCGCTTTGGACGATGTGCGATCCAGTGGTTCGCTCCGCGTCATCCCCTCGTGCCCCTTTGTCAAAAAGTGGGTCGAGGAGCACGCCGACTACCAGGATCTGACCACGCGCTAAGGGGCACTGTCTAAGGGGCACTGTCAGGGAGTGCCTCAACGAGAGCGATCTGCGTAACGTCGCAGGAGTACACCGCTACGGCGATACACCGGGCGATTGAGCCCGGCAGCGTGGCTCGAACCGAAAGAGACTCCCGTGCAGATCGAACCCCTCAACCCCACGTCGAAGAACCCGCCCGAGCAGTTCGCCGGCGACGTCTGGGTAGACAGCATTGCCGTGCCGCACGAAGCCGACCAGCGTATGGTCGTCGCGACCGTGCGATTCGCTCCCGGCGCCCGCACCGCCTGGCACTCCCACGCGCGCGGCCAGTACCTTCGTGTGACCCAGGGTGTTGCGCGATTCGGACAGCGTGACGGCACCATCATCGAGGTGTTCCCCGGCCAGACGCTCTACACCGCCCCCGGCGAGGAGCACTTCCACGCCGCCAGTGGCGGGAGCTTTATGGAACATATCGCCATGTTGGAGTCCGCCGACGACCCCTCCACCACCACGGTGTGGCTCGAGCACATTACCGACGACGAGTTCAACGGCCGCTAGGCCTCACTCGTTCGGCCAGTGGCTACTCCCGACGTCGATCCCGCCCGAGGTTCGCGAGTCCGTCGACGATCACGTCGGTGAGAAGCGCCGCGTACTCGCCGGTCGGATCGAGGTCCGGGTCAAACACCGTGACCTGCGCTCCGAGAGCGCCGGGCGCGAGGTCACGAAGGATCGCGACGAGCTGCTCGGGCGAGAGGCCACCCGCGTCCGGGCTATCGACCGCGGGCATAAACGACGGATCGAGAACGTCGACATCGATCGCGATCCAGTAGCCGTTGCCGTCTGCGTCTGCGGTCGCGCGCGCCTCGGCGGCAGCGGTCGCGACTCCGCCAGTGATGAGCTGGCTCGCGGGGAGCGTCAAAGCCAGGAGGTGCCGCGCTTCCACAAGTTCGTCGTCGTTGTCGCGGCACCCCAGATGCACCACACGTGTGGGCACAAAGTAGGGTGCACACCCGTCGATGTTCGACAGGGCGGGCCAGTGCAGCCCAACCGCCGCCGCAAGGTCTTCTCCAGCAACACTGGCGCACTCCGCGCTATTACCGGGGTGACGAAAGTCGGTGTGACCGTCGATGTGGATCAGACCGGCTCCCCCGCGACGCGCAAGCGCCACGCCTGCGCCGAGAAGAAGACTGCAGTCCCCGCCGATCACCAGGGGTGCGCGGCCGTTCTCGAGCGAGAACCCGATGCGGTCTGACAGCCGCCGCGCATGGTCAATCATCGCGGTCTCGTTGCGCACCTGACCGGCGGGCCGGGTGGCGTCGTCGTCGACGTATCCGCCGGGAAAAACCGTTCCGCCGTCGGACCCGCCCAGCGCCTCGAATCGAGAGAACAGCCCCGCAGCACGCAGTGCCTCGGGTGCCTTGGCTGTGCCCGGCACTCCACCCCGCTCCGGTGGACGAAGCCCCAGGTTGGTCGGCGCCGAAGTCAGCTCGATCATGGCCCGGTTCAGTTTTCGGTGGTCCGGCCGGTGTTGCGGGCGTAGGCGCGGCGTGCCTTTTCGCGGCTTCCGCACACATCGGTGGTGCACCAGTGCGAGCCCTGGTTGCGCGAGTTGTCGTAGAACACCCACTGGCACTTGTCGCGGGCGCAGACCTTCAGTCGCAGCCACATGCCGTCGCTCATCGCGTCCCGCAGGGCATCAATAATGGGGGCAAGAGTGCGGCCGAGCGGCGTGATGCTGTCGCTGCGGAAGATCCCGTCCCTATAGACAACGGTCAGCTTCAGGTCGTCGATCGCCTTTTGTAGTGCGGTGGACGACGCGGAGTCGACGTCATCGCGGTCGCGAACGAGCGCGCGAATCCCCTCGCGCAGCTCGATGGCCGCGCGGCGGTCGTTCTCCCCCAGGGCCGACGCGTTGGAACCGAGGCCCACCGCGGTGACCCAGTCCGTAAAACCGTCGAGGTGGCTCAGCCGGTCGGCTCCGCCCTCGAGATCCACCGAGTTCGTCAACGCCTGAACGAAAGCAAGCTCACCCGGGGCAGGGCGACTGCCCACCAGTTCGGAGGGTAACGGCAACGTTTGTGCAGATTCCACACTCCAAACTTACTACCGTTCGCCGTTTGCTAGTGATAGTTTCTTCTCACCAACCACCATCGTTTGCTCGTGAGGACACTGGATGAGAAAGAACCGGCTCGGTCGTGATTTCGGGTGGTTGTGGGCGGCGCAGGCCAGCTCACTCACCGGCGCCCAAATCAGCGAGCTCGCGCTTCCGCTCCTCGCCGTGTTGGTGCTCGATGCCTCCGCGGGAGAACTCGGCCTTGTCGGAGTAGCCCGGTGGCTGCCGTTTTTGGTTCTGGCACTCCCGCTCGGAGTCATGGTTGATCGGCTTCGCCGGCGTGGCCTGATGATTCTCTCCGACTACGCACGGGCTGCCGTCACCCTTGTGCTGGTGGGCTTGGCGTTGTCTGGGCTGCTCAGCTTTCCGGCACTTCTCGTCCTTGTGCTTGTTCTCGGTGCCTTCACGGTGCTCTTCGAGGTGTCATACCAGTCGTTCCTTCCCGCGGTGGCGCATCGCGATCGATTGGAGGTCGCCAACGGACGGCTGCAGGCCACTGCCGCGGCGGCCGAAGTCGGCGGCCCCGGTCTCGGCGGTTTTTTGGTGCAGTTCTTCGCTGCCCCGATTGCGCTGCTGGTGCACGGCGTGGCCTACCTCGCCTCCGCGGTGGCCCTCGGTCAGATCCGCACCGCTGAAGAGAAACCGGCACCCTCCTCTCGGAGCTTTGCCGCGGACCTGCGCGAGGGTGTGCGGTTTGTGATGGCGGACAAGTACCTTTTGTCGCTCACAGGTTTCTCCGCAATTTATAACCTGTTTTCGCAGTGGATCATGGTGCTTTTCACCATCCACGCAATTCGCACTCTCGGCCTCACCCCCGGGGAGCTGGGGATCATCCTCTCGGTTGGAGCCGTAGGCGCCCTGGCAGCGGCGACCTTTGCGACGAGACTCACACAATGGATGGGCGCCGGCCCTGCACTTGTCTGGTGTGTGGTCGTTGAGTGTGTGGCGATCGGATCGATCCCCCTTATAGGCGTCGACTGGCCCACTGCCGTCATCATCGCGGTGCTCGCCGCAGCGTTCGCCTTCAACGGAGCCGGCACCGCGCTCTCGAGTGTCATCTCGCTCACGCTGCGCCAGCTGCGGACCCCGGACCGGATCCTGGGCCGAGTCAACGCGAGTATGCGGTGGATTTCTTACGGGTCAGTCGCGATTGGAGCGGCCGCCGGTGGATTGGTCGGCGAGATGACCGGGGTCTTCACCGGCCTCACCGTCGGGTGCGCGGGCATTTTTCTCTCGGTGATCTGGGTGGTGGCGTCGCCGCTCCGCGTCATCCGCAGTCCCCATTCGATCGCCACCCACGCGGGTAGGGCCAGCGTGACAACCCAACCAACAACGCAATAGAAGGAGCTGAGCGATGACAACCTTTGACCTCGGGGCGCAGGCGCGGATTGTGCGGATGTGGACCGGGTGGATCCGAACCGCCGACCGCGACACCTACAGCGACTACCTCGAGGAGACGGGGCTGCGCGAATACCGCGAGACTCCCGGCAATCTCGGGGCGTGGGTGCTGTGGCGTGCGGAGGGCGACCGCACCGAGGTGACAACGGTCTCGTTCTGGGACCGGCTGGATTCCATCGCGGCGTTCGCGGGTGACGACCTCACCACGGCAGTCTTTTATCCCGAGGATGACGCGTACTTACTCGAGGGAGACGCGGTGGCGCGACACTACGAAATGGGACGCCCGAGCGCTCCGTAGTGGCGGTTGCGGATTGAGAGGATCACGGCACCGATGGCGGCCGCGATGAGTGACCCGGCGAGAACTCCGACCTTGACGTGATCGTCGGACTCACTTCCCGCGCCGAAGGAGAGCTCGCCAACCAGCAGGGACACGGTGAACCCGATGCCGGCAACAAAGGACATCCCGACCATGTCGACCCACTTCAGCGACGGGTCAATGCGCAGGCCCCGCAGACGGGTGAGCAAAAACGTGGTGAGCGTGATACCGATCGGTTTGCCGAGCACAAGGCCCGCGATGATGCCGAGGGCAACGGTGTCACCGAGCGAGTCGGTAAGCCCGGCCAGTCCGCCGACCGTGACTCCAGCGGAGAAGAATGCGAACAGCGGAACCGCAACACCCGTCGAGATGACGCTCCAGCGGTCGGCGAAGTGGGCGGCGAGCCCGTCATAGATCGGTGCGCCCGCGTCATCCACCCCGGTTTCAACCCGCGCGCGCCTGGTCGCGATCACCGGAACCATAAAGCCCAGCAGCACCCCGGCGACGGTCGCGTGGATACCCGACGCGTGAACGAGCGCCCAGGTGACCACGCCGAGCGGGATGAGGATCCACCATGCGCGAACGCCGCGCTGCACCGCGAACGCGAAGAGAGCGAGCGGCAGGAGCGCGGCGGCGAGCGGGAGGAACGCAATGTCGTCGGTGTAGAAAATCGCGATGATCGTGATAGCGAGCAGGTCGTCGACAACGGCGAGCGTCAGCAAAAACGTGCGCAGCGCGGGAGGCAAGTGGCGGCCCACCACGGCGATCACGGCGACAGCGAACGCGATGTCTGTTGCTGCGGGAATCGCCCATCCGCCGAGCGCGTCCGGCCCCGAGCGCAGGTTGACAATTACGTAGATCAGCGCGGGAACGGCGACCCCTCCGGCGGCCGCGGCGATCGGCACAATCGCGGTGCGCACGTTGCGCAGCTTGCCCGCGACAAACTCTTCTTTGAGCTCAAGGCCAACAACAAAAAAGAAGATGGCGAGCAGTCCGTCGGCGGCCCACGCACCCACGCTGAGGTTGAGGTGCAACGATTCCGGGCCAAACGTGAAGTCGCGCACGCTGCTGTACCAGCCGGCCGCTCCCGTGTTGGCGAGAATCAGGGCGAGCACCGTGGCGCCAAGCAGCAGCGCACCGCCGACGGTGTCTTTCGCGAGGGACTGGTGGATGCCGCGCCAGATCGAGTGCGGCGCCTGGTCGGCAGGCAACTGGTGAGGCTGGTGATGCGTCATGTCGAGTTCTCTCGTAGATAGCGGGTACGCAGGATCGTGCGCTCCGCCATCGACTTAACGAGAGGCGGAAGCGCGGAGCTGGCGTGGTGGCGGGCAGCCCGCAATCTCACCGTGGGCGTTGGTGCCCCACAGGCTCATCCATCCGTTTGTTCCGCTGGTTCGTTTGGTGAGCAGCAGACGGTTCGGGAACGCCGCAGCCGCGCGCGCACGAGTGCGCGAGAGGGGAGCGGAGAACGACATGCGTCAATTCTACCGGCGGGCACCTCATCGGCGCCGAAAACGGCTTGACAGTGTTCTCGGCTCTGGGAATACTCCCTTGCACACACCGATTCACCCGAGCGAGGCACACCATGGCGGAAGTCCGCGGACGCTACGGCATCATCGACGGCCAGGCCGCACTGCTTTTTGTGCGCGAGCTGCCACACCCCATCACCGAGGTATGGCACGCGGTGACCGAACCCGATCGGGTTGTCGCATGGCTCCCGTGCCCGGTCGACGGGGATCTCACGAGCGTGGGGTCGGAACTTCTTTTTGTTTTTCCGGATGACGCGGGCGTCGAGGATCCATCCACCGGTGAGGTGCTGCTGGTTGACGAACCAACGCGCCTCGCCTTCAGCTGGGAGGACGAAGAGATACGAATCGACCTGCAGTCTGTTGGCGCCGCGTCATCCACCGTCCAATTTACAAACCTCATGCCCGCCGACAGCACCCCGGCCGCGGCACGCACCGCGGCGGGATGGCATGTCTGCCTTGACGAACTCGAAGAGCACCTCGCGACGGGCAAAACCACACCGCCAAGCAATAGCCCCACTCCGCGGTTTCGCGAGCTGTACGCCGCGTACATTTCCGACGGGGTGCCGGGCGGAGCGCCGATTCCCGACGAGTAGATCGACGAGTAGAGAAGCGAGCTACGCGCGGGGCTCGTTGAGGTCGATGTGCACCTGGCCGCGGTAGACACCGCTGTCGACGTCACCGGGATCGCCCGGAAGCGGCGCGGGAGCGGGAAGCATCGTCTGCCGGTCGAGCTCGAGCTGCGCCTCATGGCGGGTGGGGTTGAAGATCTCGTCGCCGAGTCCCATCACCCCGCCGGGAGCGCCCGAACGGTTTTTGTTCGACAGGTCAACCCAGCCGAGACGCGACGCGAGGTAGCAGCCGCCGATGACCAGCACTACAAGAACAATCAGCAGCCAGCCATCCACCTGACCAGCATACGGGGAGCACGCGGCTTCGCTACGGTATAGCCGGTGAACTCGGAGGCTGTGCCGCGACCGCCGCAAGCCCGGTCACGAAACTTACAGCGCCGACGATGCAGCCGAGGCTGCCGACCGTTCCCGCACCGCAGAGACGTGCGCCATCATCGCGGCGCCCGCAGCGCGCGCATCCTGATCAGCGAGGGCCGCCCGAATTGCTTTGTGCTCGGCGATGGCGAGGTCAGCATCGCTGACGCCGAGGCCGGCGAACATCCGGAAACGCTGGGCCTGCCCTCCGAGGGACTCGAATGCGCGGTAGAGAAACGCGTTGTGCGCCTGGCGCGCGATGAGGTCGTGAAAACGCTCGTCGGCTTCCCAATAGGTGTGATATTCGGCGAAGGACGGGCCGGTGGGCGACGAGGAAAGGTGCTCGATCGACAGGTCGAGTTGCTCAAGAAAATCCTCAGTGACGTGCTCGGCGGCAAGGCTTGCGTTCGCCGGTTCGATGACCGACCGGGCGTGCATCAGGTCGTCGAGTTCCTTGGCCGTCAACATGGGAGCGGCGCGATACCCGCGCAGCGCGGCGCGCGTCACGAGACCCGTGGATTCGAGACGGGCCAGCGCTTCCCGGATTGGGGTCTGCGAAACGTTGAGATCTCGGGCCAGCGCGTCCATGTTCATGGGGGCACCCGGAGGAAGAGTGTTGTCGAACAGCCGGGCGAGAAGCTCGTCGTAGACGCCGTCAGCGAGAGACACTCTGCTGGGTCGAGGACGAGGCGTTGGGGCTTTCACGTACTCGTCCTTTCGTCGTTGATGTGGCTTGCGTGAACCGGTCGGCCGGTATTCAAGATCCTAGAGGATCCATCGAGTTTCCTAGAGGGTCAGGGCTGCGGCGGCCTCATCGAGCACCGCGCGCACGTTCGCGGGATCGTGCGCGAACCGTCCAAGGAACACCCCATCGACATCGGGGCGCAGTCGGCCAAGCAGGCCAGGGCCGGCGCTCCCTCCGTAAATGATGGGCGAACCGGCGAGTGCGTCAGGGAGTCCGCGACGGATCGCCGTCACCGTCGCGCGCACGTGATCGGAGTCGGCCGGCTCTGCCGCCCCGATGGCCCACACCGGTTCGTAGGCGATAACGATCGGGCCGTGGTCCGCGTCACGGAGTTGGTCGAGGCAAAACGCCGCAGCCTCGGAGGGGTCAGATCGTTCGACCTCACCCACACACACCAGTGGGGTGAGCCCTGACGCCTGCGCCACAGCAACCTTCGCGCGGATGGCCTCCGACGTTTCACCAAACAGAGCGCGCCGTTCGGCGTGCCCAATCTCCGCCATCTGCACGCCGATCTCCGCCAGCATCGGCGCACCGGTCTCCCCCGTGTACGCACCGGACGCAAAACGACTCACGTCCTGCGCCGCCACAATCACGTTGCTGTCGCGCACGATTCGAACCGCAGCATCCAGCAGCGGCGTCGAGGGGGCGACAAACACCGAGACGGTGCCGTTTTTCACCGCGGGGTGAGCCCGGGCAATGTCGGCCACCGCCGCGATCCAGGCGAGGGACTCGGTATACGAGAGGTACAGCTTGGTGCTGATCCCCACATGGATCGCGGCGACCACGGGTTAGCTCACACGCTCGGCGCGACGACCGGCGACGGCAATTGCAATATCAAGCGCGTTCTGGCTCGATGTCACACTGGCTTTGCCGGTTCCGGCAATGTCGAACGCCGTGCCGTGCGCGGGCGTAGCGATGACCACCGGGAGACCACCCTGCACGGTTACTCCGCCGTCGAACCCCATGAGCTTGATCGCGATCTGGCCCTGGTCGTGGTACATCGTGACGATGCCGTCGTAGCGTTCCTTCGAGCCAAGGAAGATGGTGTCCGATGGCCAGGGGCCGTCCACGGTTTTGCCCGCCGCGACTGCAGCCTCGACGCCGGGGCGGATGATGTCGATCTCCTCGCGGCCGAAGATGCCGTTCTCACCGTTGTGCGGGTTGAGCGCGCAGACTCCAATGCGCGGCGACTCGATACCGGAGTCCGAAAGCAGGCCGTGCAGCAGGTCGATGGCGTCGACCACACCCTGTGTGGAGATGCGGTCGGCGACCTCGCGGATGCCGATGTGGGAGGTGACCCGCGCCGTCCACATACCGGGAATGATGTTGATCTCGCTGGTGACACCGGTGTAGTGAAGCTCCTTCGCGAACCAGCGTAGTTCGTCCTCCTCCGTCATCCCGCCGAGGTGAAGGCTGGTTTTGTTCAACGGGGTGAACACAATGGCGCCGATGGCACCCTCGTTTGCGAGGTCGATGGCGCGACGCAGCTGGTGCAGGGTGCGCTCCCCCGCCTCTTTGCTCACCTGTCGGGGCGGGATGGGAATCGAGGGGGCCGAGTTGTCGTCGAGGAGTGTGGCGAACCCGGGACGCGGCTCATCGCTGAGCGGAATCTCGGCTCCGATCACGGCAGCGGCCGCGTCGAGTTCCGCGCGGTCAGCGAGGATGTAGATCTCGGCAGCCTGCAGGTTGGCGGGGTTCGACAGAAGGCGGGCGGCGAGCTCCGGGCCAACACCGGCTGGGTCGCCGAGGGTGAGAGCAATCTTCGGTCGGATGTGGGTGCTGGTGTTCATGCGTGAGTCTCCTCGGACGATCCGTCGTAACTATTGATGGCGTCCACCTTTTCGGCGGAAGCACTGGTGGTGTCGAAGCGGTAGTTGAGCCACTCGCTCGCGAGGCGGCGCGCGAGTTCGAGGCCAACCACACGTTGCCCGAAGCAGAGAACCTGCGCATTGTTGCTCAATACGGCTCGCTCGACCGAGTAGCCGTCGTGGGCGGTCACGGCACGCACGCCCGGCACCTTGTTTGCCGCGATCGCAACACCGAGTCCCGTTCCGCACACGAGAAGGGCGCGGTCGGCACGGCCATCGGCGATCATCCGTGCGGCCTCAACCGCGACGTGGGGGTAGGCGGTGTGTCCGTCGGCTGCCACCCCGACATCCACCACGGACGCAACCCGGGGGTCGCTCTCCAAATCCTTGAGAAGCGCCTCCTTGTACTGAAATCCCGCGTCGTCGCTGCCGATGACAATTCTGAGTGGTTCGGGCATGGGGTCACTTCTCCTGAGATGGTGTGGACGGGGTGGATGACGCGGTCGCGGCGAGCTCGCGGGCGATGACGCCCACGATGCGAGCGAACGACACGGCGCCAGCGTCGGGGTGACCGATGCTTTTCTCCGCGAGGGGTCGAGCACGTCCGAGGCGGGGGCGCAGAACCGCGGTGTTGACGGCCGCCTCCTCCGCGGTTTCCGCCGCAGCGGACCAGCTCTGGGCGAGGGAATCTCCTGCGCCTGCGCTGGTGTGTAGCTGTGCAACGGTGGGGGCGAACGCGTCGACAAGGGTTTTGTCGCCCACCTCGGCCTTGCCCAGGCGCTGGATCGCGGCGAGGCCCGCCGCGGCAGCACGAGCAGAGGCAGCCGGTGCGTAGACGTCGTCTTCGTTGGCTAGGCTCGCGCCGGCGCTGGTGAGGCACACACCCCACAACGCGCCCGACGTTCCTCCCGCATTTTCGGCCCAGTTCTCGCCCGCGTCGGCGAGGATCGTTCCGATTCCCGCGCCGCGGGCTACCGCTGCGGTTGCCGCTTCCACGGCAGCGGTGATACCTCGGGCCATTCCGATGCCGTGGTCACCGTCGCCGGCGATCGCGTCGATAAGACCGAACTCTTCTTCTGCGGCCACAATCATGTCAGCCACCTGCTCGAAGCCACGAAGAACAGCGGGTCCGGCGGAGGCGTGACGGGTGTCGTCCGGTGCGTGCACCGGGGCGCTAACAACCTCATGTGCGTCGCCTGATGTCGGAACCGTGATCGCGCCCTTACGGAATGCGGGCGTCCAGCATGCCGCGCTCCAGAGCCGCTCGAGGTCCTCGTCGAGCCACATCACCGTTGCGGAGACCCCGCTCATGTCGAGACTGGTGACGAGTTCTCCCACCTCCGGCTGAACAATGGTGATTCCCGAATCCTGCAGCAGTCGGGCGATGTGCCCGTACAGAACAAAAAGCTCTTCGTACTTAAAGGTGCCGAGTCCGTTGACGAGCACTACTGCCCTGGTACCCGCGCCCGCGGGCGCTTCGGCCAGCAAGCGGGTGACCAACAGCTCGGCCAATTCGGATGCAGTGGGGAGGTCGGCCTCGGAGATTCCGGGCTCGCCGTGGATGCCGAGCCCGATAGACATTCGGCCCTCGGGCACGGTGAACAGGGGCTCGGTAGCCCCCGGCAGGGTACAGCCCGAGAAGGCGACGCCAAACGACCGGGTCGCGGCGTTCGCACGGCGCCCGAGTTCCTCGACCGCGTCCAGGTCGAGACCCTCCTCCGCAGCGGCTCCGAGCACTTTGAATACCGTGAGGTCACCCGCGATACCACGACGCTTGGCGATCTCGTCGGAACCCCCGGAGGCGACATCGTCGGTGACCTCGATCACACGGACGTCGATCCCCTCCGCGCGAAGTCGCTCGGCCGCCTGGCCGAAGTTGAGTACGTCGCCGGCGTAGTTGCCGAAACTGAGCACCACACCTCCGCCTGTCTGGGTGGCTCGGGCAACCCGGCACACCTGCCCGGCGGACGGGGACGCGAAGATGTTGCCGTATGCGACGCCGCTGGCAAGTCCGGGGCCAACAAGTCCCGCAAAAGCGGGATAGTGCCCCGACCCTCCCCCGATAACGATCGACACCCGACCGCTGGGGAGTGCGTCACGGCGTGCGACGCCGCCGTCGACGCGGCGGAGGGAGGAATGCGCGGCGACGAGACCCGTGAGGGCATCGTCCGCGAACGTGGTCGCGTCGTGGGTGAGGACGGTCATGCGACCATCTCCTTTCCGGGGTCAAGGTCGGCGGAAGCGGCGACTGAGGGAGGGGTCTGCGGGAGCGCACGGATGGCCGGGGCCAGCACACGGCGAAGGTAATCGCGGTTGAGCGCGGACACGCTGAGGCCGTCCCCGCCGTAGTGCTCGCAAACGAAGGTGCCCCGGAAGCCAAGGGCAAGGGCGTCCCTGACTGCGTGGCGGTAGTTGATCAGCCCGAGTTCGAGCGGAGCCGGTACGGCGGTGTAGCTGCCCGTGGCGGGGTTCTCATCGCGGGAGTAGTTCTTGACATGCCAGTAGTTGGCGTACGGCAGGGTCGCGTGGAGGGTTTCCTGCCAGTCATCGATAGGACGGTGGAGGCGGATGAGGTTACCGACGTCCGGGTTGAGGCCGACGTTGTCGAGCCCCACCTCGGTGACGAGTCGCACCGAGCTGGCTGCGGTTCCGAGGTAGGTGTCCTCGTACATCTCGAGGGTGAGTTCGAGATTGAGTTCCGCTGCGTGGCGACCCAGCTCGGCGACACGGTCAACGGCGAGCTGCCAGTTCTCCGCATCATCCGGAGCATCGATCTCGCCCTGTGCCGTCCAAAACCACAGCCGGGAACGCTGTTCCGCGGTGAGAGGCCGATGAAAACCGATCGAGACAACGCGGGCGCCCAGACGCGCAGCAGCGTCAAGGGTGCGGTGCGAGTAGGCGAGGTTGTCCGCGCCCGAGACGGGGTCGATCACGCTGGAACGCACAACGCATACCGATTCCAGGATCATCTCGGCGGCGCGGCCGGCGTCAGCGAGGTCGTCGAGCCGGCTGTCTGTCAGATCCCCGATGCGCAGCCAGTTGTCATTGATCTCGAGGCGGTCAAATCCGGTCTCGCCGATCTGTTCGAACGACTCGGACCAGTGCGACGGGTCGGCATCAAAAACGGGGCGCTGATCCCGCGAGGTGGCGGGGAACTGCAGCATGGCGGCGGCGATGGGCCAGGACTCACCGGAGAGGCTCATCGTTGGGCCGCTCTCAAGTTGATTTGCATTATTCCTATTTCCTATATTTCGTGAAAGACAAAGGCAGGACCGACGGGACAGCGCCCGTTTACTTGAGGTTGTGGTCCTGTTCGCTGGGCACGGTTGCTGCCGGGCGGCGACGGACGGCGTAGCGCGACGCGATTTTCGGACCAACCATCAGGAGCACGGTGAGCAGAAGGATGCCGACGCTGATCGGGCTTTGAAAGAGAATGGCGAAGCTTCCCTGGCCAAGAGCCGACGTCTGTACAAGTGCCTTCTCAAACAGTGGGCCGAGCACAAGACCGAGAACAAGCGGGGCCATGGGCAGGTCCAGCTCTTTCATCAGCCATCCCACGATTCCGAATATCAGCACCAGGAATACGCTGAACATGTTGTTGCTGACCGAGTAGGCGCCAACAAAACTGGTGAGCAGGATGATCGGGTACAGGTAGCCGTACGGGATGCGAAGCATCTGCGCAAAGACCGGAGCGAGCGGCAGGTTCAGCACCAGCAACATCACGTTGCCGATAAAGAACGACACAAGCAGGCCCCAGATGAGCGTCGGCTGCGTCTCGAAGAGGCGCGGGCCGGGCTGCAGGCCGTAGACCGTAAATGCACCGAGCAGCACTGCCGTTGTTCCACCACCGGGGATACCCAGGGCGAGAGTCGGAACGAAGTTCGCGTTGGCTGCGGCGTTGTTAGCAGCCTCGGGGGCGGCGACGCCCTCGATGGCTCCCTTGCCGAACAGGTGCTTGCGCGGGGAGACGCGCTTCTCGATTCCGTAGGCCATAAAGCTGGCCAGGGTCGATCCGGCACCCGGGAGGATTCCCAGCACAAAGCCGATGCCACTACCGCGGAGGATGGGGCCGGCGCTCTGCTTGAGCTCCTTGCGGCTGATGACCATGTCCTTGAAGCGGGTCCGGATGGGGGCGTCCGCTCCGCGGCGGATCTGGTGCAATACCTCGCCGACAGCGAAGAGTCCGATCATCACCTCGATGAAGGGGATACCGCCGAGGAGGTTGATGTTGCCGCCGGTGAACCGGGCGTTACTGAAGCCGGTTGCGACGCCGACCGTGGAGATGAGCAGTCCAACGGCTGCCATCATCAGACCGCGGGAAAGCGATCCGCCCGCAAAACTGACCACAATCACTAAGCCAAGGATCATGATGGCGAGGTTTTCCACCGGGCCGAAGTTGAGCGCCAAGTCGGCCAACGGCGGTGCGAGCCACATCAATAAGGCGAGCGAGATGATCGCGGCGACGAATGATCCGATGGCGCTGATCGCCAGGGCCGAACCGGCCTTGCCGTTTTTGGCCATCTGGTACCCGTCGAGTGTTGTGACAACGCTCGCTGCCTCTCCCGGGGTGGAGATGAGGACAGAGGTGATCGTTCCGCCGTATTGGGCGCCGTAGTAGATACCCGCGAGCATAATCAGCGCGGTAACGGGTTCGAGGGTGAGGGTCAGGGGGATAAGGATGGCGACACCGGTGGTCGAACCGAGTCCGGGCATCAGCCCGATAACGGTGCCGAGAAGCACTCCGATAAAGCACCAGAGCAGATTCTCGGGCGTAAACGCCGTCGAGAAGCCGAGGATGAGATTGTCGATCATGGGGGGCTCCTAAATGATCCCGAGGAAGCCCTGCGGCAGCGGAACGCGCAGCAAGACAACAAAAATGCCGTAGGTCACGGCGCCGGCGATAAGAGCCACCAATATGGACGGGAGCAGAGCGCGACGCTCCACAAAGACCGCTACAACGAACAGCAGCAGAACAAAGGCGATGAGGAATCCCACAACCTGCACGGCAAGCAAAGTGAGGATCACCAGACCGATCACCACACCGAGCATCTTGTTGCGCTGCTTCTGCGTGCGGCCGAAGATGTCGACAGCCTCGCGCTTGCCCATACCGAGGGTCTGGGTGCTGGTCGTCGCCGCCCCGGAATCGTTCGCCGGGAGCACGGTGTAGCCGCCGTGCTCGTCATCGAACCGCTCACCGACCGTGTCGAGGATGAGCTCGGCCTGGGTGGGGCGATCGTTGCGATTTCGAAGGCGTCCGATCACATCGAGGATTCCGAAGACCGCGACGAGACCGCCCGACAGAACGGGAAGGAACCCGGCCCCGATCTCGCCACCCTCTACGGTGACGCCGTAGCCGAGGCCGCCCAGCACGGCGGCCACCCCAATAATGGCGAGGACGGCACTAGCGATCAGGCCGCCGCGCTGGGCGGTGATCACTCGGCGAACACTTTCTCGAGGTCGGCCGTGTTGCCCGCGAGGTATT
>Ga0247808_10000519_pt1 | contig 18805 bp, 17 predicted proteins | sample UWRJL089202R1_FD_179914 | JGI IMG/M metagenome (GOLD analysis project Ga0247808, IMG submission 179914) | Plant litter microbial communities from Arlington Agricultural Research Station in Wisconsin, United States - UWRJ-L089-202R-1 | ecosystem: Environmental > Terrestrial > Plant litter >... | reverse complement strand
CCTCATTGACTAATGATCAATTCCTCTCCTACTTTGAGAGAGGCTTCTGTTTTGTTATTGTTCTTCAAAATGGTATTTACTTCTATATGATACTGCTGAGCAATCTTGTAAAGTGTTTCGCCTTGTTTGACGATATGCTTTACAGGTGTTTTCAGCTTTCGTCCTACAACCAGATTTTGGCCGGTTTTAATAGAATAATCGGTCATGCCATTCCAATGTAAAATACTATCAGACGACACGTAGTAAGAACGGGATATACCGAACATAGTTTCACCTTGCTTCACTACGTGATAAATATACTGGTCATTCAGCAGTAATGTTTCTTGAATAATTGGAGTAATCGTATCCTTGAATGGTACCGGCTTTACCACCATCGGTTTCACATCCACCGGTTTCGTCACTTCTATCTTAGTAAACTCGATTGGTGTATCTTTAGGACGTTTGTCTCTTAGCCAAAGTATTCGACCTTCCTTTAAGGCCTCCTGTTTATCCATTCTGTTCTTGGAAAGTATAGCACTTTGCTTGATGCCGTAGTGCTGTGCAATGGACCAGACAGATTCACCTTTTTTGACGGTATGGAAGGGCACCAGAGCCTTTGTCCGCTTTAACTGAAGATAATAATAATTCCCTGGAATGAGTTGGTGAGAAACCGTTATTTCGTTGAATCGCAAAAAGCCTTCTTTGGAAATACCTGATTTCAATGTAATCGTATGAATGTCGTCACCAGGCGCAATACGTACTGCTTTTACCCTATTGATCGAAACTCTCATCGGAGCTTTTGTCCAATCCGGAACTTCGTCTATGGCAGTATACGCCACGCCTTCTTTATCTACTATGGTTCCCCGGGCAGGTTCATTGGAAACAATGACAGGTGGACGAACCGGAGTGATCGGAGATGCACTGCCCTTTTCATACTTAGCAATGTATTGCTCTCTATCAGCTACAGGCACGGGCAAGATGACAGTATATTCCTTATCTCCCGGAACTTCTTTATGCAAACACCATTTATTATAATCCAGCACTAATTGTTCGTCCAGATTAGCTTCCTTCGCTATATCCTGAAGCTTTCTCTGTTCAGATAATTTATAAGCGATCAAATGTAAAGAAGAATGATGCGCATTACCCACCATTCCTTCATAGGCAATTTTATGTGCTAAAAAACGAAACACATACCAGTGCATGTCTTCATCAATTTCCATTTGTTGTGCACCCACGTATTCGTTATTGACCTGCGAGCGAACGCCGCCCAATCCCATGTTGTAGGACAACAAAGTATAAACCCAGTTATTCAAAACGGCTTGGTTCCGTTTGAGGTATTTAGCAGCACCTCTGCTTGAGGCATAAATATTCATGCGTTCATCTACCCGGTGATCTACTTTTACACCCACTTCTACAGCAGACTCCTTCTTGAATTGCCAATACCCTACTGCATGAGAGGAAGAGACCGCATCAGAAACTAAACTACTTTCCTGTAGAGCGAGGTACTTAAACTCAGAAGGAAATCCTTCTTCAGCAAAAACTTTTTCAATAACAGGGAAAAACAAATTGGCACGATCTACTTTTTGCTGAAAGTATGTCGCACTTTTCTTAATCATGTCCACATCTGCTTGTACCCTGGCCTTAGCCTTCTTTGTAAGGAACAACTGCATACCTGCAAATTCAATCCGATCAGGCACAATCTGCGCGCTGGTGATTGCAGATGAAAGAAAACAAATAAAAAAAACAATTGCTATGTAACGATTCATTGTCATCCTGTTATTTTTTCCGAATCATAAATACGCCGTCACGTATAGGTAAAATTATTTTTTCGACTCGTTGATCCTGTGTTATTTTCTCATTGAATAAACGCATGTTTGCCGTATCCTTGTCTTGCAAGGACGGATCATACACTTTACCGCTCCACAACACATTATCTGCTAAGATTACGCCCCCTGAAGGAACGCGATCTATGACCAGGTCATAATACAACGCATAGTTTTTTTTATCTGCATCAATAAAAACCAAATCAAAAGAATCATTTTTTAACTCAGGAATGATTTGGGTGGCATCTCCTATCTTTAGTTCCATTTGTGCATAGAAATCACTTTGCTTCCAATGCTTCATGATGCGTGGTTCAAGCTCTTCATTCACGTCAAGAGATATTAATTGACCACCTTTAGCAAGTCCTTCGGCTAAACATAAAGCGGAATAACCGGTATAAGTGCCAATTTCCAATATCGTTTTGGGAGTTATTAATTTCGACAACATGGAAAGGCAACGTCCCTGAAAATGTCCGGACAACATTCTTGGCAACATGACATTCAAATGGGTATCACGGTCTATTGTTGCCAACAGCTTACTTTCTTCATCTGTGTGAAAATCGAGGTAACGCTGTAAATCTTCTGGTAAAACATCCATTAAAATTATTCGGGTAATAAGATTAACTGACTCATTCTGTCTTTTTCAAATATCTCCTGAGCAATTTCCTGCAAAGCAACAGCCGTTAGTTTGTTTACTTTTTTCTCTACTTCTGAAAAACTTTCTACTCTGCCGTAATCCAGCAAACTCTTACCCATCATTTGCATCATGTTGCTCAAACTCTCCTCTGCCATCACCATTTGGCCAAGTACCTGTTCTTTCATTTGACGAAGTTGAAGCGTACTTAATGCTTTGTCCTTTAATACTTGTAGCTCCTTTTCAATCAAGTCTATTGATTTGTACAAATGCTTTTTATCTGTACCAAAATAAAAATTCAACATCCCTGTATCTACAAACGGTTGATAGTTTGCTTCAATAGTATAAACATACCCTCTCTTTTCTCTCAACACCATATTAAGCGTTGAAGTCAAGCCTGGTCCAGCCAGCCAATTGGAAAGCATAAATAAGGGTAATCTTCTCTCATCTTTCAATGAATAAGCCTGACAGCCCAGAATGCAATGCGCCTGGTTATTATTTCTGGTTTCTTCGACAGAAAATACAACAGGCTTTTTCTTACTCTTCTGTCTTTTTCGTTTCGCCGTATGTTTAGGAATCACTTTGATGTATCGATCCACTAAACGATGAACTTCTGAAGATTTGATATTACCTACAATAGAAAATACGATACGCTCTGTATCTACAGTTTCTTTGACAAACTTTTTAATTTTTTGCGTAGAGAACGAAGCTACACTTTCAGGAGTACCTAAAATGTAATTCCCTAAAGCCTGTCCTTTGAATAGCCGGTGTTCAAATTCATCCTGAATATATTCTTCTGGTGTATCGAGGTACATGGAAATCTCTTCTAGCACGACGCCTCTCTCTACCTCCAATTCTTTTGCAGGAAAAGTAGAATCGAAAACAATATCGGTCAATACATCAAACGCTTTTTCTACATGCTGTCCGGGAACAGAAGCATGGAACCACATCTTTTCTTTGGTGGTGTAGGCATTGAGTTCCCCGCCAAAAATCTCTAAGCTACTCAGTACACGAAAGGCTGATCTTTTCTTGGTTCCTTTAAAAGACATGTGCTCCCAAAAATGGGCTATACCATGTTCGCCCTCGATTTCATCACGTGTGCCTGAATCCAGGATATATCCGCAATGCACGATTTTAGAATAAGGAACTTCTTTAAAGATCACTCTTATCCCATTGGGCAATTCAATAATTTCAAATTCCTTCACCAAATTGAGTCCCTCTTCTTATTGCCAAACAATTTCCAATACTGAATTATCGGGGAAGGTTACGGTCGTTCTTGCGACACCTTCTCCTCTTTTGATGGTTAGTTTTCCTTTTTTTACGGTAATGATTTCTTGATTCAATACTATGGTTTCGTTTTTCTTATTGAACACCACTACTTCTTTGATTTCTTTATCCAGTTTCTTCAACGTGAATTTACTTTTCTTTACTTCAGTCTTTAAAGCTGTTTTGAAATCTGTATTGATGTTAGTAATCAAAGCCAATGCTCTATCTGCTTGTGGTACTCCATAACCTATAAAGTTATTTCCATAAGGGTAAAGGTGAGAACTTCTCAACATGATCTCGTACAATTCTTTATTGCTCAACTGAGGAGCTTTCTGCATCAGGCAAGCTACAAAGCCCGCCACTGCAGGACATGAAAACGAAGTTCCATTAGGAGAATAACAAGACACATTCGGCTTCAGGTATGGCAAATGTTCTGGACCAATACTGCTGTAATCAATTCTATCCAATTGCGTATCATTCGTTGCTCCTACAGCCAATGCACCTTTTGCATCTGCCGGTGCTGAAATAATTTGCCATGCGGAGTTGGCTCCTTCATTACCTGCGGAAACAACAATAAAAATTCCTTTTTCATCAAATGCTAATTGCACCGCTTTAGTGATCGTAGCTGTCTTACCATCCATTTGATCTTGTGTATAGTTTTCTTTAGGATCATCCATTTTAATGGCATAACCCAATGACGTACTGATCAAACGAACGCCCATGCTCTCCATCCATTCCAGCGCCATGATCCAATGATCTTCTTCTACACGGTGTTCACGGTCGCCATCTTCTGTTCTTGCCAAATAATAAGAAGCATTCGGTGCCATACCAAATTGCACACGTTGCTTATCGTCATAACCTCCGATCATGCGTAATACGTTCTTACCATGTTCATCTGCACCGGTTACAGAAACCGTAATCAAATCGTGACGGGAAGAATCTATGAAATCGCGTTGCGCTTTTATTTTACCTTCCGTTACTAAGTGTGAAGTATATTTATCAGATTGAGCCAAAAAGAAACCGGCATCAATTACTCCTATATTAACACCTGTGCCATCTAAAGAAGCTTTTATAAAATTAGCAAGTCCCATCTGCAGCATGGCCACATGCATGTAAGCAGGATCTGTATTGACATGAGTAGAAGTAACAATAATGTTACGATCTATGACACGCACTTCTTTTACAAAAGGAAGTTTTTCTACCACGTTTTTTTGCTCTGCCGTTAAAAAAGCAGATACACCATTCATCCATCTGGATTCACAAATCGTTTCTACCTGAGCTGATTTTTCTAATGACCGAACATATGATTTGCTGACAGGGATATCGGTATATTGGTACAATGAAATACCATGTGCGGTTCTGTTCTCCATAGCATGTGGAGTTAACACCATGGAGCAATTATAATTTGATGTATCTTTATCTTTGAAAAAGACCCAATACTTATTACTTTGAGCATTGGCAGTATAAAACTGGACACAGATAATAACAAACAAAATCAGATTCTTCTTTAACATATTTATAAGATTGATTATTCTATAAATTTAACTAAAATGAGGTACTTACCGATAAATAAATCCTTTTTTATACAAAACAGAGACGCCTTTAGTTCGAGGTTAAAAAAGGGAGGAATAGCTGTTTTTTTATCCCACGACATCTATCCAACCAATGCAGATGGCACCTTCCCTTTTCGTCAGAACAACGACCTCTTTTATCTATCAGGAATTGATCAGGAAGACAGCGCGTTAGTATTGTTTCCCGATGCGTCTGAAGAAAAGCATAAAATAATCTTATTTATAAAAGAAACCAATGAACATATCGCTATTTGGGAAGGTGCTAAATTAAGCAAAGCAGAAGCCCGTGAACTATCGGGTATTGAAACCATCTATTGGGAGAAAGATTTCGAAAAAATCATTCATCCTCTATTTCTGGAAGCTCAATCCATTTCTCTCAATGCCAATGAACACGGGCGTGCGGAGAAGTCTGTACAAACCAAAGAAGACCGCTTCACTATGTTTGTCAAACAACATTATCCGTTGCACCCTATTGAACGTTCATCGCCTGTTTTACATGAATTGAGAACTCTTAAAACTTCAGCCGAAATCGAACAAGTTTCACGTGCCTGTAAAATCACCGGAGATGCCTTTCAGCGGGTATTAAAATTCATGAAACCTGGTGTTTATGAATTTGAAATCGAAGCAGAAATCATCCACGAATTCATTCGCCAACGCTCTTCCGGGCCAGCTTATGTCAGTATCATTGCTTCCGGAAAAGATGCGTGTGTGCTGCATTACGTTGCCAATGATAAACAATGTGCAGACGGAGAATTAGTGCTGATGGATTTCGGATCAGCTTATGGAAATTATGCGTCAGACCTTACACGAACCATCCCTGTAAATGGAAAATTTACTCCCCGACAAAGAGATGTGTACAGCTCCGTATTGCATATTTTAAAAGAGTCCACAAAACTGTTACACCCAGGAAATACCTTTGAAGCTTATCAAACAGCAGTGGTCCGGTTGGTAGAAGAAGAACTGATCAAACTCCATCTATTAGACAGAGAAGAGGTCAACAAACAAGATCCTCAGCAACCGCTTTATAGAAAATACTTCATGCACGGTATTTCTCACTTTTTAGGACTGGACGTTCATGATGTAGGAAATAGAAAAGGAGAAATGAAAGCAGGTATGTTACTAACCTGCGAACCAGGAATTTATATTAAGGAAGAAGGAATTGGAATTCGATTAGAAAACGACATTTTGATTACACCGCAAGGTCCGAAAAACCTGATGGAATTTATACCCATTGAAATAGAGGAAATTGAGGCCTTGATGCGCTCATGAAGAATATATTTTTATTCAAGGGAGAATTTTCGCCAATTTATCAACAATTAAAAACTCTCCCCCGGTCTAAAAAGTTCTTTTTTAAAGATTATTCACATGATTTAGTACATGATCGGGGAAATAATTTGAACCAATTGAGTAACCCGAATTAACCTATTTCGTAAAAAGAGATAGCCACTACGTACTTATTAATAAGTACCATCTTTTGACTTAAAGAGACTCGCATGAAAAACTGGTACATAACCCTATTTAGCATTGTAATCTTCACCGTTTCTTCGGCGTTTAACCACCCTGATGCTACATCTTATTACAATAGCGGGGTTAATTCCTTAAACAGCAAAGATTACATGAAAGCGATCGGAGATTTTACGAATGCGATCAGCTTAAATCCAAAATACGCAGATGCTTATTTTTATAGAGCTTATGCGAAAGAGCTATTAGGTATAAAAATGGGATTCACCAGCACAGAAATGTGTACGGATCTGGTAATGGCAATGCATTACGGTAAAAAAGAAGCCGCAGCTAAATTAGAAAAGGGCTGCATGGGAGAATGTTTCCCTTTAGATGGCGCTTTTGAAGAACCCGAAATTGTATACTGTGCAGACTTTAGCTCAAAAGTATTAACAGATTTACCAGCAGGTTGTAATAAGTTGACCTATTTGGTGAAAATGAATATGTTCAACAACAAACTGACTACTTTTTCTAAAGAATGGGAATCATTAGACAAACTCCTTTCTCTTGACTTAGGCAGCAATAAATTGACCGCACTTTCTCCTTCTATAGGTAAATTGATTCACTTAAAGGAATTGAATTTGAATAAAAATCCTATTAAAACATTGCCTTTAGAAATTGGTAACCTGAAACAACTTCAAACCTTAACTTTGCGTCAAAATGGCCTGACAGAGTTTCCTCCATCCATTGCCATGCTTACTTCTTTAGAAAACCTGGATTTAGCGCTGAACAAACTGACTACTTTACCGATGGAAATTGCCAACCTTAAAAATCTAAAAACGTTGACGTTAGTTGGTAACGAACTTTCTTCTGCTGAACAGAAAAAAATAAAAGCATTGCTGCCGAAAACAACGATATACTTTGAATAAAGTCGTCAGCTGTAAAAACAAAAAAGGTCTCGCATTACACGAGACCTTTTTTGTTTTACTGATCACTGACACTTTTTAAAATGCAAATCCCAGCGAAAGATTCATCCTTAACATCATTCCCTCTTTATAAGGATTCACCAATGGTAAATGAGCGAGATCGCTAATTGTCTTGCCGGTCAATGGCATGGTATAACTGGCGCCTACAGAAGTATCAAATGTAAGATGTCTTAGAAACTGTATCTGATAGCCTATGTTAACTCCAGCACCCATCGCCTGTGCCTGATATTGGCGATAAAATTCGTATTGTCTGCTTTGTCCATTGTTATTGCCATAACGATTGCCTTCGCCTCTACTCACTTCATCCTGTTTAAAATAAACATGTGGAGCGATGTAAAGCTTGTACAATGCTCTCGATTCAGGTATAGCATAATAACGGTATTGCAGTTCGGCTCTGTAACCTGTATAGGCAATCCAATCACCTGGCATGAATGCAGCCACTGTAGAGTTTTCTCTTAAGTTAAAATCATGGTAAATAAATTCCAGGTACAAAGAAGATGTTTTCGAAATACTTTGTTCCAATGAAAAATCCGCTTGCCCCAACACAGCGAAAAGCGGGTGAAGAGCAATTACGGTATGATTAACCGGTTCATCCTCCACCACAGATGGAGTAACAACAGGTTGCGCAGCTTGCTGTTGTTTTAATTTTTCAGCAGTGATTCGATCCTGCTCTCTTTGCAAACTGTCTTGTTTCGCTTGCAAGCGCAACTGTTGCTGCCTTAAAGCTTCTTGTTGCTGCTCTATGGTATTCAGCGAATCGTTTGTTTGTGCATAGCTTGCACCAACTATACAACACAGTACTAAAATGTATAATGCTTTTCTCATGATCATTTGTCTAGAAAGTATAACCCAGTGTAAAACCCGTACGCAAAAGGAGACCTTGCTTGTATGGATTGATGAAATCGACATGAACTTTATTCGATTCAATTTTACCTGTTAAAGGAACAGTGTATGAAAATCCAACAAACGGATCGATACTAAAATACCGTAGGAAATGAATATTAAAACCTACATCAACCGCTCCTGTCACAGCCTGAGCAAAATACTGTTCATATACCGGTGTATAAGACACCGAGGGATTGCTGATGTAATTAGTCATAAAGGTCATTTCATCCTGCTTATACAATAAGCTCGGCCCAATGTGCAATTTCTTTAATACACCTGCCTCTTGAAAAATATAGCTTTTGTATTGCATCTGAACACGAAATCCGGAACAGGCTACTTTGTTACGATCCGGTAAAAAGGCCGAACCTGGTTTAATGGAGCTAGAGTTATCATTGCTATTAATATTTATAGTTCCATTATCCTGAGTGTCTGGATATCTTTCCATGTTGTGGTAACCTACATTCCATTGAAAAGAAGATGTACTTGAAATCGCTCGTTCGTAAAATACTTCAATACCTGTGATGAACATATGAATCGGCACCAAACCGACAATGTTCTTCAAATCACGTTTGGGAATGGTATTCTTAGCTGGTTGCTGATAGGTATACACCACCGGAGCTTGTGGTGGATTTAATTGTTCGTGTTGCTTTTGTACCTCTTGCTTTTTTTGCAACGTTTGCTGTTGCTCAATACGAAGACGTTCATTCACTAGACTGTCTTGTTTCGCTTTTAAACGAGCCTGCTGATCTCTTAATTCAATGCGCTGGCGTTCGATCGCATTCAGTGAATCCTGCGATGTAGTTTGAGCCAGGGAGGTTTTAAGGCTTACCACTCCTAAAAAAACGAGCAAAAAAAATACTCTCATGATACGAAGGGTTTAAGGTAAATAAGCACGCCTTCATCTAGTTGACAAAGGCGTGCTTAAAATTATTTAGCGTAATTAATGGCTCTCATTTCTCGTATCACCGTAACTTTAATTTGTCCGGGATATTGCATTTCGGTTTCTATCTTCTTAGAAATTTCAAAAGAAAGCATACCTGCTTTTTCATCGTTGACAGAATCGGCGTCTACCATGATGCGCAATTCACGTCCTGCTTGAATAGCATAACATTTAGTAACACCATCAAAAGAAAGCGCCAGGGCTTCCAGTTCTTTCAAACGCTTGATGTAAGACTCCATCACCTCGCGACGAGCACCAGGTCTGGCTCCAGATACAGCATCGCAGATCTGAACGATCGGAGAAATCATGCTGGTCATTTCGATCTCGTCATGGTGAGCACCGATAGCGTTGCATACCTCAGGAGATTCTTTGTACTTCTTCGCAAGCTCCATACCTAAAATCGCGTGAGGCAATTCTGGTTCATCCGGACTTACTTTTCCAATATCGTGCAGCAATCCTGCACGCTTGGCAACCTTAGCATTCAAGCCCAGTTCTGAGGCCATCGTCGCACAAAGGTTAGCTACTTCGCGTGAGTGTTGCAATAAGTTTTGTCCGTATGAAGAACGGAAACGCATACGTCCTACCATCTTGATCAATTCGGGATGTAATCCGTGAATACCCAGGTCGATTACCGTACGCTCACCGATCTCGATGATTTCATCGTCGATGTGCTTAAATGTTTTAGCAACAATCTCTTCAATACGTGCCGGGTGAATACGACCGTCACTTACCAAGCGATGCAGTGACAAACGAGCCACTTCTCTTCTCACCGGATCAAATCCAGAGATGATGATGGCTTCCGGGGTATCGTCTACAATGATCTCTACTCCTGTCGCAGCTTCCAGCGCACGGATGTTACGACCTTCCCTACCGATGATTTTACCTTTGATGTCATCGCTCTCTATATTAAAGATGGAGACACAGTTTTCAATGGCATGTTCTGTAGCGGTACGTTGTAGCGTTTCCAAAACAATTTTCTTCGCTTCTTTCGTAGCCGTTAATTTTGCTTCGTCTGTAATTCCTTTGATGTACGAGGATGCTTCTGTTTTTGCTTCTTCTTTAATCGCTTCCAGCAATTGAGCTTTTGCTTCTTCGCCAGTTAGGTTAGCTATTTTTTCTAATTTGGCAACCTGAGACAGTCTTACCTTTTCGGTTTCTTCTTTGCGCTTGTTCAGAATTTCCAGCTGTGCAGAAAGGTTTTCACGCATGCTGTCCAATTCTGCTTCACGGCGTTGGTTCGTTTCCAATTGTTTTGAAACGGTTTGCTCACGCTGTTTGATTTTTTGTTCGTTCTGAATGATCAGGTTTTTCTTTTTGTTAGAATCCTCTTCAAACTCCGATTTAAGCTTCAGGAAATGTTCCTTTGCTTCCAGCATTTTATCTTTCTTGGTGGTTTCAGCCTGCAATTGGGCTTCCTTGATGATCAGCTTACTTTTCTCTTTACTGTCCTCTTCGTGTTTCTTAAAAAACTGGATCAGAAGGTATCTTCCGATCACAACACCTGCAGCGAGTGCAACTACTGCGGCAATTACAATATATAATATTAATTCTGGCATGAGTATATGGGTTATATATGACTCAGCAGATGATCTTTAGGAACAGAAATGATCAGGGAGAATAACTATCTTTTTAGGGTGCGGGTCAACAAGTCATCTAACTCAGCGATCTTGTCGTCAAACTTTTTAAGCAATTCTATTTTACTGTGTTCTGATTTTAGCAATCCTGCTTGTGCATCAAATGCAATCATTGACAATAAATCCTGCTTGTCGTCTATCTTGAAGTGCTCACGGAAGTTCTTGAGCTTGTCATTCAGCTGCCTACCGGCAAGCCTGACACGCTCTTCCTCTTCCGGTTTCACCTTCATGGGATATTCCCGGTCTCCTATTTTTATTTTTATTGATAAATCCCCCATATCAGTTAAGGAAGACTTTAGTTATTCCTTTAAGTAAGCTATACACTTATCTATCTCCCTGATATACTCATTGATTTTGAGCTTTAGCTCAGCTTTCCTATGCGTATCATCAGCCAAGGTTGTTACAATTTTACTGATTTTATCTCGATTTTGAAAGTTTTTAATTTCCTCTTCTCTGTTTTTTACCAAAGATTTTAAAAAAGCATTCTCCTCCCTCAATTCCTTCGCTTCCTGCAAGGATTGATCATAGACTTCGATCAGTTTTTTGATCTTATCTTCTAATACGATGAGTTTGGGTGCGAAATGCTCTTCCATTTTGTTTTATTTGCGAATTACTGCCCCTAATTCTTTTTCATACGCTTCAATCAACCGCTCCATGGTCTGTTCGATCACTTTATCAGTCAGCGTTTGTGTTTTATCTACCAGTGTAAAACTGATCGCATAGGCCTTTTTATCTTCTCCTATTTGCTTTCCTTCAAAAACATCAAATACATTGATGTCCGAAATGAGCTTTTTCTCCACCTTGGAAGCTATCTTCTTCAATTCATCAAAAGTAATTTTCTTATCGATTACTAAAGACAAATCACGTTTTACTTCAGGGAATTTAGTCACTTCCTGGTATAATGGCAAGTTGTCGTAAGCTTTCAATAAAAGCGCGGTATCCAATTCTGCGGCATAAACAGGTATTTTAATGTCAACCTGTGCCAGGATATCCGGAGAAACCAGTCCCAGGCTTCCTGCGGGTTTATTTTGGATGAATAATTCCAAGCCTTCTTTAAACGGTAAAGTCGCCTGTAAAGGCTTCAATTCGTATTTCGTTATATTCAGTTTATCCAACAAAAGCGCCAGTGCCTGTTTGATGGAATAGAAATCGGCTTCTTGTGTCTTTTGTTGCCATGAATCTGACTGCTTAGCACCACAAGTCCACAAGCCTAATTTATGTTCTTCTATAAATTGGCCGGCACTTTCTCCTTTTTGGTAAACAAAACCAAACTCAAACACTTTCAAATCTTGCTGTTTGCGGTTGATGTTATACCTCAATACTTCCAGTCCTGAGAATAAAAGATCCTGACGCATGACCCCCAGTTCTTCACTCAGCTTATTTTGAATTTCAACTGCTGTGTCCTGTTTGCCCAATACCGTAGCATAAGCAGGAGTAGTCAATGAATTAGTGATGATCTCTGAAAATCCGGCACCGGCAAGTGTGGAAGAAAGTTTCTTCTGCATCTTGTCTCTGTCTTTGATCGGATGTTGCGCCAGAAAATTCGTAGACAAAGAAGATGACAAAGGAATATTATCGTAACCATAGATCCTTAATACTTCTTCTACTAAATCAGCAGGACGTGTTACATCTACTTTAAACGGAGGCACCAGCGCAGTGAATTGTCCGTTGCCATTATCGGTTACTTGTATTTGCAAATCTGTTAAGATCGTACGAATGGTTTCTACCGGTATCTCTTTACCGATATAATCAGAGATATAAGAGTAAGTCGTTTTTATTTCAAACGGAGCCACAACAGCCGGGGCACTATCAAATACGGATGATGCCACTTCTGCTCCTGTTATTTCTTTCAGTAAAGCGACAGCAATCTGTAACGCTTCTGCAGGAACGTTAGGATCTGTTCCTCGTTCAAAACGAAAGGAGGAATCTGATTTAATGGCATGTTTTTGTGACGACTTACGAACAGGTGTGGGATGAAAATAAGCACTCTCTAAAAATATGGAGGTCGTCTTTTCAGATACACCTGACACAGCCCCCCCCATCACTCCTGCTATACACATCGGTTCAGAGCTGTTGCAAATCACCAGATCTGATTCAATCAATGTTCTATTGACACCATCCAGCGTGAGCAATGTCTCCCCTTTCTTTGCATTGCGAACAATAATTTTTCCACCGCTTACTTTGTCAAAGTCAAACGCATGCATGGGTTGCCCCCAACCGTGTAAAATATAATTGGTGATGTCGACTACGTTATTGATTGGATTTAATCCGATGGATTTCAAACGAAATTGAAGCCATTCTGGTGAAGCGGTTACTTTGACGTTTTTCAAAACTATACCTGTATAACGAGGACAAGCTTCTTTGTTTTCGACACTTACAGCCGCAACCGGTAAAGTATTCGCTATTGCATCTACTTGCTGTGGCTTCAATTCTCTTTTGTACAAAGCTTTCAGATCTCTTGCTACTCCCCTGTGACTGGCAGCGTCCGCACGATTTGGAGTTAGTCCTATTTCAAACACATGATCTGATTCTATCTTGTATACTTTAGCCGCTGCTGTACCTGCAGCCCATTCTTCAGACAATTCAATAACTCCTGCATGAGAACCACCCAATCCGATTTCATCTTCTGCGCAAATCATTCCCTCCGAAACTTCTCCTCTGATCTTGCCCTTTTTGATTTTCAAAGGCTCTCCTCCGTCCGATGGATAAAGCGTTGCACCGGATGGGGCAACAACCACGGTTAATCCTTTCTTTATATTCGGCGCTCCGCAAACAATAGGCAATACAGTTCCATTACCAATGTCTACCTGCGTTTTATGCAATTTTTCTGTTTCAGGAATTCGTTCACATTCCAAAACTTTACCCACGACCAATCCTTCCAATCCTCCTTTGAACGGTTCATACAACTCTACTGATTCTACTTCTAAACCGGAGTATGTCAACTTATTGGCAATCTCTTCTGGAGTTTCCGATAAAGTGATGAATTGATTGAGCCACTTGTAAGATATCTTCATGGTATGGTATGAAATGCTATGTGCTGATTTTTGAAGAAACAAAAATAAGGATTTTATCCTTTACGCCTTCATTTATTCTTGTTCCGGAACCATTTTTTCTCCTGCCTGTATGAAAGCTTTAATAAAATTTTCTCTTGGTGGAATCGGACAACTGTACTTGTAATTATAGACGCAATAAGGGTTATAGGCCAAATTGAAATCAATATCTAAGTTTTTTTGTCCTTTTTTCCAATTGATATCGAGGTATCGACCTGCGCGATAAGTTCCTTTTCCATTAGTCATATCGGTGAAAGGCAGAAATAAATTACCATCCTCTTCATTGAGAAGCTTCAGTAAAACAACCGTATGAGAAATATTGTCCAACATAAACGTAGCGTGAGCAAAACGTCTGTATTGCGTAAGTTTTCCGTCATTGCGCAATACACGGATGAGCGACAGCGTATCGATGTATTGAAGTTTAGCAGATACTTTGTATCGAGGCTCTGTATCAAAGTACAACAGGCCTCTGAAATTTTCCTGATTGGGAATAGGTGAAGTTTCTGACTCTTTAAAATACTCGTCCTTTTGATTACGGATTTTAGCAATTGTAATCTTATACTCATTTACTCTCAGCGCATTGATGACTAAGGAAATAGCGACCAGCACAATTCCCATAGCAATGCTTGCTCTTAACACGTATTTCTTCTTGATCTTATAAAATTCCGCCATGGTCTGCAAAACTGTAATAGCCTCGGTCTGTAAATATCAGATGATCGAGTACCGGTATTTCCAAAAACTTTCCTGCTTCTACTAATTTTTTAGTCAGGTATTCATCTGCTTCACTAGGCTTCAAGGTCCCTGAAGGATGATTGTGTACTAAGATAATACTGTTGGCAAGATTTTCCAACGCTTCTTTGAACAGCATGCGTGTATCGACCACTGTACCTGCTAATCCGCCTGAGCTGATTTTGCTGGCACGGATGACAACATTCGCACGATTGAGAGACAGCAGCCAAAATTCTTCATGTGGCAAATCGAGCAAATGAGGTTTCATGTACTCGTATACTTCTTGCGAAGCCTTTAGTACGGTACGCTCTTTATTGTCTGTATAATTCCGTCTCCTGCCCAATTCAAAGGCACTGACCAATGTAACGGCTTTTGCCGGTCCTATTCCTTTAATCTTTGTCAAATCATGAATGGCCAATTTTCCCAGCTCGTCCAGGTTATGATGGCACCGCTGCAATACTTGCCGGGCCAGATCTACGGCACTTTGCTTGGCCATTCCTGAACCCAGTAATACGGCAATCAATTCTGCATCCGATAGTGCAGCTCTTCCTTTGAGCAACATTTTTTCGCGGGGTCTGTCTTCTTCTGCCCATTGCTGAATGGGCAGGTGTTTCGAATGGTCTTCCATAAAAATAGTTAAAAAAATAATCCCGTGTTAGCATCTAACACGGGACAATATCTATAAAAAAAACAGAGGCTTAAAACTATGCCTGAGTTTTTACATTCAAATGCTTCGCTAATTTTGATTTCTTGTTGGCTGCATTGTTTTTGTGGATAATGCCTTTTTTAGCCAATTTGTCAATCATGCCAGATACTTTTTTGAAAAGATCCAGGATTTCCGCTTTTTCAGTAGCTGTCTTGAAACGTTTGATAAACGTACGAGCGGTTTTCATTTGATACTTGTTTGTCAAGTATTTAGCTCTGTTTGCACGAATTCTTTTTTCAGCCGACTTATGATTTGCCATATCTATTTATAATTTCAATTTCTTATTAGGATTGCAAAGTTAATTATTATTTTATAATTCGCAAATACCTTTTACAAATTAATCAGAAGATTAATTGTCATTTTTAACCATTTTTAGGCCTTTATGCGACTATACCCTTCCAAAGGAGCTTATTTTTTGCTGCTCCTGTCCATTCCCTTTTTATCCTCCTGGGGCTTCTTTGCTCATAAAAAGATCAATTACCAGGCAGTTTTTTCTCTTCCACCCGAAATGCTGGGATTCTACAAAGGTTCGAGTTTGTTTCTTACAGAACATGCCGTTGATCCTGATAAGAGGCGGTATATCGTTTTAGAAGAAGCTGCCAGGCATTATATAGATCTCGATCATTATCCTGAGATCGAAGCGCAAAAAAGAGTGTTTTCATATTATGAAGCCATCGATCTTTTTTCAGAAGACAGTTTGAAAAGACATGGCACTGTCCCATGGACAATTCTGCTTAACATGAAAAAATTAGAGCAGGCTTTTAAAGAACAACATACAGAACATATTTTAAAATACTCTGCCGATCTTGGGCATTACATCGGTGATGCGCATGTGCCTTTACATACTACCAGCAATTACAATGGGCAACTGACCAATCAACACGGTATCCATGGCTTATGGGAAAGCCGCTTGCCTGAATTGTTTTATGATCGTTATCCTTTATGGGTGGGAAGCGCCGACTATCTGGTTTCTCCTTCCGATAGCGTTTGGAAATGTATTTTTGAATCACATGCCTTGGTAGAAAAAGTACTAGAAGAAGAACGACTCGTTTCTTTTCAATTAACCGAGCGAAAAAAATATACCATTGAACACCGCAACGGTATGCCGGTAAAAACTTATTCCACTTTGTTTTGCAAACGCTACAATGAACGGATGGATCAAATGGTAGAAGAACGCTTGCAAAAGGCCATTAAATTTACGGCAGACTGCTGGTATACGTGTTGGGTAAATGCAGGAAAACCTGAGCTGCCTTTAGAAAAAAAGAAGAAAGAGAAAGAGAAAGAGCAGAAAGAAGAAACTGGAAGTGCGGAGGAGAGTTGTGTTCACTAAATAGAGAGATCTGAAATCTGAAATCAGAGATCTGACTTAATCCCTTATTGATTTCTGATCTCAGATCTCTGATTTTCTTTTATTATTTCGCTAACTTTTTATAACGAATACGTTTCGGTCCTTCATCACCTAAACGTTTCTTGCGATTTTCTTCGTACTCAGAATAGTTTCCTTCAAACCAATACACTTGTGAATCGCCTTCGAAAGCTAAGATATGCGTCGCGATACGATCCAGGAACCAACGGTCGTGGGAGATGACTACGGCACAACCTGCAAAGTTTTCTAGTCCTTCTTCTAAGGCTCGAAGCGTATTCACATCCAGGTCATTGGTAGGTTCATCCAGCAGCAACAAGTTAGCACCAGTCTTTAACGTCAAAGCCAAATGTAAGCGGTTACGCTCTCCTCCTGATAATACACCCACTTTTTTCTCCTGATCAGAACCGGCAAAGTTGAATTTACTTACATAGGCTCTTGCATTCACTTGCTTGTTGCCGAGCATGATCAATTCGGTACCGTTAGAGATGGTTTCAAATACTGACTTATTGGGATCAAGGTTGGAATGCTCCTGATCGAGGTAACCTAACTTTACTGTTTCACCGATATCAAACGTTCCGGTGTCTGGTTTTTCCTGACCGGTAATCATTTTAAACAAAGTAGACTTACCAGCACCGTTAGGACCAATGATACCCACGATGCCGCCTTGCGGCAAACTGAACGATAAATTTTCATACAATAATTTATCACCGAAAGCCTTCGACACATTATGCGTTTCAATTACTTTCGTACCCAATCGATCTCCAGCTGGAATGAATAATTCCAACTTATCTTCTTTCTCTTTGGTCTCCTGTCCTAACATTTTGTCATACGCCTGGATACGGGCTTTCGACTTCGCTTGTCTGGCCTTAGGAGACATGCGCACCCATTCCAATTCACGCTGTAATGTTTTCTGACGCTTGGATTCCGTTTTTTCTTCTTGTGCTAAACGATTTTGCTTTTGATCCAGCCAGGAAGAATAATTCCCTTTCCATGGAATCCCTTCTCCTCTATCCAATTCCAAAATCCAACCCGCTACATTATCCAGGAAGTAACGGTCGTGGGTCACTGCAATGACTGTTCCTTTGTATTGTTGTAAATGTTGTTCTAACCAATCGACGGACTCAGCATCCAAGTGGTTGGTTGGCTCATCCAGGAGCAATACGTCAGGCTCTCTTAACAAAAGTCTGCACAAGGCTACCCGTCTCTTCTCTCCTCCTGAAAGGTTGGCCACATTCGCATCAGCAGGAGGACATCTCAAAGCATCCATGGCTCTTTCCAAACGGGTATCCAATTCCCAGGCATTGAAGTGGTCCAGTTTTTCCTGTACGACTCCTTGCTCCTCAATCAGTTTATTCATCGCGTCATCAGACATGGGTTCTGCAAAACGCATGTTGATGTCTTCAAACTTTTTTAATAAGTCGACAATCTCTTGCACACCTTCTTCCACCACTTCTTTGACTGTTTTCGTCGGATCAAGCTGTGGTTCCTGCTCTAATAGTCCCACAGAATAAGCGCCATTAAAGGCAATATCTCCTATGAAATCTTTGTCCACGCCGGCAATCAAGCGCAGCAAAGTGGATTTCCCGGAACCGTTAAGTCCCAACACCCCTATTTTCGCTCCGTAGAAAAAGGACAGGTAAATATTTTTTAGAATTGTTTTTTTGGGAGGGATGACTTTACTCACCCCAGCCATTGAAAAGATAATCGTCTCGTTCTGACTCATAACGGTTATGAAAGCATGTTTTTTACTGGTTGCAAATATGACAAAAAAAAATGAGGAATTGCCGGATTCCACTGGC
>Ga0247808_10000517_pt1 | contig 18815 bp, 18 predicted proteins | sample UWRJL089202R1_FD_179914 | JGI IMG/M metagenome (GOLD analysis project Ga0247808, IMG submission 179914) | Plant litter microbial communities from Arlington Agricultural Research Station in Wisconsin, United States - UWRJ-L089-202R-1 | ecosystem: Environmental > Terrestrial > Plant litter >... | reverse complement strand
TACAATGTAAAGACCTTTAATGTATTTTTCAATGTTGATAGTCAATTCTTTAGAATGATTGCTTTTAGAAAATACCATTTTTCCGGAAGCATCATAAATTTCAACTTTACTGATCTCCTGACTGTCTTTTACAATCAATCCTGACGAATTTTTATAAATCAGTAATTGGTTTTTCACAGGATTTTCGGTTCCCAAAACAGCATCTTGATAAATGATCTGGAAACGGTTGTCATCTTGACCGGGCGAAGCAGAAAATGTATAATAAGCGTCCTGAAGATTTTGCACAGAGCCATTTAAATTATCTTTGATGTAAATAGCCTGATTTGTAAAAACACCATCCTTACCATCTATTGCAATAATGTGATTACCTGTGGTTGAGCATTTGATTCCCAAATCAACTACGTCGTTTGTATTAAAAGGTTTTGCCCGCGACTGGATCTGTAATTTATGAGATCCCAAATTGGAATAGAATGAGTCATTGCCAATGCTTAAAAGGTCGGCGTCGTAATCCGGATCATAATCATTGGTTGCGTTTTCGTTATATGCAAGCAGAATTGTATTTCCCAAATTTTGCGGCGTAATCAGTTTCAGCCAATAGCGGTCTATCACTTCTTGTTCGTCATCTTCCTCATCTCCTTCCTCTTCATCATTGGAATTTTTATTAAAGAAAATAGAATCTGTTGTGTTAGACGATCTGATGCCATTGTTGAAAAGTAACGGAGCGTTGTCATATTTTGCCTGAACAATAAAGCCTTGGGCAATTTTTGTGTAGGCCAATGGTCTCAAAGACGATTCCTCTACGCTGGTAGAGACGTATGTAGGTCCAACACCACCTACGCCCGAAACATAGGTTGCATAGTTATTACCATTGTAATCCGAGCCTTGTTGGGCAGTCACAGAATTCAGATTGGTCCAGAGCCATTGTTTGTTATAGATTGCATTTTTGTTTGTACTATAATTAAACAAGCTGGAAAAATTGATGTTGGAAGGATAAGGATTACCAATAAGGTTATATCCTTTATCAGCTCCTGCGCTTTTTCTCAATGTTATGGAGATTAATCCCGCATTAGGAACGCCGGTGAATGTAAAGCTTTCATTTACCAAAGCGTCTGTTGGATAGCTGTTTTTTCCGCGGATAGCATATCCTATTCCCGGGCTGAATGTTGAGCTGGCATTCAGACCTGTGGTAACAAAATTATCCGTAGCTTCATTATAAATAAAAAAACGATTGGTTGGGGTGCCAGACGAAAAATTATAGAGATTTTGTCCTGATACAGGTGAGCTCCAGTAATTGTAATCTGACCTTTTTAAATTAGCTTCTCTGTAAACTATCGCATTTCCTGTTCCAGAGTAAGAATCTCCATTTTCCTGTAAAAATGTAGCGTCGTTTTCTACAATGATGGTTCCATTATTAACAACGTTTCCATAGGCTTTCAAAGAATATCCTTCTGCAATGGTAAGTGTATAGCCGGGATTGATTGTTAAATTATTGGTAGCAGCAACAGAATTGAAGGTCAGATTTCCATCTATGGTTGCATTGACTGTACTTCCTGGTACACCATTGTCCCACGTTGTTCCGTTCCATGTGGTATTGTCTATCATTGTAAAAGTGGCTTTATAATTTGTGCCGCCATTATTTAGAAGTACTGTTCCGGAGCCTGTCGTCATTGTGTAATAGATCTCTACGGTGTAATTGCCTATGGGTAATGTGTTTGAAATGGCAACTCCATCACCAGTGTAGATGGTTTTCCAGATTTCATTTCTGCCTCCGCAACCATTTGTAGAGTCTGAACTTTTTGTATAACTGATGCTTGCAAAAGATCCTGCGGGAGAAGCTGTAGGATAGACTCTGTAATACATGGTGACACCGGAGATGGTTTCTGATCCGCATCTGGAAACTGCGGCTTCACCACCCATAAATCTAAGTGTATTTTTTCCTGTTAGGTAAGTTCCCAGATCACTTCCGTCATACACGGTTCTTCCGCTACAACCTCCACCGTTGTCTATGCAATAGTATTTTATCGTAGCTGCGGCAGCACCTCTTTGTTTAAAAGCTGGGAATCCGCCAGAAAATGTTTGAGAGTTCAAAAAAGAAAAGACAACAATCCCAATCAATAATAAAATATTTTTTTTCATAATAGGGTTTTTACAAATGTAAATATTTTATTTAATATGTTGTAAGTCAGATTGTTGATTGTTTAATTGTGTTGATTTTGTGGTTGTGATAGCTGAATTTGTTTATATAATTTTTTATGGTTGAATATTTATAATTTTTTTTGACTTTATTTTAATTTTTTATCATGAATGATTTTTTAATATCATATCTCCAGAATATGTAGATTATGGAGCATAGCTTACGTTTACCGAATTAAACATCTTAGACTAATAATAAAAAACTTTTTCTAGCGTTATTAGTGTCAAAGTGAAATAAATTTTTAGTTAGTTTATGTTATTTTTAATAAGTTCTTTATTAAAAGATCCGTCCCGAATTTCTGGGCGGATTTTTTAATTTTGAGATTGGCTCCTAATATTTATTTTTAGACTTCAAATCTGTAATATTTATTATAATTTTGCAGACTGAAAATCAATAGTCCCAATGAAGAATTCTTATCTGCTGAGGTTACACTTTATCGTCTTTTTATGGGGATTTACGGCAATTCTTGGAAAATTGATTTTGGCGGAAGCTCAGGTCCTTGTTTTTTACCGGATGTTATTTGCAGCGGTGTTTCTTTATCTGTATATCAGATTAATCAAAAAAGAAAGCATCAAAGTTCCTAAAAATCTCTTATTTCAACTGGTAGGAATCGGCAGCGTAATGGCTTTTCACTGGCTGTTTTTCTTTCAGTCGATTAAGGTTTCAAATGTTTCAATTGCTTTGTCTTGTCTCTCACTATCCACGCTTTTTGCGTCTTTGATAGAACCTTTGGTATATCGCCGAAAGCCGGATTGGGTAGAAGTGATCATCGGCCTTATCATTGTAGTCTGTATTTCTTTGATCTTCAATGCAGAACTGAAATATAAAGAAGGAATTATCTACGGAATTCTGTGCGCATTGTTTGGAACAATCTTTTCGGTTTTCAACGGAAAAATGTTTGGAAAAACCAGTTCAGGAAATATTATTTTTTACGAAATTGCCGGCGGCTGGTTAATTATCAGTTTATTTTTTATTTTTTCAGGACAAATTTCTTCAGTCAGCGAAATAAGTTATACTGATATTGCGTTAGTATTATTGCTGGCTTCCGTCTTTACAGCTTATCCAATGTTTGAAAGTGTGAAACTGATGAAATTCATATCGCCTTTTACATTGATTCTAACAGTGAATCTGGAACCAGTTTATGGGATTATCCTGGCTTTTTTTATCTTTGGAGCATCAGAGCACATGAGTCCTGTTTTTTATGGCGCTTCTTTCGTGATGATTGCCTCGATTGTGGTCAACGGAATCATCAAATCGAGAAGGAAGAAAGAAGAAATCATTACAGAAACAAAACCTCTGTAAACACTTATTAATGAAAAGATTTTTATTTTTTTTAATGCTAATTTTAACCCAGTTTTCTGATGCACAAATCATCAGAAAATACTCCAATGAGTTCCTGAATATCGGAGCGGGTGCAAGAGGTCTTGCGATGGGTGGTGCGGTAGTTTCCAATCAGGACGATGTGTATTCCCCAATGTGGAATCCCGCCGGATTGATAAAAATAGACCGTGACTGGCAAGTTGCAGCCATGCACGCAGAATACTTTGAATCTATCGCCAAATACGACTACATATCTTACGCCAAACCTCTGGATTATGGGAACGGTGTTTTTGCCATTTCATTAGTCAGGCTCGGTGTAGATAATATCCTTAATACAACTCAATTAATTGACTCTGAGGGAAATATTGATTATGATAAAATCAGTTCTTTTTCTACATCAGATTACGCTGCTTTATTTTCTTATGCTTTCCACCCAAATGGAAACCAGAAATTAGATGTGGGTGCGACGGCAAAGGTGGTTTATAGAAATGTGGGTAAATTTGCCAGCGGATATGGTTTTGGTTTTGATCTTGGCGCCGTTTATCACACAGATACAGATTGGAATCTTGGATTTATGCTGAGAGATGCAACTACAACGGTCAATTTCTGGACGATTAATCAAAAGGAATTATCAGCAGTTGTAAATGGAGAAGAATTCAACCCTGCTCCTACGGATAAAATGGAAATCACCATGCCAAAACTGAATCTTGGTGTCAGCCGAACTTATGAATTCAATAGAGATTTGAAATTGCTTCCTGAAGCTGGGCTTAATATCGATTTTGCTAAAACTGCAGCTTTGGTTTCAACAGATTTTGCAAGTATCACACCTTATGCCGGCGGAGAATTGATCTTTCAGGATATGATTTTTGTGAGGTTGGGTTTCAACAGGTTTCAGACCATTTCTGACATCGAGGATCTGAAAAGAAAAGTATCCTTCCAGCCAAGTGCAGGAATTGGAATCAAATACAAAGGCTTAACTTTGGATTATGCCATCACAAATTCCGGAATCGGCGGTTCTAATTTTTATTCTAATTTCTTTTCTCTGAAACTGGATATGCAGGGTTTCAGAAATTAAAAAAAATAAGTTCTTTATTATGAAAAAAGTTTCCATTTTTTTGTCTGTTATTTTTATTGTATTAATAAAATCTCAGACTGTTTCTGACTACAAATATGTTTTGATTCCTCAGGAATTCAATGATTTTAAAGAAAACAGATCTTATAATTTAACCGGGATTCTGGAAAAATCTTTGAAGGGAAAAAAATATGCAATCCTTCCTGAAACCAAATCTGACTGGCCCGCAGATGCACTCAATAATCCTTGTCAGGTTTTGAGTTCAGAGGTTATGGACGATAAAAGTATGTTTAGAAATAAGGTCATTGTACAATTCAAAGATTGTAATAATCAAATCGTACTGGCTCTGAAAGGTGTGAGTACAATCAAAGAATTTGAACCGGGATTTCAGGACGCTCTAAAGCGTGCTGTCGTTCAGATTCCTGTTTCAAGTCCTAGTGAAGCAATACAAAAGATTGCGGAATCTAAACCTCAGGAGACAGCTAAAGTTATCGAAGAAAGAAAACCGACCGAAACAACTTCTCAACCTGCAAAAACTGCACAGAGATACACAAACGGAAAATTAAATTTACAGAAAATTCAGATAGATGATAGTCAGTTTATTTTGGTAGACGGAAATAGTTCGGTTCCCTTTGCTACATTCAAATCTACGGCTAAGAAGGATGTTTACAGAGTGAAACTGGGAACAGGAGAATCCACAATCGGCTACTACGAAAATGGGAATATCACCATTGAAATGCCAAAAAGCAACGGGGAATTTTCAAATGAAGTTTTTACTGTAAATTAATTAGAACAAATTTTATCTTAACAAAAATAAAAATGGTCAGAAGCGATTCCGACCATTTTTTTTGTTTAAGTACTTTTAGTAAGCAAAAAACCAAAAGCCAATTGCTACCAGCCAATTATTATTTATTAGGCTGAGGTGTAAATCTCAAATATGGCTTCACAACTCTCACACCTTTTGTAAATTTTTTCTCCGCATCTTCCTGCAAAACAGCCGGTGGAATGATTACATCTTCGCCGTATTTCCAGTCAACAGGCGTTGCAACGCCGTAGTCATCAACCAATTGTAATGAATCCAAAACTCTCAGGATTTCTGTAAAATTTCTTCCGGTAGAAGCAGGATAGGTAATGATCAATCTTACTTTTTTATTTGGATCTATGATTAATAGTGATCTTACCGTTAAAGTTGCACTTGCATTTGGATGGATAAAATCATACAGTTCAGATACTTTTTTATCCTGATCTGCAATGATGGGGAATTCCACTTCTGTATTCTGAGTTTCATTGATATCTAAAATCCAGCCTTTGTGATTTTCGATTCCGTCAACGCTTAATGCCAGAACTTTTGTATTTCTTTTATCAAATTCCGGTTTCAGTTCTGATGTTCTTCCGAGTTCTGTAGTACAGACCGGTGTGTAGTCTGCGGGATGTGAAAATAAAATTCCCCAGGAATCGCCTAGGTATTCATAAAAATTAAGTTTTCCAAGACTGCTTTCTGCATCAAAGTCCGGAGCTGTATCTCCAAGTTTAATAGACATATTATTAATATTTTTTTTAATTAATGGATAACAAATTTAATGATAAAAATTTCAATTCATACTAATTTAGTATTATTTATTTTCATCAATAAAAAAACCACAAATGAATGTGGTTTAAGTTTTTATTCTGAAATGTAAGCCTATAATTTTCCGATTTTACTATCGTCAATCTTATAAAGTCTAATCACTTCTTCATAGCTTAATTTTCTAGGATCTACAGAACTTTTGCTACCAAAGACCGCAGGCACCAAAACAACTCTGAAAGTTTGTCCGTTGATATATTGGCTTTTAAAAGCAGCATCAGTTAAAGAAAGATCAAAATTGGCGTTCAGATCAATTTGGACATCCTCTCTTGTGAAGTCGAAAGTATAATCCATCTCATCGCTCCCGAAGAAGTAAGTTTTTGGAAGCGGCTCCCAGATTGGACTATTTTGTCCAGGATTATTTTTACGGTATACTAAAACAATATCTTGACTTAATAAAGGAAAATTAAATGGCTGATTGTAACCGTAATAATTAGTAGCATTTTGTACAAGATTGACATTAATGTCATAAACAGTTGGATAGTCAACTTCTACTTGTACATAATCATCGTCATCATCTTTACAACTAAAGATAAATATACTGGAAATCAGTAATAATACGAGGGGAAGGAATTTTTTCATAAGTTTAATTATTTACGTTATAAATTTAATTACAAATAACAGACCATAAAAATAGCCATTTTCATCGGATTTAATATCTTTATGGAAAGTTTCTAAAATTTTAGATATCAAAAAAATGAAAAGGTTAAGTCTCATAATAATAACTTTTATTTCGCAGTTTTACTACCCTCAGTATCAACCGAAAAACATTTCCAGTTCGGATCTCAAAAAAGCAAATGATTGGGTAGATAAATCTTATAATTCCCTTTCGCAAGATGAAAAACTGGGCCAGCTTTTCATCGTTGCACTATACACGAACAAAGACGAAGCTCACATTAGCCAAATCAGAAATATTGTTCTGAATGATAAAATCGGTGGATTAATTCTGATGCAAGACGATGCGGCGAGAGAAATAAACTTAGTCAATGAATTTCAATCCAAGTCAAAAGTGCCGCTGATGATCGGGATGGATGCAGAATGGGGCGTTTTCCAGAGAATTGCAAAAGCATATAAATATCCGTGGGCGATTACCTTGGGAGCAATTCAGAATAAAAATCTGATTCACGAAATGTCTTCCAAAATTGCCGAAGATTGCAGGAGAATGGGCGTCAATTGGGATTTTGCGCCCGTAGTAGATGTCAACACAAATCCAAATAATCCAATCATTGGAAACAGAAGTTTCGGTTCCGATGTTAATAATGTGGTGAATTCTGCCTTGGCTTATTCCAACGGTTTGCAGGATAATAAGATTCTAGCGGCCATCAAACATTTTCCTGGTCACGGCGATACAGATACAGATTCACATTTAGATTTGCCAGTCGTTTCGCACAATATGGAAAGATTGGAAAAAACCGAATTGGCACCTTTCAAAGCATTGATGGGCAAAGGAATCGGCGGTGTAATGGTCGCTCACTTGTACGTTCCAGGTCTTGAAAATGAAAAAGGAATTCCAGCTTCAATTTCCAAAAAAATCATCACTGGACTTTTGAAAGAAAAATACGGCTACAAAGGTTTGATTATTACCGATGCGCTTAATATGGGCGCAGTTGCAAACAAATTCAAAGCGGGAGAATTGGATGCCTTGGCTTTCAAAGCGGGCAATGATATAATGTTGTTTTCGCAGGATGTTGCAACTGGAAAAAAACTGATTCAGAAAGCGATTGACAATGGCGAGATTCCACAAAGCAGGGTAGAAGAGAGCGTGAAGAAAATTTTGTTAACCAAATATTTTTTAGGACTAAATCAATATTCCAGCATCAATCCGGAAAACGTCAATGAAGATTTGAACAACGCTTCACATTCCGAAATCGTTCAGAAAATGTATTCCAACGCCTTGACTTTACTTAAAGATGACAAAAAATTATTGCCATTGGATTGCAAAGAAACTTACTATTACGTTCCATTGGAAGAAGCGGGTTATGAAACTTTCCTTAATCAAATAAATACAGGAACAACGGTAATTCTTAAAAAGTCAAATGAAATCAATACAATTCCGGCTAATTCAAAGGTAATTATTGGTTTTCACAAAGATAATTCAACCGCTTATAAACCTTATAAAATTTCGGATTCAAGCAAAAAGGTTCTTTCAGATTTAAGCAAAAATCAAACTGTGATTCTGGATGTTTTCGGAAGTCCTTACGCTTTGAAAGATATTGATCTTTCCAAAGTTTCCACAGTCTTAGTTTCTTACGAAAATAATGACGATGCGATGAAAGCCACAGCTAACGGACTTTTAGGTCAAACTAAAATCTGGGGAAGACTTCCGGTTTTGGTAAATGACAACTTAAAATTCGGAATCGGAATGGATGTTGACACTAAAATCCCAACCAATCAAACTGATAGAAAAAATAGTTCGGAAACAAAAAATTCTAAGACTGTAATTGAGTAAATTTGGAACAAAATGAGATTCGCAATAATTTTTTTTACTTTAATTATCGTTCTTTCTTGTTCAAAAAAAGAAAAGGATTTGACAGTTGAAGTTGAATTAATAAAATCAAATCTGACTAAATTTAATAATGAAAATATGCTGGCTTATCGACCATCAAAAATAGGTTATAAGGTAAAGGCAACAGTTAAAAATAATACAATTAAAGAAATCAAATTTTGGACAATGTCTTGTTCTTTTGTACAAGATTTTACAACTAATAACAAAAAGAAATTATTGGTAACTTTATTGCCTACAGATTGTGATTCCAACTTTCCGATGACTCATTTATTAAAATCTGATGAATATGAAGATTTTGAGTTTTATATTCTAAAAGATAATAATATTACTGATGAAAAAGTAAATGATGAATTATCAAAAACCAAAGTAGGTTTAGTAATAAGAGCTGAAACTAATGATGTCTATAGTAATTTTGATGACTATTTAAGAAATGTGGATTCAGGAAAAAACATCAAAATAATATGGTCAAATGAGATTGATTTGAGTAAATAATTTTGAGATAATTAATAAATCAAATAAAAAGTCTTTATACTTTTTACATAATACATTGTACATAAAAAAATGAAAATAGGTATACTTTGTTACCCAACTTATGGTGGAAGCGGAATTGTGGCGACGGAATTAGGAATGAGTCTTGCCGATAAAGGCTATGAAGTTCATTTCATAAGCTCCGCATTGCCAGCACGATTGGACGTTACTAATCCGAACATTTTCTTCCACAAAGTGAATGTTCAAACTTATCCGCTGTTCCAATATCAGCCGTACGATATCGCGTTGTCATCTATGATTTATCGGGTCGTGAATCTTTATAAATTGGATATTCTTCATGCGCATTATGCTATTCCTTATGCTTACGCAGCGTTCACGGCAAAACAAATGTTGAAGGCAGAGCACAAAGATGTGCCTTTGGTTACCACACTTCATGGCACAGATATTACTTTAGTTGGACAGCATCCAAGTTACAAACACGCTGTAGAATTCTCCATCAATCAGAGTGATGCCATCACTTCGGTTTCCGAAAGTTTGAAAAAAGACACCCTCCAGTTTTTTAATATTCAGAAAGAGATTCAGGTGATTACCAATTTTATTGATAATTCGGTTTTTGATGAAGATTGCAAAACTTGCCAAAGAGAACAATTTGCGACTGACGATGAAAAAATTCTGATTCACGTTTCCAATCTTCGTCCGGTTAAAAGGATTCAGGATGTTTTGGAGATTTTCAAGAATGTCAATAAAAAAATAAAATCAAAACTTATCATTATTGGTGAAGGTCCAGAAATGGAAAAAATCAATCAGTTTTTGGAAGAAAATCCAGAATTGATTGGAAAAATAAAATTACTTGGAAAAGTGAATGACCTTTATAGAATTCTACAACTTTCAGATGTCTTTCTTTTGCCTTCTGAGCAGGAAAGTTTCGGATTGGCGGCTTTGGAAGCGATGGCGGCAAGAACGCCTGTGATCAGTAGTAATGCTGGCGGAATTCCGGAAGTTAATATTCAAGGAGAAACTGGTTTCCTGGCTGAAATCGGAAATGTGGAAGCAATGTCCAATTACTGTATCAAACTTTTGAGCAATGAAGACCTTCTTGCCGAAATGAAAAAGAATGCGAAAGCACAAGCACTGAAATTTGACCTCAAAAATATCCTTCCAATCTACATCGAAATGTACGAAACGACGATTGCGAAGTTTGAAGAAGCGAAGTTGATTGACGCTGGGAATTAAAATACTAAAAATGTTTTGAAGATATTGTCATTTTATTTAAGTCTTTTTTTAATACTAATTTTGAATTCGTGTGTGTCTTATACCAATGAAGATATTCAGAAAAGGATGATTAAAAAATTGAAAAAATTTAATCCAGAAAAAGTTGACGTAAATTTCAATACCTTATACAAATCTGAAGGTTTATTTAAGTGTTCTAATGATTTGAATACAATGACTGAAAAAATTGAAAGTACCTCTGATGGAAAATATGAAGAATACATTTATATTTATGAAGACGGAAAAGTTGCATTTTTAACAGTAAATATATCTTCATATTATGAGAGATACGTACAAACACCAACAGGAAAATTTGATGCTGTTCTGTTTCTTCAAGGAAATAAATCAAAAATAATCAGAAGTCAAGTTTTTCATCCTATATTAGGAATGGACTTTGGGAAAGGAACTTATAATGAAGATATTAAACTTAGTAAAAGTCAGATAGTCTTACGAGAAACTAAAGAATCTTGCAAGACTTACAGGTTAATAAAAAATTACAAACCTTAGAATTATAACGTTATTTAAATAATAATCAGAAATTCCCAAAATTTTTATAACTTAACCCTTTCGAAGCCATGTACTTTGAAAGGGTTTTTGTTTAACGAAAATCAAATACACAAATGAATGAAGAAATATTACAATATGTCTGGAATTTTAAAAAATTCCAGCGTTTCGATTTTATTTCCGTCGATGGAAAGAATATAGAAATCTTAGAGTTTGGCGAATGGAACAAGAATTCGGGGCCGGATTTTCTGTTTGCTAAGATTAAAATTAACAATATCATTTTCGCCGGAAATATCGAGATTCACACCAAAGCTTCCGATTGGTTTTTTCACAACCATTCCGGAAATCCCGAATTTGGAAATCTGATTCTTCACGCCGTTTACATCAATGATTGTGACATTCCTGAACTGGAAAATCAACAGATTCCGACTTTGGAACTCAGAGATTATATTGATGAAACTTTGATTCAGAAACATCAGAATTTGAGGGAAGAACATTCGTTTATTCCGTGCGAAGATTTGTTTAATAAAGATAAAATCCCATTGTTTTTTGAAGAAGAAGTTTTGCTCAAAAAATTAGATTTCAAATCTGAATCTTTGGAATTGTCTTTGAAAAAAAATCAAAATAATTACGAAGCGGTTTTGTTTCAACAATTGGCTTACAGTTTTGGATTAAAAGTAAATGCGGAGATTTTTCTTCAATTGGCAGAAAGTCTGGACTTTTCCGTTATTCAAAAAATCAAACAGAATAAAATTCAGTTGGAAGCTTTGTTGTTCGGGATTTGTAATTTTCTGGATGAACCAAAAGATGAAATGATGAAGGTCTGGAAACGAGAATTTGATTTTCTGAAAGTAAAATTCAATTTAGCAGAAGTCAGAATCACTCCAAAATTCTCAAAACTTCGTCCACCAAATTTCCCTACGATTCGGCTTTCGCAATTGGCAAATGTTTATCATTCTCAACCCAATCTATTTTCGAAGATGATTGAGGCGAAAACGATTGATGATTTGTACTTGATTTTCGAGAATATTTCAGCTTCGGAATATTGGAATAATCATTTTAATTTTGGAAAGATTTCGCCGGTTGAAAATCTGAAATTATTGAGCAAGGATTTCATCGATTTGATTATCATTAATGCGATTCTACCTATTAAATATTTTTATCAGAAGAATCACAATCCTGAAATCGCTGACGAGATTTTTGACTTGTATAAAGAACTTAAACCTGAAAAAAATTCGGTTCTTGATGAATGGAAAAACTTGGGTGTCAAATTCAGGAATGCTTTGCAGACACAGGCTTTTCTTTACCAATACAAAACATTTTGCACTCAGAAAAAATGCTTAAATTGCAGTATCGGTTTTCAATTGTTGAAGAGCCAGGATTAAAGTAAATATTTTGAGATGAAAGAGCCAATAATCATAAATAATCTGCGCCATAAAATGGAAAAAGAGTGGTTTGGTGTGCTTACTAGGTATGGACACAAACTCGGAATTCCGGTTTCAAAACTACGTGTTTTCTTTATTTATTCAACGTTTGCAACGGCTGGGATTTTCTTTTTGTTTTATCTTGGATTGGCTTTTATGCTTTGGGTTAAAGATTGTATTGTGACGAAAAGACCGAGCGTTTTTGATCTGTAAATAAATCTTTCTCGCAGATTTAGCGAATTTGCAGATTAATTTAAGATATTAAAGCCAGTTCAAAGTTTCAGATTTTGAACTGGCTTTCGTTTTATAGACAAATGTTGTTTTGTACTGAAATCCGCAGCCCGGCTTGAGTGGAAATCCTTTTTTGTGGCTGGAAATGCGTTGGCAAAAGATTGACTCCGTCGAACCACTACGTTAGGTTTGGCAATGAATGGAAGACGGATAAAGCTGCCCAAATCATAATCCATAAAAAAATCCGATTGAAAAACTCAACCGGATTTGTATTTTGAAATATTAGTCTAAATTCTAATATCCAACTTCTAAAATCTTGATTATGGATTTGCAGTTTTAAGGTTTGCAGATGCATATTCTCTGTTCATTCTTGCGATGTTCTCGAGAGAGATTCCTTTCGGACATTCTACTTCACAAGCGCCGGTATTAGAACAGTTTCCGAATCCTTCTTCATCCATTGCTTTTACCATATTCAGGACTCTTCTAGTTGCCTCTACACGACCTTGAGGCAACAATGCGAACTGAGAAACTTTTGCACCAACGAACAACATTGCTGAGCCGTTTTTACAAGAAGCCACACAAGCACCACAACCGATACAAGCCGCAGCATCCATCGCTTTGTCAGCGTCTTCTTTCGGAACCAAAATTGCGTTGGCATCTAAAGTGTTTCCTGAGGTATTTACAGATACGAATCCGCCGGCAGCCATTACTCTGTCAAAAGCACTTCTGTCAACCACCAAATCCTTGATTACCGGAAAAGCGGCACTTCTCCAAGGTTCGATGTGGATGGTTTCGCCGTCTTTGAAATGACGCATATGCAGCTGGCAAGTCGTAATCCCAGTATCCGGACCGTGCGCTCTACCATTGATGTAAAGTGAACACATTCCGCAGATTCCCTCGCGGCAATCGTGATCGAAGGCAACAGGATCTTTCCCTTCGTTGATCAACTGCTCGTTTAGGATATCCAACATTTCCAGGAATGAAGAATCTGTAGAAACATCAGAAATTTTATAGGTATCGAATTGTCCTTTCGATTTATTATTTTTTTGTCTCCAAATTTTCAGCGTAAGATTTAAGCCTTTTTTTGCACTCATTTTTATATATTTTTGAATGGAGATTATTTGTAACTTCTTGCTTTAACTTCAATGTTCTCATACACAAGGTCTTCTTTGTGCACTACAGATTGATTGATGTCCATACCTTTGTATTCCCAGGCTGCAACGTATTTGTAATTCACATCGTCACGTTCTGCTTCACCTTCCGGTGTTGCGTGATCTTCACGGAAATGCCCTCCACAAGATTCATTTCTGTTCAGCGCGTCTATTGCCATCAATTGGCCTAATTCCAAGAAATCAGCCACCCTGAAAGCTTTTTCTAATTCAGGATTCATATTGTCGGCATCACCAGGAACGCGGACATCTTTCCAGAAGTTATTTCTTACTTCTTCGATTTCTTTGATCGCTTCTCTCAGGCCTTCTGGCGTTCTTCCCATCCCAACTTTGTTCCACATAATGTGACCCAATTGTTTGTGGAAATGATCTACTGTATGCGTTCCTTTATTTGTAAGGAAGAAATTGATTTTTTCTTTAATTTCTTTTTCAGCATCATTAAATTCCGGCGTATCTGTAGAAATTTTTCCAGTTCTGATGTCTGCTGATAAATAATCTGCAATCGTGTAAGGCAATACAAAATATCCGTCTGCCAAACCCTGCATCAAAGCAGAAGCCCCAAGCCTGTTGGCACCGTGATCTGAGAAGTTAGCTTCACCAATTACGAAACATCCTGGAATTGTAGACTGAAGATTGTAATCAACCCAAACACCACCCATTGTGTAGTGAACAGCCGGATAGATCTTCATCGGTGTTTTGTAAGGATCATCTGCAGTAATTTTCTCGTACATTACGAATAAATTACCGTATTTCTCCTCAATCCAAGCTTTTCCAAGATCATAAATTTGCTGATCTGTAGGATTATGAATATGTTTTTCGATAGCGGCTTCTTTACCCTTTTTCATGATTTCTGTAGAGAAATCCAGGTAAACGCCTTCTTTCGTATCATTATTTTCGATTCCGTATCCGGCATCGCAACGCTCTTTTCCAGCTCTGGAAGCTACGTCTCTTGGTACTAAGTTTCCAAATGCAGGATATCTTCTTTCAAGATAGTAATCTCTGTTTTCTTCTGCGATATTTTCTGGTCTCAATCTTCCTTCTCTGATGGCAACAGAATCTTCAATGTTTTTAGGAACCCAGATTCTTCCTGAGTTTCTAAGAGATTCTGACATCAATGTCAATTTAGACTGCTGCGTTCCGTGAACCGGAATACAAGTTGGGTGGATCTGAACATAACAAGGATTTGCGAAGTACGCTCCTTTTTTATGAATCTTCCAAGCTGCAGAAACGTTCGATCCCATTGCATTGGTAGAAAGGAAATATACGTTTCCGTAACCTCCGGAAGCGATGACAACCGCGTGAGCTGAATGTTTTTCGATCTCACCTGTTACAAGGTTTCTTGCGATAATTCCTCTCGCTTTTCCATCAACGATTACTAAGTCTAGCATCTCGTGACGGTTGTGCATTTTGATTCTGCCTTTACCGATTTGACGGCTCATTGCAGAATAGGCTCCTAATAATAACTGTTGTCCAGTTTGTCCCTTTGCATAGAAAGTTCTTTTTACCTGAACGCCACCAAATGAACGGTTGTCCAATTGTCCGCCATATTCTCTTCCGAATGGTACACCTTGCGCCACACACTGGTCAATGATATTAGCCGAAACTTCCGCCAATCTGTAGACATTACCTTCTCTTGCGCGGTAATCTCCACCTTTGATGGTGTCATAGAATAATCTATAAGTTGAATCTCCGTCACCTTGGTAATTCTTAGCGGCATTAATACCACCCTGAGCAGCAATAGAGTGCGCTCTTCGTGGAGAATCCTGATAGCAGAAAGCCTTTACATTATAACCTTGCTCGGCAAGAGTAGCAGCAGCAGAACCGCCGGCTAATCCTGTTCCGATAATGATAATATCTATTTTGTCCCGGTTGTTTGGTGCAACCAAGTTCATGTGATCTTTATGATTTTTCCATTTATCCTTAAGTGGACCAGCAGGAATTTTTGAATCTAAACCCATAATTAATTTTATTATTATTGAGTAACGAAATGATAAATTGCGATGATAATAAATCCTAGTGGAATAAGTACAGAATACCAGTTTCCAAATGCTTTGATAAAAGGTGTGTACTTAGGATGTCTTGCTCCTATTGACTGGAAAGAAGACTGGAAGCCATGGGCTAAGTGCAAGCCTAATAGTACAAATGCAATGACGTAAAGTACAACTCTCCAGATATTACTGAATTTACCATGCAGATCTTCCCAGAAACGGTTTTCCTTTACGGGCAGACCTTCAATGTATTTATAATTCATCTCGTGATACCAGAAATCATACATGTGCAGACCAAGAAATGCTAAAATTACCGCACCTGTAATAATCATATTTCGTGACATCCAGGTGGAATTAGCTTCCCCTTTGTTCATTGCATATTTAATTGGCCTTGCTCTGTTGTTTCTTATTTCCAGTATAAATCCCATTACAAAATGGAAAATTACCGCAACCATTAGAACTGGCTGCATCAAAAATTGAATCAAGGGATTGTATCCCATAAATTGAGAGGCATTATTGTAAGCCGTTTCTCCGAAAATTGATAATAAATTTACGGAAAGATGCATTATCAGGAAAATCAGCAAAAACATTGCTGAAAGTGCCATAGCATATTTTCTGCCTATAGAAGACGTAATCCCTGCCATAATTCTGTTTGTTATTTGAATTTCCACAAATTTAGAAAATAGTTGAGCCAAGTAACATTGAGAAATGTCACAAAAATACAGTTTGTAACGTTTCTAAATAACTTTAATGGAATGTTAACAATATTTCAAATTTGATAAGTATTCTGTATTAATTAAAATGAAAAATCCCGAAATTGATTCGGGATTCTGTCTATTATAATTCTTTTCTTAATCTTGCGACCGGAATGTTGAGTTGTTCGCGGTATTTTGCAATCGTTCTTCTTGCAATGTTGTATCCTTTTTCTTTAAGAATTCCTACCAAAGCATCGTCTGTGCAAGGTTTTCTCTTGTTTTCTTTGTCAATGGCTTCCTGCAAATGCTGCTTAATCTCTTTTGTAGAAACTTCTTCACCGTCATCATTGGTTAATGAATCTGAGAAAAGGTTTTTCAAATAAACAATTCCGTTTGGTGTGTCGGCGTATTTACTTTTCACAACTCTGGAGATTGTAGAAATATCGAAACCGGTAATATCAGCAACATCTTTCAAAATCATTGGTCTGATATTTTTCTCGTCACCAGAGATAAAATAGTCTTTCTGAAGTTTTACAATCGCGGTAATGGTTTGCAAAAGCGTATTCTGTCTTTGATTAATCGCATCAATATACCATTTCGCAGCATCCAGTTTTTGCTTGATGAAAAGCGCAGCTTGCTTGTGTTCAGCTGACTTTTTATCGTGAGAATAAGTTGTCAAAATTTCTTTATATTCATCAGAAACTCGAAGAGAAGGTGCGTTTTTGTTATTTAATGTCGGTATAACCTGATTGTCTTTTACCTGAAGTACAAAATCCGGAATAATTTCCTGGTTGATTGTAATCGTTTGTGTATCGAAGTTTCCGCCAACTTTAGGAGAGAGTTTTGCGATCTCGTCCAATGCATCTTTCAGGTCATCTTCCTCGATGTCGTATTTCTGAATAATTTTATTGTAATGCTTGTTGGCAAGCGCGTCAAATTGGTTTCTCAGAATGTTTCCGGCAAGAATGATGGTTTTGTTAGAACTTACTTTTTTCTCGATTTGAAGTAAAAGGCATTCTCTCAAATCTCTCGCGCCAACACCCGGCGGATCCAGTTTCTGAACATAATTTTCCAGGATATCCGTTACCTTTTCTACAGTAGTGTAGATGCCTTGTGAGAATGCCAAATCATCAACGATAGATTTTATTTCTCTTCTCAAATATCCATCTGTGTCAAGGTTTCCAATCACATATTCGCAGATTTTCAAATCTTCTTCCTCCACCGTCGACAGGCGTATTTGCTCCAGAAGATAATCGTAAAGTGTCTGTCCTTCTGTTAAAAGAGATTGATTGTCAAACTCTTCGTCGTCTGCAGAATAGTTGCTGCTTGCGGTTTTGTAATTTGGCTCGTCATCATAAAGATAATCATTGACATCGAAATCCGTCTCTATGCTTTCTGTGCCTTCGTTTTCGTAAGCTTCTTCCGCAGCCGTGTAGTCGTCTTCTTTGCTTTCTTCCTCATTTACTTTTTCCAAAGCAGGATTTTCCTCAAGCTCTCTTTCGAGTTCTTCTTCAAATTCCAAAGTGTGAAGTTGAATCAATTTCATCAATTGGATTTGTTGAGGGGCAAGTTTCTGCCCAAGTCGCATTTGTAGATTTTGCTTTAGCATAATTGTAACGTTTCTCAGTTATGATTAACGATCACGAAGTTAAAAATTTATTTTCAAAAAACAACAAGTTTAGCACGGTTTTTGATGAGTTAATAAAAATTAAACAAAAAACCTTCAGATTTTTCTGAAGGTTTTTATAGTTCGAGGTTGTCCGGATTTCTTCGGTTGTCTCAAAAGGCAAGAATCTCTCTTGTGTCTTTTTCAATTCTGAAAAATAACGAATAATATTTAAGGATTTTAATTTTATATATTTCATCAAAGGCAGTTCTTATTCCAATTTTAGGATTTTCAGATAGCTCTAATTGTTTTTTCTTGACTTCAATTCTCAACTTTTTTGAATAAGTTTCGGATGAATTATGAATATTCCAATATTCTAAAGTTTCTGCTAAAGAAAGCAAAGCTTTTTTTGTCCATTTTATTTGAAACATTTATCAAGAATTTTTTCAGCTTCATCTTCAGTGAAAAATTCTCCTCGATTGGCCTGGTCAATGCCTTCTTGCAATTGTTTTTGTTGCCAATCTGTTAACTTTTCTTTTTTCGAAACCTCAAATTTTATATTCAATTCCTTCAAAAGCGCTTCAATTAATTTTAATTGATTTTCAGATTCATTATGTAAAGTAATTGTACTCATTTTAAAAATTTAAGTAAAGTTAATAAAAAATTCCTTCAATTAAAACTGAAGGAATTTTGATTTTTAATATTTGATTAATGCTTAAAATTC
>Ga0247808_10000514_pt1 | contig 18848 bp, 18 predicted proteins | sample UWRJL089202R1_FD_179914 | JGI IMG/M metagenome (GOLD analysis project Ga0247808, IMG submission 179914) | Plant litter microbial communities from Arlington Agricultural Research Station in Wisconsin, United States - UWRJ-L089-202R-1 | ecosystem: Environmental > Terrestrial > Plant litter >... | reverse complement strand
GTGGGTTCCTGATTTCTTTAATCAGTAAAAAACTCAAAAAAGAATCTGATGCCGGACAAGTGACCTTGGCCAATATATTAAACGTAACAGAAGAAACCATTTCTGGTTTACGAATCATTAAAGCATTCAACGGAGAAAAATTTATTCGTCAGAAATTCGATCAGGAAAATGATGGCTATGCCCATTTGATTCGTTCGATGAGCAACAAGAGAGAATTATCTTCTCCCCTTTCTGAATTCATGGGTATATGCTTGGTTGGCGTTATCCTTTGGTTAGGTGGCAACATGGTATTCTCAGGAGAATTAGAACCAAGTCAATTCTTCTTCTTCATCATTTCATTCTACCAGATTCTTGTGCCTGTAAAAGGAATTGCAGGTTCCATGAGTAACATTCAACGGGGTATATCTGCCGGTGAAAGAATATTCAGGATCTTGGATGCACCAAATGAAATTACGGACAAACCGGATGCAAAAGTCATCAACAGTTTCAACGAACACATCGAATTTAAAAATGTATCTTTTGCATACGGCGAAGCTACGATTCTGAAAGACATCAACATTGAAATCACAAAAGGGAAAACAATCGCCTTGATAGGTCCATCCGGTGGTGGTAAGTCAACGTTGGCAGATTTGATTCCTCGTTTCTATGATGTCGCACAGGGAGAAATAAAACTGGATGGAACAAACATCAAAGACATCTCTCTGCATTCTTTGAGAAGTCAAATTGGTGTCGTGTCTCAAGAATCCATTTTGTTCAACGATACCATCTACAACAACATTGCCTTCAGCACAGAAGGAGCGACGGAAGAAAAAATCATTCAGGCAGCAAAAATTGCAAACGCGCACGAGTTCATTCTTCAAACAGAAAATGGATACCACACCAACATTGGTGATCGAGGTATGAAATTATCCGGCGGACAAAGACAACGCATCAGCATTGCACGTGCCATTTTGAAAAATCCTCCGATTCTTATTCTCGATGAAGCAACTTCAGCGCTGGACAACGAATCAGAACGTCTGGTACAAGATGCATTGAATCAATTGATGAAAAACAGAACGTCATTAGTCATTGCACACCGTTTGTCAACCGTTCAAAACGCAGATGAAATTTTGGTATTGGAAAAAGGAAGCGTCGTCGAACGAGGCAACCACCAAAACCTAATGGCCAATAAAGGATTGTACAGTAAATTATATAATCTGTACAACGATAAAGGGATTATAGAATAATAATCTTTTTCCTTGAGAATAATAAAAGGGTTTCATGTGATATGAAACCCTTTTTTATTAATGTAAAATTCATTTATACTTGTTACTATAAAAATTCTGTCCCTTACGGAACAAGGAGAAGCTGGATTTAGTGTATTTTTAACATTGTCCTTTCAGGGACAGAATTTTTCTGGTAATAGTTAAAATAAAAGATAAAGTTGTCAAGTGATTAAAACCCATATTGTCCAAGAGGGACAAAAGCCAGGGAGTTAGATCAATCACTATAAAAGACAAAGTCCCGGAGAAACGTAAGGCCAAAGTTCAGCTTAAAAAAGCATTTAAATTGGTTCGTGAAAAATGTATGCTTCGTTATAATGGATTTCAAATTTTTGTAAAAATTCCATGTATTCTTTTCGCATTGATTTTTCTTTGTGGTGTTGTTCTTGATTCTTTATGTATTCTGCGACTCTTGAAAGCTGAGATTGGGAATAAGAAAAAGCACCGTACCCTGCTTGCCATCTGAATCTCTTTTTTGTAATGCTTTTTTCATTAATCCATTTAGAAGAGTAAGCTTTTATGTTTTGCATAAGATTAGATACTGACTGATCCGTTTTCATGTTAAAAAGAATATGAATATGATCTTCTACGCCATTGATAGCAATGACTTTATGATCATTGTTTTGAATGATAGCCGTTATGTATTATACAAATCATTCTTCCATTCATCTTTGATAAGGGTTTCACGGTATTTGACCGCAAAAACAACCTGAATATATAATTGTGTATATGTATTTGCCATCGTTGAATCTTTCGTCCCTAAAGGGACTAGTTAAATTTTAATTTTCGTTTCTATAAGGCTTTTGTCCCTAAAGGGACAATAAGGAATCTAATCTACCTGGAAAATATAATTGTATAATTAGATGACAATAAACAATCTTAAACCTATTCATAAACATCTATACCCGAAATTGTCCCGTTAGGGACAATAAGGAATCTAATCTACCTGGAAAATGTAATTGTATAATTAGAGACAATAAACAATCTTAACCTATTCAATAAAAATCTATACCCGAAATTGTCCCGTTAGGGACAATAAGGAATCTAATCCACCTGGAAAATGTAATTGTATAATTAGAGACAATAAACAATCTACCTATTCAATAAAAATCTATACCCGAAATTGTCCCGCTAGGGACAATAAGGAATCTAATCTACCTGGAAAATGTAATTGTATAATTAGAGACAATAAACAATCTACCTATTCAATAAAAATCCATACCCGAAATTGTCCCGTTAGGGACAAAAGCCCTATAGCCAATTAATAAATTTAAAAGAAAGTCCCTTTAGGGACGATATCGATTATTCATTGATCGAATTCATTATTATTAAAAATCATTCACACGGATAATACAATTTTAATTCATCAATATGCTCTTGAGCCTTTGGCTCAAGGCCTGATTTTAATTCTTCCCAACATAATGCTTTAATTTTTAACTGTGCCGTTATGTAACGCGCATCTTTACCCGATAAATAAAAATGGTCATTCAGCTTTTTATAGTCTGCCGTCTTTATGCTACTGACAACCGGTACTTCTTTGATCTCTGTCCATTTTTGTAAGACAGCCAGAGCCTCAGGGCTGATGCCATAAATCTCCGCGTATTGCTTTTTACTCGCATAGCCTTTTAACAATTCCCTGTACTTCAATATTCGCTTTGACAATACTGGTCCTATGGCTGGCAAGGCCTCTAAAGCCAGACTATCTGCTGAATTGATATCCAATACAATCAACGAAGGTTGCTTCTTGACTCTTTTTTGCGGTGTTGATACTTTTTGTTCCTGCTCCACCAGGAAAGGTTTTACTTGTGCGACCCGAGAAGAATCCATTCCATAGATAGCATACAAGTCTTTGATTTTTTTCAATGGCCTGACTTTATCCTGATACTTTAAAATACGTTTTGACAAATAAGCAGGTAAACCTGCAGCTATCCAATCTTCCTCGCGCATTTCATCTATGTGCTTCCGAAATAGCGCTATGGATTTATGCGTATCAGATGAACCTGATAAAGAATCCTTTTCCTCCGTTTCCTCCAGAATCAATTTCACATTGTCCAGGTTATAAGGAGCAGGATACAAGTAATAGGTGAAGAGCGGTGAACAAACAATGGCGGCTGTAAAAAATAACAGCCACAAGTACGCTTTAGCCTGGCGATGATCCAATTCAAAATACGCCCTGCCGAGATGGAAAAAATGTCGCAGCATAAAAAATATATTTCTTAGTAGACGAAATCTATGGATGTCATGCTTCCGCATTAAAAAAAAATAAAATGTGTTTAACTATACATTTCGCATTTTCCTATAGGCGGCTAAATCTTTTTTTACTTCCGGTGCTAAAAAATACAATCCTATAATATTAGGAATGCCCATCGCAAAAATCATGGCATCAGAAAAATCAACGACGCTTTTCAAATTCATGCTGGCGCCAAATATGGTAAAAAGACAGAATATAGAATTGTAGATCACTGAACTGGTTTTGCTTCTTCCGAAAATATAGTTCCAGGATCGCAAGCCATAATAGGACCAGGAAATCATGGTAGCAAAAGCAAACAGGATCACTGCTACAGACAATACATAAGGAAACCAGGGAAGAACAGAGGCAAAAGATACCGACGTCAAGGCTACTCCATCATGTGCTTGCTGTGTATAGACACCACTGATCACAACGATTAATGCTGTCATCGTACAAACAATTACGGTGTCAATAAATGGTTCCAGCAATCCTACCAATCCTTCTGTAACTGGAATTTCTGTTTTCACAGCCGCATGCGCTATAGGAGAAGAGCCAATACCAGCTTCATTAGAAAATGAGGCTCTTCTCAAACCAGCCACCATGGCTCCTATACAGCCACCTGTAACCGATTTCCATGAAAAAGCATCTGAAAGAATCAAACCAAAAGTACCAGGAATACGATCGTAATAATAAGCCAGGATAACAAAGCCCGCTAGCATGTATATGCCACAAACAAAAGGAACCAACTTATCCGCCACATTGGCGATGCGTTTCATGCCGCCGAAAATAACCAGTCCGCATAAAATAGCAAATACCAAACCCACGATCCATGCTTTATCATACAAAAAAGAATCATGACCGCCTGTTACGTGAATCAATTGCGCCGTAGCCTGATTGCTTTGAAAGATGTTGCCTCCGCCCATGGTACCACCAATGCACATGATGCAAAAAAAGACAGCAAGGAATGCTCCCCATTTTCTTAACGGTGTTGTTTTAAGTCCTTCACTTAAGTAATACATCGGTCCGCCGTACACTTCTCCATTAGCGGCAATTTGACGATACTTCACACCCAGTGTACACTCTATAAATTTCGCAGACATGCCAAGAAAACCGGCAAGTATCATCCAGAATGTGGCACCCGGTCCGCCTGTCTGCACAGCGATAGCCACGCCAGCGATATTTCCCAAACCCAATGTTCCCGATAAAGCCGTAGCCAATGCCTGAAAATGACTGACTTCTCCTTTATGTCCCGCTTCATCGTATTTACCAAAGGCAATACCGATGGCATGACGAAACAAACTAAAATTAATGAATCTAAAATAAACCGTGAAGATCAATCCGGCGGCAATCAACCAAATGACAATCAATGGAAATGCTACACCGGCAACAGGAACAGAATAGAACATGATCTTCGATACCACATCCGCAGCGGGTGATACATAATGGTCGACGATCTGATCCAGCCCTTGTGCCACTATACTTGTTGCTTAAGTTGATCGGCTAATACTTGTATTCCTTGTTCAAACGTATGCGGCTGGTAACCTAAATCACGTTTTGCCTTGTCAATGATAAAACCTGTTCTCAAAGGACGTCGGGCCGCTTGTTTGAAAGTAGAGGAATCTGCTTTTTCAATCAATGCGTTATCCAGGTTAAAAAACTTGGCGGTATGTTGTGCTATATCATATGGAGTTAATAAATCAGCACCTGAAATATTATAAACGCCTTGTGCTTCTTTATCAACTGCCAGAAAACATCCCATGGCCAGATCTTCCGCCAGCGTAGGCGTACGCCATTGATCATTGACTACCTTGATGACTTTCTTTTGTTCCAAATTATTCTTTACCCACAATACGATATTCGACCGGCTCATGTCAGATACAATACCAAAAACCAACACCGTACGCAAGATGGACCATTTACCTTTCATGGCTTGCACAATTCTTTCAGCTTTCAATTTACTCTCTCCGTAATAGCTGATGGGATCGGGCTGTTCGTCTTCTGTCAAGGGACCTTTTTCTCCGTTGAAAATAAAATCTGTAGAGAGATGTGTCAAATAAATATTGTGTTTGTCGCAGGCATCTGCTATATATTGAACCGCTTTCACATTTAACTCGTCGCAACCCGCATGATCCGTTTCACATTGATCCACGTTGGTCATAGCTGCAGTATGAATGACAGCGTCTGGCTTATAGCTTGATAATACCTCTTCCACTTCTTGAGGATTAGTAATATCAAGACTTACATATTGATAACCTGTTTTATCCGGATACCGATCTTCTCCTCTTGCTGTAGCAATCAGGTTATACTTCGCGTGTCCTTTTAAAAGATCTGTTAGCTTCTGCCCTAACAATCCATTGGAGCCGGTTACTAAAATTGTTTTCATGATTACTTCGCTTCGTAAAATGATTTGGCTTTGTACTTTTTGATAATTTTTGAACGTTTCATCACATCCACTTTCATGGTCATGTAAACATTCTCCAAAGGTCTGTTGCGATTGTCTGTTTGTTCATTTGCGATCTTACGCATGACATCAAAGCCATCTATGACCTGACCGAATACGGAATACTGGCCATTCAAATGTTTGGCACCATCATCCTCCAATACAATATAAAACTGTGATCCATTAGAAGCGCGCTGCGGATTAGCCTGATCGCCTATACGAGCGGCAGCAATCGCTCCCTTTTTATGGCCAAGTCCCGTTGCCAGTTCAGCAGGTATTGGGGTTCCATTACTTCCCATTCCATCATTCAGTGGATTTTTATCCTTCGATAAACTATCTCCGCCTTGTATCATAAAACCATCAATGACACGGTGAAACGTAGTGCTGTCATAATAACCTGTCTTGGCCCTTTTTACAAAATTTGCTTTGTGCAAAGGTGCGTTGTCCGATAATAAAACAATCATATCGCCATAAGCTGTTTTAATCGTGATTACATAATCTTTATCAGCATCTAATTTTTCTGTTGTCTGTGCAAAAACATTCCATGTGCAAGCCAAAAATAAGAGGGTCAGTAAGGACTTCATATAACTATTTTTTATGTTTTTTAATTTCTTCCAATATTTCAAGACCACCTTTCGCAATGATATCGTCCGCCAGTCGATTACCAATAGCCAGCGCACTATTCTTATTCCCGCGCTGCATACCTTCTATCTGCCGTGTTCCATCCAGGCTGATGACTCCGCCTTTTAAAATCAGATCTTCACCATCCAGTTTTGCCAAGGCAAAAACGGGTACACTGCAACCGCCTTCCATCGTCTTTAAAAAACTACGTTCAGCCAATAAACAATATTCTGTATGGACATCGTTTAACGTCAATTTTAGAAATGCTCTTTTATCAGCAGATAAACTGACTGCCGTTTCGATGGCCAAGGCACCCTGACCTACCGCGGGAGTGAATGTTTCTTCGCTTAACTCTTCTACAATGTATTGACTCATCTCCATGCGGTACACACCGGCATAAGCTAAAATCATGGCATCACATTGTCCTTCCTGCATTTTGCGCAAACGCGTTTGCAAATTGCCACGCATGTCTACCAAATGAATACCTGGATAGTAATGATTCAGTGCCGCTCTTCTTCTGGTAGAAGATGTTCCGATTTTCAAATTTTGCTCAACCGCTAGTTTGAGTGTCAATTCCGGATTTAAACTGACTACCACATCATTTACTTTTTCTCTTTCACTAAATGCAATCAACTCCAATTCTTGTGGAATTACAGAAGGCATGTCTTTCGCACTGTGCACGGCAAGATCAATCAGACCCTGCTTCAGTTCATTCTCTAATTCTTCTGTAAATAAACCTTTCGATCCAATTTCAGAAAGCGGTTGATTTAAAATCTGATCACCTTTTGTGTCAATAATTTTTATTTCTGTCTCTGCACCTTTGGCCCGCAATAAGGCCGACACGTGTTCAGCCTGCCACAGTGCCAACTTGCTTCCTCTCGTTCCTATGACAAATCGCATCATTCTATTTTTACTATTAATAATTCACTCTTTGTTAGCGTCTCGTCAACAAGTACTTTACTTATTACTGAACAACATATGTACTTTGAAATACAAATCCGTCATCATGATACGCGCATTGGCATTGCGATCAATTTGCATGGTGGCTTCACTAAATAAGCGCGAAGCCTGTTCAATATTTTCATGCGTTAAGAACTTACCCAACTTCTGAATAAATTCTTTTTCTTCCTGTTCCAAACGCAAAATGCTTTCCGCTTCATTGATCACCAGCAACCCTTCCCGCATGTAGTTGTTGCCCATTTGAAAAAAACCTTTTTGATCGTCTTTTGATAAAGAAGAAAAAGTATCCGCCCAATCCAGTCCTTCGTTTAACTTGGAAGACATGAAACACACCCGCAACCAATCTCTGAACATTGTGCCTACATCTGACGTCACGCCTTCCGACAGCTGCATAGCTCTGCGAATACTGCCGTCTGCCAGAAAGGATTTGGCCGACGCTTCTTTCTCCGGCATTTCCTGCTGAGTAATTAAATAACTTTCAACTTCTTTATCTGTGAAAGGTCTTACTCTTATTTTTTGTGTACGGGATAAAATAGTTGTAATGATGGCATCCGGTTGTTGAGCCACCAATAAAAATAATGTTTTATAAGGAGGTTCTTCCAACACTTTCAAAATAGCATTGGCTGCTTCCTGACGCATCACTTCCGGCAACCAAATCACCATGATTTTATAATCGGCTTCGTAAGACTTCAAGGAAAGTTTACGAATGATCTGACGACTTTCTTCCACTGGAATCAACATCGCCTTATTGTCTGCCTCTATTTGCTTGGCCCAGTCGGAAAGATTACCGTAAGGAGAATGCTCAATAAATTTTCTCCACTCGGGAATAAACACATCACTGCTCAATTCCATCTTGCCTTCTCCTTTTGCTTTCAAGGCATCTTTTACATTGGCATAAGGAAAAACAAAATTCAGATCCGGATGAATCAGTTTGTTCAGCTTCGTACAAGAAGGACAAGCTCCACAGGAGTCATGTGCTTCCATGTCCTTGTTTTCGCAATTGACATACGTTGCCAATGCCAATGCCAATCCCAAGGCACCGGAACCTTCCGGCCCATAGAACAATAAGGCATGTGCGAGGTGATTGTTATCTACGGCATGCAACAATTGTTGCTTCACATCTTCAAGACCAGGTATTTGTTTAAACTGCACCCTGTTGTTCGTTAAATGTTGTACAAATTATACTGATCCCAAACCGCATTCAACAAGACGTTGTCTTCTGCAGTCAAGGTTTGTTTTTTCAATTTCTTAGTTTGCTCTGCCATCTGAAACCATTCTTTCCTTTGATAAGGTTTCAAGTCTTGCGGTGATCCCCAGGAATAAGAAGGAATGAATTTCTCCGGAAAACCGGTATCAAATAAATTCACTCCGATACCCACGACAGTGCCGGTATTCAGAGTTGTTCCTATACCACAACGACTATAATCACCGATGAATACTCCACAAAAAGCTTTGCCTGTTTTTTCATACGATCCACTGGACATATTGTACACGCTCACTTCCGAATGATTGTTTTTCATGTTGGATACATTTGTTGCTGCAGCGAGGTTACACCATTCGCCAACGACAGAGTTTCCAATGTAGCCGTCGTGTCCTTTGTTTGAATAACCGAAGAACACCGTATTGTTTACTTCACCCCCCACTTTAGAATAAGGACCGATCGTGCAATCGCCTCTGAACTTACTGCCCATGGCTGTGACGGCACCTTCACACAAAGCAAAACCTCCGCGAATCAACGTGCCCTCTTGTACTTCTGCTCCTTTGGCGATGAATACAGGACCTGTTTCCGCATTGATGACAGCCGCTTTGATCGAAGCACCTTCTTCTATAAATATATTTTCTTTACCGTAAAGTATAGTGGATGAATCTATGTTGATGGCACGCTTACGCGTTTGACAGATCCATTCAAAATCATGTTTGATTTCTTCGCCGTTGTAAGAAAAGATGTCCCACAGACGATTGATTTTTCTTATCGTACCTGTTGCTCTTTTCTCTGCTGCTGCATGCTCACCTCGAAATGCCAACAGTGTTCCATCTTCCCCGATTAATTTTTGACCGCTAGTCAACGCTAAAATCTGTTGGGTGATGGAAGCATCAGGAAGCAGAGCCGCATTAATATGCCATTCGTTCTTTTGAAATTTAAAATGCGTTTGCAAATAAGGCGCGGATTGGAATGACGCTTTTCCGTTTAAATGCATTTCCCATTTTTCGTAGATACAAAAAATCCCTACCCTGATGTAAGCAATCGGTCTTACTGCCGTAAAAGGCATCAGGTGATTGCGCAACTCGGATTCGTCAAACAGGGTGAAGTCCATATGCAAAAATAAAAAAGTCTTCCGATAAACACCGGAAGACTTCTAAAACTATATCTAGTGAGCTGCGCTAAACGCGCGTCAACTATTTTTTGTAACGTTTGTTGAATTTCTCTACGCGACCAGCAGTATCCAGGAATACGTTTTTACCAGTGTAGAAAGGATGAGAAGCTGAACTAACCTCTATTTTAACCAATGGATATGTTTTTCCATCTTCCATAGTGATGGTGTCGTTCGTTTTAATGGTAGAACGGCTGATGAATTTTACTTCACTAGTAGTATCTAGGAAAACTACTTCTTTATATTCTGGGTGAATTCCTTCTTTCATAACAATGCTTTTTTTCTATTAAGGGCTTCAAAATTAGGAAATCCTTGACTTTAAACAAAGATAGACAGCCTTTTTTTTAGGTTTTTGGCTTAAACTGTTAAATTGCCTAAAAATAGCCCTATTTTACCCCATGAGCACGGCCAATTTAATCCTCGACAAGAAGCAAACCCTGCAGAAAATCAGGAGAATAGCCTTTGAAATCTACGAACATAATTTCAAGGAAAAGGACATTGTTCTGGCCGGAGTGGACGGAATGGGCTATAGTTTTGCCCAATTGCTCCAAAAAGAACTGGAAGAAATCTCTCCTATTAAGGTGATTTTGGTAAAAGTAAGCCTTGACAAGGAAGCCCCCAGCCAGAGCGAGGTCATTCTTGACCTTCCGACCGACCAACTGAAAAATAAGACGATCATCGTGACTGACGATGTATTGAATACCGGAAAAACACTGGCTTATAGCCTGAAAGCCTTTCTGGATATCAAAGTAAAAAAACTTCAGACCGCAGTGGTGGTCAACCGGGGACACCACTCCTTCCCCATTATTGCCGATTATGTAGGCCTTTCTCTGGCGACCAGTTTAAAAGAGCGCATTGAAGTTTTATTGAAGGGCAAGGAAGCGGGAGTATACTTATCGTAGTCTTAAGGACAGATTACATTATTACTTAAACTTTGTTTGTATGCTGGCTTACAAGAAAATCAGTCACTCCTCTCTATTCATAGCTGGATTACTTTTCATTCTACTCTCTTGCTCCAAAAAAAGCGATACCAAGGATATCACACCACATGAAGTGGATTTCAGCAAGTACCCATGGATCGCCTCCCTTGTATCCTCCCAGGATACGATTCAAATTAAAAACAACGGGCTTTATATGACTATTGCTCCGCGTGATTTATCAAATCCCAATCTTACTGTTTCCGCACTCAACAGATTCAAGACCGTTACAGGAGATTTTGAATTGAGCACTGATTACGAAAAAGTAACGAATTTCTTTTTATTGGTGCATAACGATGACAAAGATAAGAATGCTACCATCACCGTTTCTAATGTATCATCTGCTGTAACCTGGGGAGAAAGTTACGAACTGGAAAGTTCCAATGATTTTGAAAATTCAACTTCCGGAACACTGACTGTTAAAAGAACAGGACAAACACTGAAAGTGACTATTGTTAAAAACTATATTTCCGGCTCTGTTCCTGCTCAAAAAACACACGAGGTCAGCTGTGCAAATTTCTTTGACGGGAAAACCTATTTTACTTTCTCAGGAATAAGTTTTAATACCATTCCTGCATCGCTGACGATGAAACGTTTTTCGCTAACAGATAATAGCGGGCAAACCATCATCGACAATTTTAGCCATTCTGATTCTCTTTACGTAGACCGTCAGTATTAATGAAGGCAGTAGATATCTGTCTGGGATTAGGAATGACTATTTTCATGTACCTGCTCCATCTTGGAATTTACTGGTATGTCACTCGTTTCCTTCCTCTGGAGGTCAATCGCATGTATGGATACAGAACACCACGTTCCATGAAAAATCAAGCCAACTGGACTTATGCTAATGCGTTATCCAATCGATTGATGCTCTGGACTGCCAATATTTACGTTGTAACCGCACTGTTACTTTTTTTACTTTTTTTCAAAGTACTTTCAGGTCAGTGGTACATTGGGATTTCTACCGGACTATACCTGATTTCATGGATTGTTGTTCTTATCCTTACAGAATACAAACTTAAACAGTTTGAAAAAACACAAAAATAATTGTCTTACTTTTTCCAGCTGAACAAGTTTCCTCCATTGTTCAGCATCCTCTTATAAAGCCTTCCCGCGAAAACCACTGCTGCTGCACTCATGAATCCCAGCGAAAGTACATTCATCCAGATCTCGCTGAATGCGACACCAAGGCCTACTCTCAACGTCAAGACTACAGGTGCAGTAAACGGAATGACCGACAACCATTGCGCCATCTCTCCAGAAGGATCGGCGATGACAGAACCGGAAGTAATAAAAGAAAAAATCAAAGGAGACGTAACCGGCAACACATAAGGCTGCGCATCCGATTCCCTTCCAGAAACCATACCGATGACAGCAAATATAGCGGCATATAAAATAAAACCAAATATCATGGATACAATCATCGTGAACAATAAAGTGCCCCAATGCATGTTATCCAGCATACTCAGCCAATCGTACCAGCCCGAAGCCTGACCTATACTGGCCTGATCGGTATACAATAACGAGGTATGGATATTCTCCGCTGAAAAAGAATTCAACGCTCCTCCATACTTCTGTTTGAAAAAATAAAAGGGAACATACGAGATGCCTAACCATAAAATAAACTGTACAAAGCTTGCCAGTCCTACTCCTGCAATCTTTCCGATGAGCCATGTTACCGGAGATACGCTGGATAAAATGATATCCATTACCTTGCCGCTTTTTTCTTCCATGACTCCTTTCAACAAAGAGACACTGTAAGTAAACAAAAAGAAATACACCAGTATCGAAGCCAGCAAAGCCATCGTTTGCTGTAAGGGAGAAAAGGGAAATTCTTCTGTTGCTTCTGTTTTGAAATTTATGATATGACTCGCAACTGCAACATTAGAAGGACAAATACCGCTTAATGTGCGCAGGATATTTAAGCTGTCTAAAGGATGCAGCCTTTCTTTTGTAGAGATTGTCCAAAGTGCATCTTGCTCTGTATTCAACTCACCTAAGACCTGTGAAGTACCGGATAAAAAAACACTCAGCGCTCCCTGAGTTGTTGTATCCAGCAACTGTACCTCATAGTCCACAATGCTCAAGGGAAAGCGATGCTGCATCGTTTCAGGAACATTCACCAGCATTGTTTTCTTTTCCTGCAAACTATTGGTAATGGCATAAGGAACGACACTTAAAATAACCAATACCACCGGACCCATCAAGGACAAAATCCAGAAGGCGAGTTTGTTCATTCTTATGGCACATTCGCGCCTGGCAATGTTCCAGAATTTATTCTGCATGCGCATCATCGTTGGTGAGCTGAACGAATACTTCATGCAAAGATCGTTTATATTTCTTAATGGACTCCAGATTAGCACCGCTCTTTTCTACCGCTGAAACAACGGAAGGAAGCGCTGTATTACCCAGTGAAAACCGTGTTCTGTAATGACCATTGTCTTTCAATTCTACCGAAACAATCTGAACCAAAGAATGCCAGCTTGTATCTCCGCCTGTCGTGTTGATCTGCCACATGCCGGCAGGCTGACGACAAAGTTCAGCCGCTGTACCGTATGCCTTCCGTTCTCCGTTGTGCAAGACCAATATGCGATCACATAGGGCCTCTACGCTTTCCATGCGATGAGAAGAATAGATGATTTTCTTTCCTTGTTTTTTGAACAGCTGAATTTGTTCGTTCAACCAATCCGTTTGAATAGGATCTAATCCGGAAAACGGTTCATCTAAAATAATCAAAGCCGGATCGTGCAGGATGGCTGTCAAAAACTGAATCCGTTGTTGATTGCCTTTTGATAAATCTCCTGCTTTAGAAGCACTGTATTGTTCCATTTTCAATTGCTGCAACAACTGAATAGCCTTCTTCTTCGCATCCGCCGTTGTCATTCCTTTCAATCCTGCAAAGTGTATCAATTGATCCAATACCCGCATTTGTGGATACAAGCCCCGCTCCTCCGGCAGATAGCCCCAGGAATTAGCCGATGAAATTGTTAATTTATTTCCATCCAACAATACATCTCCTTCGTCTGCATCAATGATACCAGAAACAATCCGCAGCAGCGTAGACTTGCCTGCACCGTTGGGTCCTACAATACCCAATACATCGCCGTTTCCTACGGCAAAAGAAACACCACTCAGTACAGCATTTCCTTTATAATATTTAGTGATGGAGTTCGCTTTCAACATAGCTATACAATTTGCGTCCCTATTACAGAAACAGGATAAACTACTTTGGTTAAAAATAAGCCCTCCGGGTCCACCGCTCTGCCTGCTGCTTTGCGGTCTTTGGCGTCCAATATTTCTTTGATCCAAAATGGATCTTGCTTACCGATGCCCACTTCTAACATAGAGCCGACAAGTGCACGCACCATGCCTCGTAAAAAGCGATTGGCTGTAACATAAAATACAACTTTGTTTCCCTCCTGCACCCATCGCGCTTCTGTGATGTCACACTCAAAGTGATTCACCGCTGTATGTACTTTACTGAAGGAACAAAAATCCTGTTTACCGATCAGGTAGGAGGCGGCACTGTTGAGCCTCTTGAGATCCAGTTTAGGTTTGACACGGTAAGACTGCTGATTCACAAAAGGATCTTTAGCAACATGAATATGATACTCGTAAGAACGTGAAATGGCATCGAAGCGGGAATGAGCGTCGGAGGCTACCTCGTATAAATGATTCGCAACGATACTTTCCGGTAAAATATGATTGAGTTTATACGTAAAATCCTGGTTCAGGGAATGCTCGGTGTCAAAATGCACGATTTGCTGCAGAGCATGCACACCCGTATCCGTGCGACCGCTGGCCGTTACCTGTACTTCTTCCTGCAACAGGGTTTTCATGGCATGCTCCAGCGCTTCCTGCACGGTATAGGCATTGGGTTGACGTTGCCAGCCGTGAAAAGAAGTTCCTTTATAGGATATATCCAGAAAATATCTCAATTTTTTGTAAATTTCAGTCGCAATTTAATTTAATCTAGTGATATGATACAAAGAATTCAAACCTTGTTTCTCGGTCTTGTGGCGTTCATCATGACGCTTAACTTGTTCTCCACCGTATGGAAAGCCGACACGGCGGAAAAAAGCATCCTGTTAACTCCTTTTTACCTCTCGGAAAAAACAATGGAAGGAGAGCATTATCATGGAGTGATCTACATTGCTCTTCTTATAATCCTAATCATTGGCATCAGTATCTTTTCCATCACACGATTTAAAAATCGGCCCTTGCAATTAAAGCTGGGATTGGGAAATTCTGTTTTACTTGCTCTTGTTGTAGGTGCTTTTTACACGGTGATTGGAAAAGGAAAAAGTATGATTGCGGCCGATGCTGTCTCACATTTCGACCCGGGTTTCTTTTTCCCACTCATTGCCATTGTATTGAACATAGCAGCCAACTATTATATCAGAAAAGACGAGAACCTCGTTAAGTCAGTAGATCGATTAAGATAGGCCTCAAGCGTGAAGAAAAAGAGCGGAGAGCGAAAACACATTTACGCAATGCTCTCCACTCTGTTTCTCTGCAAGATCTTAGGGCGTTTCCCTTCCGCTAAATCTTCCCTTGTTATACCAACATGGATCGGGGAGGGCCGGGCTTTCGCCACTCGCTTCCCGCCCATCAAACAGGCACGCTTATTGAATGCTGATGCGGCGGGAGAGCTCAAACAATGGCTCTATCCCTAACGCGGCTAATGCATGACTTTCTAACCATTAAAATACTTTTATGGCTCATAAGACACTGCTCATCTACCTGATCTCTTTCTGCTTGCTGCTCAGCATTTCTGCAAATGCTCAGGATAAGTACATCAGCAAAGGCGACAAAGCTTTTGAAGGCAAACAGTTTTTTGAAGCGCTTAAAAATTACGAGATGGCGCTGGGAGCAAAAGCGGATGATCCTTACCTCAACATGCGGGTGGCGCAATGTTACCTGATTCTTGGACCGAAATCAAAAGCCCTCGCTCTCGCCAACAACGCCGTAAAACTATCCGAGAAGCCGACACCGGAAATGTGTTTCACACTCGCACAAGCATTACACAACAGTCATAAATTTGACGAAGCCATTGCTTATTATCAAAAGTCAGATCCTTTCGTCAATAAAAAAGTTTCTTCCAAATACATCAATGAATGCGGCTTCGGCAAGCAATACATGGGGCAACCCAAAGATTTTAAAATCACCAATGCCGGACCGATTGTCAATACACAATACCAGGAATACCTTCCTCAAATTACAGCAGACCTTTCCAAATTATTCTTTACCTCCCGCAGGCCAAATTCCACAGGAGGGAAAATAGCAGAAGACGGTTTGTATTACGAAGACATCTACATCAGCAACAACCAGGGCGGTGCCTGGTCTCCTCCTGTAAACCCAGGTAGTCCGCTCAACACCGACGGACACGATGCGTGTATCGGTGTGTCAGAAGATGGTCAAACGATATTCCTATACCGCGGTTCCAATGGCGGTGACATTTACAAATCAGAGCTCAGCGGCAAAAAATGGAGCAATCCCTTAGCTCTCCCATTCAACAGCGAACTGTTCGAAACCTGTGCCAGCTTATCTCCGGATGGCAGAACCTTATTTTTTGTGAGAGCTCTGGATTTCAGTGCACAGCGCGACCTCTACATGTGCCGTAAAACCAATGGTGACAACTGGTCCAAAGCGACTAAACTTCCTTTCAACACGGAATACGACGAAGACAGCCCTTACATGCATCCTGACGGAAAGACGTTATACTTCAGTTCCAAAGGACACACCACCATGGGAGGATACGATGTATTCAAAGTGACCATGCTACCCGGAGGCGGTTGGTCAAAACCAGAAAACCTCGGCTATCCCATGAATACAGCTGGTAATGATTTGTATTTCGTTTTAGGTGCTGAAGGCAAAGTAGGTTATTATGCTTCCGATAAAGAAGGAGGCTTAGGCAAACAGGATCTATATTCTGTACGCATGCCCATCAGCGCAAAAGAACCGCAGTTGACCTTGATGAAAGGTAAAATCAAAGACGCAACAGGAAATAGTGTAGAAGCAAAAATTACGGTAAACGATAATCAAACGGGGGAAGTGCTGGGAGAATACAAGTCCAATGCTGAAACCGGCGAATACCTGATTGCCCTACCCTCTGATCACAACTATGGTGTGACGATAGAAAAACCAGGGAAATTATTTTATTCTGAAAACGTATACCTCACGTCCAACGAGGGATTCAAACAAGAGAAAAAAGATGTCGTATTGGCAGACAGCAAAGCCGGGAGTAAAATTGTGTTGAAAAACGTATTCTTCGACACCGGTAAAGATCAGTTGAGACCGGATTCTAAAACGGAACTTGCGCGTGTAACGAAACTAATTCAAGACAACCCTTCGATTAAAATTGAAATTTCGGGACATACCGACAACGTGGGCAGCGAAGAAGTCAATCAGCAATTGTCAGAGAGAAGAGCTAAGAGTGTCGTGGCTTTTTTGATTCAAAATGGTATACCGGCAACACGATTAAAAGCCGTCGGTTATGGCAGTAAAAATCCCGTGGCTGACAACAATACAGAGGCCGGCAAACAATTGAACCGACGGACGGAATTGAAAATTTTGTAAGAATGAGTACGCCCTCTGTCTGTCCCCCGTCAGATCGTTGGTTATATCATCAGATGGCCTGTCAGGGGACAGGCCATGGATAGTTTGATCGTTTGAGTTATCTAAGCCAACATGACATCCTGACAGTCTAAACCATTCTGGACTAATTATTGAAACTCCACCGAAAACGATCTCATTTAAAATAATATCTATACACAACCATGGAAGAAAAAGGTAGCATATCCATTCACACGGAGAATATTTTCCCGATCATCAAGAAATTCCTATACGCCGATCATGAGATATTCCTTCGCGAACTGGTATCCAACGCTGTCGATGCCAGCCAAAAAATCAAACGATTATCTTCTCTCGGAGAAATCAATGGCGAAGTAGGAGAACTGAAAGTAACGGTTTCTGTCGATGCGGAAAATAAAACCATCACCATCAGCGACCGGGGTATCGGTATGACGGCAGATGACATTAAAAAATACATCAACCAGATCGCTTTTTCCGGAGCGACTGAGTTCATCGAACAATACAAAGACAAAACAGATACGTCTCAAATCATCGGTAACTTCGGTCTGGGTTTTTACTCGGCCTTTATGGTTTCGAAAAATGTAGAGATCAACACCCTTTCTCACAAAGAAGGTTCACAAGCCGCACATTGGACTTGTGACGGTTCTACGGAATTCACCATCGGTCCAAGCGATAAAAAAGAAAGAGGAACAGACATCATCTTGCATTTAGCAGATGACTCTTTAGAGTTTGCCGACAATTACAGAATACAATCCATCTTAGATAAGTATTGTAAATTCCTGCCGATCGAAATTGAATTCGACGGAAAAATCATCAACGATCCGGAACCGCTTTGGACAAAGAGTCCGTCTGAATTGAGTGACGAAGATTACATTGCCTTTTACAAAAAACTATATCCGATGTCAGAAGATCCATTGTTCTGGATCCATTTGAACGTTGACTATCCGTTTAACCTGACGGGTGTATTGTATTTCCCTAAGCTGAAAAAAGATTTCGAATTTCAGCGCAACAAAATTCAATTGTACAGCCGTCAGGTATTTATTACAGACGAAGTAAAAGATGTGGTACCTGAATTTTTGATGCTTCTTCATGGCGTGCTTGATTCACCGGACATCCCATTGAACGTATCGAGAAGCTTCCTTCAAGCGGACGGTAATGTGAAAAAGATCAACAGCCACATCACGAAAAAAGTAGCCGATAAACTGCAGGAATTGTACAATCAAAATCCGGAATCGTTTCAGGAGAAATGGGATGATATCAGTTTGTTTGTCAAATACGGAATGATCAGTGACGAGAAGTTTTATGAAAAAGCGAAGAACTTCTGCTTGTTGAAAAATACTACCGGTGAATATTCTACCATTGAAAAATACAGTGAAAAAGTAAAAGCTACGC
>Ga0247808_10000513_pt1 | contig 18905 bp, 13 predicted proteins | sample UWRJL089202R1_FD_179914 | JGI IMG/M metagenome (GOLD analysis project Ga0247808, IMG submission 179914) | Plant litter microbial communities from Arlington Agricultural Research Station in Wisconsin, United States - UWRJ-L089-202R-1 | ecosystem: Environmental > Terrestrial > Plant litter >... | reverse complement strand
CATTTGTCCAGGTATAAGCATAAGGCGATGAAACATCTTCACCCAATTTCTGAGAACCGTTATAGAATTCTACCCTGGTAATAGAGCCATCGGAATCGGCGGCGTTCGCTGCTATCGCGATACTTGCCGGTGCATTGTAACTTGCATTGTTGGCGGGAGAAGTAAGACTTACCGTCGGTGCCACATTAGGATTAGTAGTTGAAGTAACCTGAATGACTATAGCCGAAGATAAAGTCACACCACCTTTTGTATCGGTTGCTAAAGCTTTCACGCTGTAAGTGCCTACTGCTACATTGTTCCAGGCATAACTGTAAGGAGATGAATTATCTGTTCCCAATAAAGTCGTTCCATTGTAGAAATCTATTTTACTGATGCCATCTGCATCGGCTGCTGTAGCACTCAAGGTGATGCTGGCAGGACCCGTTACATTCGTTGTACTGGAATTAACACTAACTGTCGGCAATGGATTGGCATACAATTGCGAAGTGGGAACAACCTCTCTTGTTTGTTGTGCACTGGACCATTCAAACTTGATGTTTGCTCCACCTACATTTTCAAAGTATTCTACTTTGATGTCGTATTTCTGCTGAGCAATCAAATTAATCTTTCCGGTATAATCAGTTCCCCAGTTGTCTGCCCACTGATCGATGATCAATACATTGTTTACCCAAACTCTTCTTCCATTATCTGAATTGATATAGAATGTATATTCACCTGAATATTTCGGTTGAATTTGTCCGGTCCATCTGGCGGAAAAGCCATCGGCATTCACGGCTGCATCCGGAGAACCATCTCCCCAATTGATATTCAGCGTCGCATCTTTCTTATTAAAGACCGATGTTTCGAAATTCATTCCGTTGAAATAATTTCCTGTCAAGCCGTCGCCATTTCCATTTGTTGTGGTCACCGGTACAAATTTCCATTGACCACAGGTCTGGTTGTTGTTGTCCCATTGCTGAATATTGGCGCCGTTATCCTTGCTCGCATTGGCTACTTCAACAATTCGTCCGCTGTGTTTAGCGACTAATTTGTAATATCCATCACCTGTCGGAACTGCAATGAATTGTTGGTTCGGTGTTCCGAAGTATGTCCATTGCTGCACGTTGGCGCCGTTTTCTTTTTTGATACCATCCACATCCATGACCTTACCGCTGTGCATAGCAATCACTTTGTAAGCGCCGTCCAGAACATGTTCCAATTTAAATTGCTGATTCGCGCCGCCATTGAAAGTGCCTTGTGAAATGTTTGCACCATCTGCAGTACTGATTCCGAATACATCGGTGTACAATCCGCTGTTGCGGTTTTGTATATAAAAAGTACCGCTGATGTTTGGATCCCCGTTGGTACGGATACGGATAGAAGTCGCTCTATCGTTCCAGTCGGCGCTGCATCCCATGTCTGAAGTAATTTCTGTTGAAGCTCCAGTAAAATTATCTCCGTCGTACAGAACAGCTTTATAACCTTGGGTAATTTTCAAGGAAGAGACATCATTGTCTAAAACACCTTTTGCTTTTAATTGAGCCAGTGTATATTCCCCCACATCCAATCCGGCAGAGAAACCTGTGTAGTTACAATCTTTATAAGCTGTCACTAGTCCTGTAGTAGAAGCCGGGGAAGGATCGATCGGAAGGCCATTTTTTTCACGCAATAACTGGAATAAATGATCCGGTCTCACGACTACATAATTTGCGTTCAATGAATTCGCAACGTTTTTAAAATTGGTGGGTTTCACGTCTGTCCATGGCTGTGCCTGAATGATGACGAATCTCGGCTCGTTACCGTTCCATCCGGCAGAGGCATTGGCGATATGATCTTTCATGGCTTGTTCTCCTGTACAGTAGTTGCAGGAAAGAGGAAAGCCCGGAAGTTTGGCGCTGTATATACTCAGCGGACCGCCAGTGTTCTGGCCGGTCACGCCTAATAAAGAAGGAGCATTGTTCGCAAAAGATTCTCCTACATTTTGATTGATACCACCTGTGATGGTGTTCCAAATCGTCACCACACGAAGACCTGCTTTGCGATTATACTCCTCTGTTTTTGTTACAAACTGATTTAATTTATTGGCATCCGGAAAGGTGTTCGGATAGGTATATCCATAACCGGAAGGACCCGAAATTAAGTTGTCATTGTTGGTCGCACTTTGATGGTAATAATTCAAGGCACCCGGCATGGCATCTACCATGGCAGGTGAAACGGTCCAGCCGATAGGAACAGAACCGCGATCAGGGTTGTTCCACAATTTTTTCATCAAATGTTCTACGTACTGTAAGTTATCACCATCACTCAGGATGAAAGCCACGTAAATTTTATTTTGCAACGCGGGTTTCGGAGGAATGGGTTTTACATTGATTGTTCTCGGCATCCCGCTGTGCACCGTTAAGTTCGTGGCATAATCGCTGGCTACCGTTGCTATTCCGAATTGCGATGCTCTGGTGACACCGGCTCCTTCTTCCGGCCACCAGCCCATGAAGCTTGCGCCGGCTGGCATGGACCCTAAAAAGCTGTTGAGCAATTCACTTTCGCCCGCCACATTCGGATCGAGCCAGATGGTTGCTGCACCCAATGCTGTAGCGTATTCTCTCAAGGAACCCTGATGTGCTTCAGGACTCAGGCCAATTAATAAACGATGGTCAATGCCTGGCCAATATGTATTGTAAAGTGTTTGGTATACTTGCAGCTTACTGCTGAACTGACCACGCAAATCTATCAGTACCGGAAAGTTATAAGGTGCAGCCGTTAGTTTTGATAATAAGCCAGGTGAAACGATCAGTGCTTTTCTATCTTTCGCTAATACGGTTGCTAAATTTACGGTGTGTATTTGTGCAGGATCATAAACAATCAACCCTCCAATTTCGCTTTTGTATTTTGTAATCAATTGCCATCTGTCTGCATGTTCTGTCCAGGTCAGGCCCAGAGATTGCATCCAGCTGTAAGGACCTTCTGCAAAAGCATCTCCTTCGTAAGAAAATATACGCGGTTGAGTTTTATTGACCAATCCTTTCAAAGACGAAAACAAATACATTTCCGCAGCAGCATTACTTTGCGATACACTGACCCAATCCACTTTCAAATACGCTCCGCCTCTCCAATACATGCGCAACTCGATGGCCTGATTATCCGCAGGCATGGTGAAATTTAATTTGATGCTGGTATAATCTCCCGCTATTGCAAATTGCTGACGAGTGACCGTTTGTGAAGCCAGTGTAGCGCCGGTAGTAGAGTTTCTTACATCGATGTCTACCACTGCATCATTGTTGGCGGTATTGTTATCGGTCTTCATTCTAAACTCTGCCACACAAGGTCCCGCAGGAATGCTTCTGTCATAAGGTCCGTACAACATATGGTCATTTGGCGCATCAATACCGGATTGGCAAAGCCAGCCGTCTGTTTCTAAACGTCCGGTTTTATGGGCCATCGCAGCACCTTCCGCTTCCCATTTCCAGGTGTTATTGCCGGAAACCGTAGAACCGTTCATAATGATTAAATCCTGATGCGTTGCGGAAGTAGGAAAAGAGGGAAGCAATTGACCTTGTGGCCAGGAAATCTGAGCCATAGCTGGCAGCAGGAACATTGAAAACAAGCACACAATAAAAGCGTGTTGGAGGAGTTTTTTCATACAATTAATCAACTATAGCTGGTTTTGAATAAAAATAGCACGTTCGATAGCTCTTTTTGTTAAACAAAAACTAGTAGCGGTACTGGTTATATACAGTAAAACCTTTGAATCATTACATCGTATAAGGGTGATCAATAACAAAAATAAAGTAAAAAGCCCTTTTTAACGGATTGTATGGTTTTTGTATGGAAAAAAATAGATGAATTCTTACTTCTTGCGAATGAAATTAGTTGCTTGCAGGGGATCAATCACAATAATTCTAGATAGAATTTTATTCCTGATCGATTCCTTTTAGCATGTGCGTCAAGAGGGGCTCGCATTTTTCGCGGCAACAGGGATAAAAATGGCCGTGTTTCCAAAAATCAGATTTGGGTGATTGTCCCCACCAGAATTCAGCTAAAGCGATTGGTTTCATCTTTTGCTGAAAGGCGTATTGCAAAAGCTTGGGACCCGCACATTCTCCTGCTCCGCTGGGTGGATTTTTATAAGAAGCGGCTGCAAAAATTTCATTCAAACTTTTTTCTTCACCTGCCCGATTCAGGAAATAATAACTATCAAACAGTTTCTGCTGCAAAGCTGTAGAATTGTTTTTCCGTAGCTCCTTTAAACGGACAATTTCCTCTTCATAAGCACTTGGCTTTAATTCTTCCAGTTGTTCTATTTGTTGGTTAATGCGAGATAGTTCTCCCATGCCTTCATTCAGGAAACTATTTTCGGTCAAACTGTCAAACACTGGTGGTACAAAATGAGCATGATGATTTCCTCCCGCGAGTTTACCAGAAAAGGCAGACAGATAACCTACTTCCTGTTGTTGTGTTTGTACAACCAGGACACCAAACATTTTACCAATGATGTTTTCCTGATCATCCGATAAACCAAAATTATGCTTCCATTCTTCCTGAGTCGACAGGTAGCGCTGCAGGGCGTTAGCTGCTTGCAGGCACAAAGGATGCGGGGCTTCCCCCATCATCGTAAAGCGATCCGGAAGCCAGGATGGAGCCGAGGGCAAAGCATTGAAAAAAGGATCTTGAAACTGGCTTGGCATGAAGGCGAAAGATTCGTTCTGCAAGATATACACAAACCTGCATTCCACAGAATATGGTTTGCATTAAGTATTAATAATACTCGTAAAGTATGCCCCTGTAACACATGCATTCAAAAAAACGCTGAACACGGAGTATAAAAGTTTGACCAAACTGAACAGCCTGTTGTAGTTCGTGGCGTTTCTCCAGGTCGTGATGAGGTTATAGCCAAGTACAAAAAAGCAGAAAACAGAGATCAATGCTAAAGGCAGGGCCAGGCTAAAAGCGAGGTACATCGGTATTGATTCTTCTGTAAAGTTCGCCCCAAATAAAAAGACACTCCCTGCAAAAGCAAGCAACTGAAACGTGAAAGGATGTCGTTCGATGAATCGTATCATGTTGTCTAATTTAGGTTCCGGCTCCTTTAAATTAAATAGAGCGTCTGCCCTTTCTCAATTCCTTTTCATTTCTTTTCATATACTTCTTATAATCTTCATCCATCACCATTTGACCCGGTGAAAGCATTCTGGGATTGACGGTATAAATATTATTGTACACAATTTTACCTCTCGCATCGATCACCCACATTTCTATCACGGCAAATGTACCGCCGCCGCCTGCTCCGCCTGCCCCGCCACCTGCAGTGATGATCTCCATGTGTATTTCTGTGATGCCTGTTACCGGGTAGACAATCTCTTTATCCGGCAATTGTATATAGTCGGGTTGCACAATGTTTTTACAATCCTTTATGTATTGCAAAGTGGACGTCTGGGCAAAAGCACAGCTGCTTAAAAAAAGTATAAGAACTAGGAAAATGATCTTTTTCATAAAAAGAGACGATCGACTCACTACCGGCTGACAAATATGATCATTACTAAAACAAAGTACTTGTGATTTTTGGACTAACACTTGACAAAAATGGTTTGTTCTCGCTGGTGATTAATTTTACTAGATCCAGGTTTCTCTAAGTATACCAAACAAAACCACACCTGTTACATTTGATCACAGTTAAACCCCTCGTCAGCAATTTTCTCCACCAGGAAAAAGTGCTTCTGTCCAATACCGAAGAAGAGGTGTATTTACAGCGGGTGCAGATATGCATGGTGCTCTCTCTTTTACGCTTTAGTTGATTTCTGAAATTTTCGGCAACAGCCAAAGCTTTCTCTTCATCGGATTGATCGACCAATACCTGATAGTAATCTGCTCCTTCACCATTCGCTATGCTTTGACGAATAGCCGAAATGCGACTCTCCCACAGGAGCCTTATGAACTCATCAGCTTCCGCCCGAATGAGGTAATCATAAACAGAAACTTCTTTACGCTTCAAAATTCAAGGTAGTTTAATCGTTCGCTTTTACTATCTTTATACACGCTTAATATAACGTTAGATGTCTGAAAATCCCACTCCCTGCCCTAAATGCAAATCTCCTTACGCGTATTCCAATGGTTCTCTTATGGTTTGTCCGGAATGTAATTACGAGTGGAGTCCGGAGGAATTAATCGAAGACATAGGTACAGAAGCTGTTATTAAAGATGCCAATGGCGCTATTTTGCAAAACGGAGACACGGTAGTGATTGTAAAAGACTTACCAGTAAAAGGTGCACCCAAAGCCTTAAAAGCAGGTACTAAAGTGAAAAATATTCGTTTAACAAACGAAGGTGATCACAACATAGATTGCAAAATTGACGGATTTGGACAGATGGCTTTAAAATCTGAATTTGTAAAAAAAGCCTAGTCGCTCTTCTTCATTTAAATAATGGAATGCTTCATCCTTCTTTTGATGAGCATCGTATTAGGAAGAAATGGTTTTTTACCAGGCTAATGAGATGAATTATTTGGGGAAATTATCGGCACTCTTGCTGCTCAGGAAATGGCACTACCATGCTATAATAGGCGGTCTGCTTTCTTATTTTTTTATTCTTTTTATCCCTTATCCTCTCCACGCGCAAAATCAAAAACCAACATTAGGATTTTCATACCTTTCCGTCAATGACGGTTTATCTGAAAATACGGTTCGTGCCATTGCAGAAGACGCAAACGGCTACATGTGGTTTGGAAGTGAAGACGGATTAAATCGTTTTGATGGATACAATTTCGTAGCGTATCACAATGACAAAAATGAAAACACAACATTAAGTACGCGAAATATAAAATTCCTTTTTAACGACTCCAAAAAAAATCTCTGGATCCTGACAAACAATGGAATTAATATATACGATCCGTTGCACGACAATTTCTGCAATTTCAGAAACAATAAATTTGAGGCGCTAAAAAAATTAAATATTGACATTGGCGGCATCACAGAAGATTCGAAAGGTGCTATTTGGATCGCTTCGATGAATGACGGCTTGTTTAAAATCGAATCGCTGCATAAAGCTCCTTTACAATACACTTATCCATTCGAAGACATGAGTAAACATTTTCTGACTTTTTTATCAGAAAACGATTCCACACTCTGGATAGGAACAAGTGACGGTGTATTGAAATTTAATCCACTTACCAAACAGTATACCGATTGCCGAGCTTTATACGGCAGAGGATTCGACGTGCGTCAAATTTATAAGGACCCGGAAGGTAACATCTGGTTATGTACGCGTCATGGACTCATCAAAATTATTCGTCAATCGGAAGAGATAAAAGAATACAAATACAACAGTAAAAATCCAGCTGGCATCAGCGGTAATAATGTGCTCTGCATGATTCCTTACAAAGACCATTCATACTTTATCGCAGTAGATGGAGGCGGATTGGATTTGTTCAATACAAGAGATGAATCATTTTACCATTACAAAAATGAGTTGTCTTCTAAAAATGTGGTGTCGGCATACAAAGACAGCAAAGGAGATTTGTGGGTGGGAACATATTTAAATGGCATCAATTATTCCAATTCCACTACGAATTTATTTGTATTGAAGAAAAATAATTTTCTCTCAGACCATTCCATTAAAGAAGGGATCGTCACAGGATTCCTAAAAGATTCCAAAGGAGATTTCTGGATCACTACCGATGGAGGAGGTTTGTATAAAAAAGAAAAAGGACAAGAGATTTACAAACAGTATACGCTCGAAAAAAACGGACTGTCTTCTAATAAACTCATCAGCATGGTCGAAGACGAGCAGACCAACATCTGGATCTCTACATACGGTGGCGGGCTCATGCAATACATCCGGGCGAAAGATGAGTTTAAAATATACATGTCACAATCCGACAAAGCAGGAGAATTATTTAACCCGCATACAAAAGCATTGACCTTTTTTCATAAAGACCTATGGGTCTCAGGTTTTGGAACAGGTACAGATGTGCTGCGGGCAGCGACGGGGAAATTTGAACACTTTAGTCAGAATAAAAACAACCCGCGTGCGATTCCTTCTGATTGGGTAGAATGTTTTTATACCGATAGCAAAGGCACTCTATGGCTGTGCACCTTTGCCGGACTCTCAAAGTATGTTCCGGAGACCAATGATTTTACAACCTATACATTCAAAAGCGAAAAGAATACCGAACGAGACATCAATGCCATTGTTGATATGATTGAAGATCGATATGGCAACTTATGGTTGGGAACACTCGGAGCTGGTTTGATGTGCTTTAACCCCAACTCCGGTTTATATTCTGCTTATACCACCAGGCAAGGCTTATCCAACAACTGCATCAAATCCATGGTGCTCGATGATCACTCTTGTTTATGGTTAACGACCAACACCGGCGTAACACTGTTCAATACCATCACCCGTAAAGCAAAAGGTTACACAACCAAAGACGGATTGCCTTCCTGTTCCTTTTACCTCAATTCAAAATATAAAACAGAACAAGGGCTGTTGTATTTTGGAACGAACAATGGTTACCTGGTCATCGATCCTCTGTTGAATACTACCAATAAAAAAATCCCGCCTGTGGTCATTACCGGTTTTAAAATCTCCAATAAAGAGGTCGTGCCCGATACGCTAAACTCCGTGTTGCAATACGCCATCAGTCAAACCCAAGAAATCATTTTACCTTATAATAAAAATTCGATCTCCTTTGAATTTTCCGCCTTGAATTATAACAGCTCCAGAAATAACCATTACGCCTACTGGCTGGAAGGCTTCGATGAGAAAAACCTGTATGCAGGTACACAGCGAACAGCGACTTACACCAACTTAGATCCGGGAACCTATATTTTCCGAGTCAAAGGTTCCAACAATGATGGCGTATGGAACGAAGAAGGGGCACACATTAAAATTATTATACTGCCTCCTTTCTGGATGACCTGGTGGTTCTACACCCTTCTGGTGATCCTGTTGCTGTTGTCCATTTATCTCGTGCATCAATGGCGACTCAGAAACATTCACCATAAAAATGTTTTACTGGAAGAAACCGTACAAAAGAGAACACAGGATTTAAGAGAAGCACACGAGCAATTGGAAACTTTTGTTTACAGAGCATCACACGATATTCAGGGCCCTCTCAAGTCCATTATGGGACTGACCATGCTGGGCAAAAAAGACATTCCGGATGAAAATGCCCAAACCTATTTCAGGCATATCCTCACCAGCACAAAGAAACTGGATAAACTTCTTTCCAACCTCACGCAAATGATCACACTGCGTCAAGGAAATCTAAAAAGAGATCGCGTTGATTTTAAAATACTGACCGATGATTTGCTGGCCGGCTTCAAAAAAAATACCAGCTACGAAAACAGAATGGAGATCCATGTGGACATCCAGGACACGGGAGAGTTCTATTCGGATTACAACATACTAAGCTCTGTCATTGAAAACCTGATCGAGAACGCCATCAAATACATTGATCCTGAAAAGCCGAAATCCGAATTAAAAATAAGAATCAAAGCCACCCGGGAAATTGCCACCTTGATCTTTGAAGACAATGGTGACGGCATTCCATTAGAGTCTCAGGATAAAATCTTTAAATTGTTTTACAAAGGCAATGTCAAATCTGTCGGCTCGGGACTGGGATTATACATTGTAAAGAATGCGGTGGAACAGCTTGGAGGAAATATCACACTCGAAAGCACTCCCGGAGAAGGTGCGAGGTTTACAGTGGTGCTTAAAGCATTGAAAGAATCAAGATAACAATACCCCTGATTTTTTTATAATGGATATGAAGCAAACACTTTTTAAAATAAACAGTCTACTGATTATTGCTTCTTTGCTGGCGATTACGATGGCCGTTGCCACTGTTTTTATTGGAAATGAACCGGAACCTTTGCTGGCATGTGGTGTTATCGATGCCTATCCAAACGATGATAGCTCCCAACCCCAAGACAGCACGTCTGAAATGATTTCATCGGGGGAAGTTCTTTTTAAGGAAAATTGCAAACCTTGTCACGCAGTGCATACACAGGAAGTAGGGCCGGCACTTTATGGTGTAACTAATAGACGAACAAAAAAATGGATCCGGCAATTTATAAGAAACAATGAAGTATTGGTTCAGAGAAAAGATACAGCGGCAATTAACTTGATAAAAAAGTTTGGTTATTCACCACATGTCCACTTCGAGTCAATGACCAATAAAGAGATAGAAGATATCATGCAATACATCAACACACGATCTAATAGTCAACCAGAAATTATATCGTGTTATTGATTGTGTTTTCTGAATCTATTGTAAAAAGAGCAAGCCCTTAAGGCTTGCTCTTTTATTTTTTTTACTCTTTGCCTTTAAACAATTGCGCCTTATACAAATACCAGAGCATGGCCGATATCGGTTATAAAAATCCCCACCATTTTTCTGCGACGTTTAAAAAGAAATATGGTATGGTTCCAAGTAAATTAAAATCATAAAAAGCAGGCCCAAAGGGCCTACTTCATTTTGTTTGTATTAAACATGTAGCGCCCTATTTTCCACTGTCCTTTTTCTTTATGCAGCACAAATAGTTCTTTGTTGTCTACAGGTATCGTTTCTCCGCTTGCACGTATCAAGGTTTTTCCTTTTGAATGTGTTCGTGCATAGGCATAGTCTCCATGAACGATCACCTCGTCAATGGAAAATTCGATGGTCAATTGAACGGCTTTAAATAAAAAATCATAGGTGACATTCAACTGTTCTTTTCCTTGTACAAATGGTGCATTCAACGGCATCAATACACCGTCTGTTTCAAATAAAGATACGACGTGTGCAACGTCCGCTGCATTAATGGCTTCCGGATAAGAAAGCAGTAATTTTTCAATGGCTGATTTTTCTGTCGTTTCCATTTTTTGTGTATTCTGTTTAGTATGTGAGGGGGTGGTGGTTTTCTTAAACTGACCATAACAAGTAACAGTGAGTAAAAGAAATGCAGCAGGGATAATCATTTTTCTCATGGATGGTAGAGTTAAAATACCCTGCAAAGGAACACCCAGCTAAGGCATTTCACCCTTAAACAAGTTTAAGAAATACACCTTTACAATCAGGCTACCTTATTTTTTAGAAAGCGAATGGCGAATCTTGCTTAAAAATTCGGGCGTAATACCCAGGTAAGACGCGATTTGTGTATTGGGTAAACGATTGCTTAACGTTGGATACTGTCTCAAAAACAGCAGGTACCGTTCTTCTCCTGTATAAATTAAATTCTGGAGCAGCCTGTTTTGCATCTCCATGAATTTATTTTCTATAATGACTCTGAAATCAATATTGAACTTCCGATAATGAGTAAAAAGATAGATCAAGTCTGTCTTCTTTATTTGCAGGATCACAGAACTTTCTATTGCTTCAATGTATAATCGACTTGGATTTTCTAAATGAAAACTGCCCATGTCGTTGATCCATTCTTCTTCCGAAGCAAACTGAATATTATGCTTCGTGCCGCTTCGGTCAACCGCATACATTTTCAACAAACCGGAAACAACGAACGTATGATGCTTGCATACTTCATTTTCCTGAAGGATAAAACCTTTTCTCTTAATGTTATTTTCAAAGAAAAGGCTGACAATCTCTTCTTTCTCTTTTTTGTTAAGAGGAATGTAACGATCAAAATAGGCGATCAGCTTTTCTATACTCACGCTATGAAGCTAAAGGTTCATGATCTATTTACCGATTATTTTTTTCCGATGCACCAATCCCCAATCTCTCAGTGCCGTTACCACTTGATATAGGGTGTACGTGTGTTCGGTTTGTGCATATTCTACAGTAGGAGGAAAAGTGTCATATACCGTGCGGCTGATCAACTGATGTTGCTCCAGGTCTTTCAATTCCTTCGACAACATTTTATCGCTGATGCCTTCTACCTCTTTTGAAACTTCTTTGAATCGTTTCGGCCCATTAGACAAAGACATTAAAATTTGCAATTTCCAGGTTCCATTCAATACTTCTAATGCATCCCGCACCGCACGGATATCTGTTTTCTGGCAAGCCATGGTCATTGGCTTGCATTCCTCGTTTTTAGTTGTTGCCATACCGTTTCTGTCGTTACTACCCTGTAGGTTAGTGCTAACCTAGAGGATAGTACTAACTTTCGCATAGCTCATAGGTTTAAGTTTGTCCAGTTATCAAACCTAAACACAAAAGCCAAAAAAAAGATTCTCCCTAGATCCAGCAGTGCAAAAGGGAGTGCTTGGTGGTATCATTGCTTCTCCCTTTACCGCTTTGTTTGTCAATAAAGTCAATAGAAAAATATTGATAATTATTGTAGGCCTACTCATCATCGGATTAAGCCTACGTACTTTCTCATTACAGACTTTACAAAAATACCATTTGAGTTTCTAATTATCGAACAGCTTATTTTCAACATACCATCAGTTAAAAGACCGTCTAAATTCCAATGGCGACAGGTTCGTTTTGGTTTTGAATAACTTGCTAAAAGATTGCGGATGTTCAAACCCTAATTCGTAAGCCACTTCACTGACCGACAAACTGGTGGTCGATAATTTTTCTTTCGCTTTTTCTATCAGCTTTTGATGGATGTGCTGCTGTGCATTTTGTCCGGTAAGCGAACGCAACATGTCACTCAAATAACTGGGCGATAGATGAAGTTTCTCTGCCAGCTCCTGAACAGTAGGTATACCTTTTCCAGAAGATTTCTCCTTATTGAAATACGCCTCCAACACTTGCTCCAGTTGCGTAAGCAAATCATGATTTGCTGCTTTGCGTGTAATGAACTGACGTTTGTAAAAACGATTGGCGTAGTTCAACAACAATTCAATTTGCGAAATCAAAACGTCCTGACTAAAATCATCGATCCTGCTGTGCAATTCTTCCTTGATGATTTTGAAAATGGAAATCATGGTTTCCTTTTCCTGGTCGGACAAGTGCAAGGCTTCATTGGCCGTATAAGAAAAGAAACCGTATTGTTTGATCTTTTTGGCTAAAGGAGAATGCAACAAGAAATCAGGATGGATCAGCAAGGTATACAAGGAGCATGCCTGTGTGTCTTCGTTCGTGCCGCTGCCAATGATTTGATTCGGAGCGGCAAATAATAAACCACCTTCATCAAAATCATAATATCCTTGTCCGTATTTTAATTTTCCGCTGAGCTTCGGCTTGTACGCTATTTTATAAAAATTCAGTACATGAGCATGTCCCAACTGATGGAGCTGAACAGGATCGACAGTGTTATCAATCATGCTGATCAAGGGATGCAGCGGCTTAGCCAAACCAAAAGCCTTGTGTGCATCTGAAATAGAAGCAAATTTATGGGGAGTCTGTTCTTCCTTTTTCATGTTTGAAATTTAATATAATAAAACCGAGACTTAAGGAAAGAGTGGAGAAACAGAGCGGAGAAAATTTTTACACTTCGCTCTGTGCCTTGTTTCTCCGCTCTGTTTTTATTTAATTTCCTTGTGCAGCATTGGATACATCCTCCCAAGCCTCCCATTCAGCTAGTCTCTCTGCATACGCTTTACTCACCCATGCCAGGTTGTGGCTTCCAAGAGAAAGACGCAGCGGAGGATTTTCTGAATCTACCATTTTGAAGAGTGCTTCTGGTGTTGCTTCTGGATTTCCTCTTTCCATGTTTTTTAAACCTTCGAAAAAGTGATTCTTAAAATCGTCGTAGATGTCAAGCCCTGCTGCAAACTTCAACGACTCCTGACTTCCAAACTCCGTGGCATATGCGCCGGGCTCTATGATTGTTACATTGATGCCAAATGCTTTCACCTCTAAGGCCAGACTTTCGTGGATGGCTTCAAAGGCCCATTTGGAAGAACAGTAATAGCCAATCACCGGCAAAGTCACATGGCCCAAATTACTCGATGTTCCCAGAATGTGACCATACCCTTGTTTGCGCAGCAAAGGCAAGGCTGCCTGAATAACAGCGACCGGACCTAAAACGTTCGTCTCATACATCGCACGAATTTCATCCGCGCTGGCTTCTTCGATAGTGCCTACCAATGAATAACCGGCGTTATTAAGTACGATATCCAATTTGCCAAAGTGTGCATGTGCTTGTTCCACGGCTGTCTTTACCTGATCGGGTAGAGTTACATCCAATTCTAAGGTAAGTACCTGATCACCGTACTTCTCTTTAAAATCTGCAATGCTCTCCAACTTACGCGCTGTAGCCGCTACATTGTCTCCCCGTTTCAATGCCGCTTCCGTCCATACACGTCCAAAACCGCGCGATGCGCCGGTGATGAACCATACTTTACTATTTTGCTGTGTCATAATTGTACCGTTTAAATTTTGATACAACAAAGGAAGAGAAAGCACACTTGAGCTTTGTAGTCTGATTGAGGATTTTTGTAGGCGGAACGAGAATTATTAAATGCCCGACTTTATTTTTGGTACCGTTTCATTTCTCTTGCCAGGTAAACAGCCGTTTTACTTTTAACGCTTTTACTGACTTCTATCGGCGCACCTTGTGTTACCACTTGTCCTCCTTCATCTCCGGCACCCGGACCGATATCTATGACCCAGTCACTGGAAGCAATGACATGCATGTCGTGCTCTACCACAATTACAGTATTGCCGGCATCAACAAGTCCGTTCAATTGTTTTAATAATTTCCGCACGTCACTGGGGTGCAATCCTGTAGTCGGTTCATCTAGAATGTACAACGTTTCTCCCCGCGATATCCGCTGGAGTTCTGTAGCAAGCTTGATGCGTTGCGCTTCTCCTCCTGATAATTCAGTGGCCGATTGACCAAGGCGAAGGTAACCCAATCCTACTTCGCGGAGTACATCCAACGCACGTTGTATGGTGGGTTCTTTTTCAAAAAAACTCCATGCCTCATCAACCGTCATAGATAATACTTCAGCGATATTCCTTTCGCGATAGGTTACTTCCAATGTTTTAGCATTGTAACGTGTTCCGTTGCACACGGCACAAGGTGCATACACACTGGGAAGAAACAACAACTCCACCATGACAAAACCTTCTCCCTGACAGTTTTCACATCTTCCTTTGACCACATTGAAAGAAAATCTTCCCGCATCGTATTTCTTTGAACGCGCCATGGGTGTAGACGCAAAGAGTTTGCGCACATGATCAAACAAACCGGTATAAGTAGCCAGATTGGATCTCGGCGTGCGTCCGATTGGTTTTTGATCTACAACAACCAACCGTTTGATGAGCTCCATTCCTTCTGTAATTACTCCTCCCAATGTTTCAACACTATTGTATTCCAGGCTCTCACTTTCATTCGGTTCCACCTGCATTTCCTGACCCAAGCCTTCGGCAAGCAATTCTACCAAAACCTGACTGACCAGAGTTGATTTACCGGAACCTGAAATTCCGGTAACACTGGTGAATACGCCTAAAGGAAAACGAACATCCAGGTTAGAAAGATTATTTCTCGTAACACCTTTCAGTGTCAGCCAAGCAAGAGGTTTACGGACATCATTGGTTGTGTTGTTTCCTTCATTGCCAAATAAATAACGACGCGTTTCAGACGCATGAATTTTTTCAAGTCCGGCCAGAGGACCACTGTATAAAATCTCCCCTCCTGCTTCTCCTGCACCCGGCCCCACATCAACAATCCAGTCGGCATGACGAATCACTTCCAATTCGTGCTCTACCACAAAGATGGAATTGCCTGATGCTTTCAGCGCATGCAGCGCGCGCAACAAAGCTTCTGTATCTGCGGGATGTAAACCCGCACTAGGCTCGTCTAACACATAGACAACACCAAAAAGGTTTGAATGCACTTGCGTGGCCAAACGCAGTCTCTGCAATTCGCCCGGTGAGAGCGTAGGTGTGCTGCGTTCCAAGGTGAGATATCCTAAGCCCAAGTCCAGCACCACATTCAGTCTCGCCATAAAATCTGCAGCAATGCGCTGCGTCACGAGTTGTTTTTCCGGATGTACACTGTCCTTTCTTTCTTGTGTTTTTGGTGAAGCAAAGGGTTGGAATAATTCCGCCAGTTGTTTCATCGGAAGCCTGGACATGTCCGCGATATCAAGCCCTGCAAATTTTACGGACAATGATTCCTTGCGAAGCCTTTTACCTTTGCATTCGGGACATTCGGTACTCAACATAAATTGAGACACACGCTTTTTCATCAGGGCACTTTGCGAAGTGGCAAACGTACTGAAAACATATTTCCGGGCTCCTATAAATGTTCCCATGTAACTGGGTTCCACCTTTGCTTTTATAGCTTGCTTTACTTCCTTGATGCTGAAGCCCGCATAGACAGGAACGACCGGCTGCTCCTCGGTAAAAAGAATCCAGTCGCGGTCTTTCTTTGGTATTTTTTTCCAGGGCATATCAATATCATAACCCATCGTCGTAAGAATGTCACGCAGGTTTTGGCCCTGCCAGGCCGAGGGCCATGCAGCTATTGCCTTTTCGCGAATACTCAATGAATCGTCAGGTACCATAGACCGCTCGGTGACTTCGTATATTTTACCTAAACCATGACAGCGCGGGCAAGCGCCTTCCGGTGTGTTGGTAGAAAAAGATTCCGCATAAAGTATGGATTGTTTTTTAGGATAATCTCCCGCACGGGAATACAGCATCCGCAATAAATTCGATAGTGTGGTTATGCTTCCCACAGAAGATCGTGTAGAAGGTGTGCCTCGTTGTTGCTGCAAAGCCACGGCAGGTGGCAAACCGGTGATCGATTCTACTTTGGGAACGGACATCTGATGAAAGAGTCTCCGGGCATACGGCGAGACCGATTCCAGGTAACGTCTTTGTGCTTCTGCATACAATGTTCCGAAAGCGAGCGATGATTTACCGGAACCGGAAACACCTGTAAAAACCACTAAAGCATCGCGGGGGATTTGTAAGGAAACGTTCTTCAGGTTATGCTCACTGGCGCCTTGTACGTCGACATAACCAGTGATAACAGCAACGTGGGGAGTAGAATGTTTCTTCATAGTACAGGATTGTGCTCTTCCGGTTGCAAATATTATGCCTTGGCTTATATATTGCAGTCATCTGATCATGCACATGCTAAAAGCCTCTTATTATTTAAATCCGGATGTTATTTTCCTTGCCAAGGATCTTCTTGGCAAAACACTTTGCACGCGCGTCAATGGCATACTCACCTGTGGCATCATTACAGAAACAGAAGCCTATGCCGGCGTGAATGATAAAGCGTCTCATGCTTACAACGGCAGAAGAACAAACAGAACAGAAACCATGTACAGTAAAGGCGGCGTCAGTTATGTGTATTTGTGTTATGGCATTCACAAACTTTTTAACATTGTAACCAATGTGAAAGACACTCCACATGCCATTTTGGTACGAGGCATTTATCCTACTGTTGGTATTGATGAAATTGTCAGAAGACGCGGCGTAAAGCTTTCACATCATTTATGCATAGGGCCCGGTAAAGTCTCGCAGGCTTTGGGCATAGACATGGTGCATAATAATCTTTCTTTAACAGGGAAAGAAATCTGGCTGCAGGACGATGGTATAAAAATAAATCCGGATGATATACACGCAGGTCCGCGTATAGGAGTAGATTATGCCGGGGAAGATGCGAAGCTGCCGTTTCGGTTCTGGACGACGAATTATAATTTCTTAACTGAGATCTGAAATCTGAGAGGCGAGGTCAGAGATGTGAAATGTAATCAGGTTTCACATCTCTGACCTTTTCAGAAATTGTTTCGCACAGTCAGAAGCCATTCAAAGGACAACGCGTGAATAATAGCGTCGACAGTTAATAAGAAGTAATGATTTTTTAATCCAACAAAATTATTCAGGCCCTTATTGGATCATGATTTTAGTGGTTGTAGTAGTGAGCGATTTCCTGACCACCACAAGATAGATTCCCTTTGCCAGCAATGCTTGAAGAACATGCGACGATCCTGCTCCAGTATAAGTGAGTACCGATTTACCAAGCATATCCATTAATTCAATGGTAACCGGTGTGTCGTCTGTTTGGTTGGCGATCACTACGTGAATATCTTCTCCTGTATGGGCTGGCGCCGGATATACAATCACTTGTTCACTGGAAAGAATACTTACTACCCTTATGGCACTATAGGCAGCGGTTCCGTCAACATCGACTTGTTTCAAACGATAATAAACAATACCCGTCGGAGAAGAGTAGTCTGTATAATCATAATTCAAATAGCCCTGATGATTTCCTGCACCGTCTACCGTTCCTATCGTCTCGAAGTTTTTCCCATCCCGGCTTCTCTCGATGTTAAAATACTTGTTGTTGATTTCAGTAGCCGTGACCCAATTTAAGTCTACATGATTCCCGTTATAGAAAGCGGTAAATGAAACCAGTGTTACAGGCAAAGTAACCGAACAAGGACTAAACGGAGACGTATTGCCGGGAAGATTGGAAGCATTGTATTTAGTAACCGTTGCCGTGACATTTGAATTTAATGTCACTCCACCGGTATAACTCCATGCCCCGGAACCATCGACGATCACCGTTGCTATATACGTTTTGCCATTTGGATAGACACATGCACGACAAGCGTCTATGTAGTATAAGTCCACTGTATCTCCCGGACTCAGGCCTGCGCCATAGACATTGGAAGCCATAGATCCATTATCGATAACAGGTGCCGCAAGCGCGGTGTTCGCAGTATTCAACTGAATACCTACATTGGATTGCCCGGCCGCAGGAGCTGTGCCCGGACCGTTGCAGTAAATAGAATTGCCGCGGATGGAATTATTGATCGTACCGGCATTTTCCAAATACACAGCGCCATTGGCATTATTAGCGATCACATTGCCAAAGCCAGGAATACCTACTACGTTGTTGGTTGCATTGATATACCCTAAATAAATACCATAGTTAGTATTTCCAAGGGGCGTGACACCGTCCGATCCTACTCCGCAATAATTATTTAAAATGGTATTGTTTGAACTTGTAGCGCCTACATCACTTTTGATGGCGATCCCACTGGCAATAGAAGATAACCCTCCGCTGCATACATTTCGTGCG
>Ga0247808_10000512_pt1 | contig 18925 bp, 17 predicted proteins | sample UWRJL089202R1_FD_179914 | JGI IMG/M metagenome (GOLD analysis project Ga0247808, IMG submission 179914) | Plant litter microbial communities from Arlington Agricultural Research Station in Wisconsin, United States - UWRJ-L089-202R-1 | ecosystem: Environmental > Terrestrial > Plant litter >... | reverse complement strand
CCTTGATTTTTTGGTGAAGCCGGTTTCTTTTGACAAGTTCCTCAGGGCCGTGGGACGTGCACAAGCGCTGCTTCCTGAATCCGATACACAGGAATCCGACAGCGAATACTTTTACATCAAAGCCAAAGGAAAAACGCTTCGCTTGCTCTTGTCAGACATCCTGTACATAGAGGGACTGAAGGATTACGTTATTTTTTGTACGGCCGACGCACGACACATTTCCCTGCACAGCATGAAAGAACTGGAAGAAAAACTTCCGCCTTCACAATTCATTCGCGTGCACAAATCGTATATCGTAGACGCAGATAAAATCGAAGAAATCAAGGGCAACAAACTCAAGATAAGAGGCAAGGAAATTCCGATCGGTCGCCAATACAAAGCAGGTTTTGTAAAATTTGTGGAAAGCAAAAAGTTGTAATCCTCTTTTTCTCTTGCTATATACTCTTGCCCCTGGCTGCTCATGTCGTTGATCGGCGCTGGTCTGTCGTTGGTCTTATATCTGTCCGGAACTCTGGAATTGTCACGTTTTTTATAGAATTTTAGAGGATGAAAGCGAAATGGATAAAATACCATGTGCTGTTTTTTTTGATTACCTGGACATTTAATTATGTCTTCAACTTCTATTTTAGAATTCCACCTAATAAACTTGTTCCGTACACCGTCTTTTTTATACTGGATTATACAGCGCTCGCGGGTTATTTTTATACCGTTTTTTTTCTTTCCTCATTTGCCTTAAAACGCATCGTATACCTGATTCCCTTGCAGCTCGTGTTGATGTTGGTGGGTTGCCTGGTGCTTTCCATTGTGCCCGCTGTCTTTTATACAAGCCAGGGCATTGAGTTGAATTTTTCTCAGCATTATTTCATGACCATGTTTGAGATTGCCTTTACCACGTTTAGTAGTTTGGCTTTTCTGTTTCTTCAAAAGTGGGAGGAGAGTACGTCTCAAAAACTACAACTGATAGAATCTCTTTCCGAAGCAGAACTTACTTTTCTGCGTTCGCAAATGAGCCCGCATTTTTTGCTGAACACGTTGAATAGTATTTATTCCATGGCACTGAACAAATCGCCCGACATATATCAGGCTGTGGCAGAGTTGAAAAATATTTATTCTTATGTGCGACGCAGTCAGGAACAAATGTCGCTTCAGGATGAAATAGATTACCTGGAGAATTTTATTAAAATACAGAAAAGAAGATTCAGAGATGCTGTGGCCTTGACTGTTTCTTTTACAACAGATGCGGATTATCAGATAGAACCTTTGCTGCTCAGCAGCTTTGTAGAGAATGCCTTCAAGCATGGCGTCAGCATGAAGGAACCGAGTTTCATCAGCATTGATCTTACCGTAAACAAGGGCAGATTGACGTATCGGGTTGTTAACTCCGATCATTCTAAAAAGTCAGTAGACCGAAACTCCGGCATAGGCATTCAAAATTTATCGCGAAGACTGGAACTGTTGTATCCGGAAAACTTTTCACTTCATCAGGAACAGCGTGACCAGACATATAGCGCTGCGTTAACTATACAGCAATTATGAAAGGAAAGTATATCGTGCTCTACCATGCGATCTACTGGATCTACCGCATTGTAAATACCTTGGTGTACAATCATTTTCTCTACCATGAGGATTGGTACAAAGGAGCCTATGTGGTGCAACTGGTGTTGATGCCTTTTTTCTATGTCAACTATGCGCTGTTGATTCCTTCCCTGATAGAAAAAAAGTACGCTAAGTTTTTTACGCTCACAGCCGTATGGATAGCATTGTTTGTAGTTGTATATGCCCATTGGACAATCTATCAGCGAAACATCCTATATGGAGAACCTTTGCGCTTACCCGATTATACAGAGACCGCCAACAACCTGATCTATATCTGGCTGATCAGTGCGTGCTTTTGTTTGTTTGAATATTGGATCACCACCTTCACTAAAAATCAAAGCCTTGCCCTGGACAGAAAGAAGCACGTGCTGCAATCGGAAGAAAACAAAATGCTGAATCAACTGCTGTCGGATTACCTGGATGCCTTGGATCACAAAACACTGGATACCATTCCGGATGGGATCATGCAAGTGTCGGATTTTTTCAAGTATGTGCTTTATAGCCGCGGAAAAAAAGTAGCGTTAAGTACAGAACTCGAACATGTACACTTGTTACAGGAACTCACCAATACGCAACAGGCCAAAGTCAGGATTCAATATGGCGTGTTGGAAGACCAGGTCTTGGTGCGCTCCTGTTGCGTGATTTATGCCATCCATCGTCTGTTGTCACTTTCTCCTACAAGTGGTGTACTTCATGTGACCGTTGAAACAGACAAACAGAGAGAAGTACTCGTGTGGATCAAACTTCCTGCAGAAACACCCGAAAGGATCATCGAAGGAACGGATTGGACAGCTGTAGGGAAAACGAAAGTAATAGGGGATCGATTCTTTATTGTGTTAACCGGCATGAATAATATATGACACCTACGTCTGTCAGTGCCATGTAAATTATTCAATGGCTTTTCTTTTTGATTCAATGAATAGCAACTTACTATCGGTATTATATAGTGTTAAGGTTTCTGATTGATTATTTGTTGAGATGCTGTAGAATGAATTATTAGTAGTAATTCGAATGTTTTTCATTCTATTGTATACATATCCATTGTTTCTAATGTCTGAATTGGCATTCATGTCAGCTTTGTACGCAATAAACTCTGTGGAGTTAAATTTTTCTGTGTTTATCCGGTTTAGTTTTGTTTGATCTTCATTTGATATCGGGAATGATTTTAGATTTTTGGGTTTATCATTTGTTTGAGTGATAAGTATCAATTGTTCTTCCGAATCTGTGAATCCATAGTGTTGGTAGAGTTGAAATAAAATGAGTCCATTGGTTTTTATTCCAAAGTCGGTTAACGAAACGGGGTTTGGATTTTGAATATCCTCTAGCTCTTCGGTGCTTTTAGCAGTGCAGCCAGTTAAAAATATAATGATGATAATTTTTAGTATTGACTCCATTTTAATTTGAACAAGTAGTAGTTACTCCATTCACCTCGTTTTATACATAGTCCTACGGACGACCTTTGTATGAAGGCATAGACAGACGTTGGACTCAACAAGTCCATCCTTTATTAGCTACAACTCTTCCACACGTTGAAAGTAGTTGGGTGCTTTTTCAAGGACCTTGTCAAATACCACTGCTGTAGCGGGAAGGAAAACATAAGCATCCCAACCCATGTCCAGGAAGAGCAAGCGGAAATTTATAGTTTGCAAATCTTTATCTATCGCCTGGAATAATTTTACAATAAACTTTCCATCTCTCTGACGATTGATAGGAACCGCTGTTCTTAGCATAATCGTATTTGTCCAGAGCGGCGGTTTTTCGATTTGTAACGCTATAAATTCTTCTATCTCGTACACATCGTCTTCTCCTCTCCAATCCAGGTGAGCGGCTATCTGCTTATCATCAGCAAATGCCTGAAAGGCTTCAATGGGTGTAAGCTCTTTCCGATCATCTGGCAGATCAATGGGATAGGTGGTGTGAAACTTGTTTTTATCTGTTAAGTATAAACGATAGTACGTTTCGAATTCGTTTTTATAATTAGTAAAAAGTAATCCTCCCATCTCTAACAAATCAGTCGCTTTAGCCTTTTTTGCTGTCTGCTTTTTGGCAGGTCTCTTGATGATGTCTACTATGATTAGCCCTATTATTTTAAGAACAAGGCCTGCTATTTTAAACGGTGTTACGACCACATAGTAGAGTAGCTTAAACGGGAAAGCTAAAATGAGTAGTGTTTTTTTAATCATAGGATTATTCATAGGTCATTTTAGTCCCCCGGTTTAAACTGGTGACAATAGATGTTACGAATCGTTTAAGGAATCAATTCCTTGTTCTTTAAGCTTTGCTAATGCGTCCTTCATCGCTTTCACCTGCTCTGCCGGATGGCCTTGCCAAAGGCTTACTTCTCCGACCACTTTAAACGGATGTGTGGAACGGTATGATTTTGTTGGGTTGCCCGGAAATTTCCGATCTGTCAAATCAGGATCGTCTTCAATGGTGCCTGTAGGTTCTACTAAATAAATTCTTTCAGGTCCTTCTCCAAAAGCAAGTTCAGCTCCCCAGATCGCAGCATCCAAGGTTGCTGACAGGAAAATGTATTTCGCATTTTTTCGCTGACCAAAGTTGGAGTTAAATCCCACTTCAATAAAATCGCCCACACGGAGGTCTGCTTTTGTGCCATGAAAGAACGTCTGCGCAAAAGCAGCAGGACCTTTTGCAGCGGATGTGTTGTCGTCTTGTTTGGTTTCCATTGTCACTGTTTCACTCTTAGACCGGTTGGAAATTACTTACTGAACTTTAACCAGTTTGATTTTTGATACTGTATTGTGCTGATGAAGTTCAAGGATATAGATGCCATTTTTTTGAGTCATCAGATCAACGGTGAACAGAGTGCCGTTAAGCTGCTCTTGCTGCATGACTACTTCACCTGCGAGGGTGATGAGCTTCAGGGAAGCATTGTTCATTTCTTCTGTGGTTTGTATGGTCACTCTTCCCTGGTTTGGGTTGGGATAAGCAGACATCGCAGCAGAAGAAGCGGATTCCGAAATTTCTGTGACTACGCCATTGATCACATTTACAATATAGGTATTGCCGTTGCCTCCGTTTACAGATAAGTTATTCGTAACAGTAGGAGAAGGGTCGAAATCTACTGTGCCTTCAAAATATCCTGTAGCATATATTTTAGATTGGTAAACGGTATGGTCATACACGGTTTCATTGGAGGAACCTCCGATGCTGGTAGACCATTTGTAAACACCCGCAGTATCCAATTTGACCATGTAAATGTCGCCGCTGCCATAGAAGAGGGTATTGGCAACAGCAGGTCCAGGATCACAATCCATGGAGTAGCGCTGCGTTCCTGCAATGTTTATGCTTTGGTCGTAAGGATCGAAAACAATGTTGGCGTATTCTTCATTAATTTCACCTCCGATGGATTTAGCCCAGCAAAAATGTCCTGTAGGATTGACTTTGAGTATGAAGATATCGGCGTAACTATTCTCTGGCTCCAGGTAAGAAACACCGGTGGAATTATCAAAATCAGTTTTTGTGTCAAAGGTCCCTGTGGCATAGATATTCCCTGTGCTGTCTGCTGTCACTCCTAATACATTGATCCTGTCTTCTTCATTGGTGGTGTATACCCAGGAAAACGCAGTGGTATTTTTATCCAATACAAGTATAAATCCGGTAGCGCCGCCACTTCTTGTGAGTGTATAGGTTTGTGTGGGAGAAGGATCAAAATCTACTGTACCATTAAAATTACCACTGATCAGCACATGATTGGCATTGTCTAAGCTGATGCCGTAAATATATCCATCTCCTGCATCTACCACAGAAAGTAGCCACTCAAAATTTCCGGAAGAAGAAATCTTTAAAGCATAGATGTCGTTTGATCCGGTAATGCTATGTTCTGCGGCTGATGGATCGAAATCAATGGTGCCGTTCACCGGGCCCGTTAAATAGACGCTACCAGCAGCATCTACAACCATATCCTCTACAATGTCATTTTGTGCATTGCCAAAGGTATAGGTCCATAAGAAGTTTCCGTTGGGATCTAGTTTACTGACAAATACATCCGCGTATCCATTGGAGGTGGCAGGATGACTGGCAGGAGCAGGAGCTAAATTTGTCGTGTTGGTAAAAATACCGGCTATGTATACATTTCCATTCGCATCTGTACCAATTCTGCTGCAACTCGTATTGGTGTACATGCCCACAGATTTAAGCACCTTTGCCCAGATCAATGTACCGGAGGCATTTATTTTTTGTATGTAGCCATCTGAAGCATAGTCAGCCGTAGTAGAACTGATAGTTCCTGTACCCGGATCCAGATCTACATTTCCTGAATAAGATCCCGCGACATACACCGTTCCACTGGCATCCAGACAGATTCCATTTCCTTGATTGCCGCTGTAAATGGAGCCTGATTTGTTTTGCAGGACCCCTCCTAAAACAGGCGTCTGAGCCAGGACTGTTGTACCTGTGAAAAAGCTGAGGAGAATAAACTGTAACTGTTTTTTCATAATTGAGGAAGTAATGTCTTTGAAGTAAAAGAGCGATAAACGATCAGGTATATAAATGTACAAAAGTGCTTTCAGAAGTAGGAGCTTCTTTTCTTATTTCTGATTGAATTGCAGTAGAAGCTACGAACAGAGATTCGCATTACGACTAATGATTCAACACAAAAGAACTCAACATCTTTTCTCCTGTTGCCTGGTACTTTTTAAATTTGTTTTGTTCGGCAGTAAACGTAAGAATATAAGCTTGATCCCGGATGACAAAGTAATATTGCTCAAACGTTAAATTGTAGCTTTGCAGATCTCCGGTGTAAATGACCTTTTGGTATTCGGTGTTGCCTTGCTTCACTCTTTTGTTTTCCAGAATCTTAGAATTCGTAATCATCGTTTTGATCTGGTCGGTAGACAGTTTGGTGTAGGCATCAAGATCCAGCTTGTAGGCTGCTATATCCTGAATGATCAGGTTGATATTTTCCTTAAACGTATCTCCTTCAGATTCGGAAGGTGAAAGGATAACCAGCTTGGTGCCTGCCTGACCGCTGGTATCCAAAGACCAGGAAGAAGGATAGTGGATGGAATAGGTAGCTGCTTTGAGTGTCTTCCATTCTTCTGTGGTTTGTGCCTGAAGAAGGAGAGGAGTGAAAAGTAGGGAAAGGAAGAAGTGTTTCATGTTTTTTTGGTTGGAGTGATGGTATTAATTAATAAGTATTTTTTAATGCAAGTCAAAGTCGTAAGCGAGGGAACCTAAATCGTAAGGCAGTTTTTCTCCTTTAAAGTTCATACGACTGCATTTGACCGGCACAACAGAAATAAGGTCTGTTTTTCTCAACAGCTCTTTAGGAACGTCCTTGAGCTTGCCGTCTGTTGAGATGTATTCAAATAGAATATCTTCCTTCTGTATAAACTTTACATGATAAGATACTTCCCAATGTGCATCTTCTTTACACTCCGAATAGAAATATTCTCCTATGCTGGATAAGACCAGCGTATAGTCGTTGATGGCGGATTTATTTAACAGGGCTCCCCCTGTAAGAAGTCTTCCCTGGTATTGAACATAGAGTTTGGGCTTGGGCACAGGTTTCACGCTGTAATTGGTTTCCAGCAGCGTGCTGTCTTTGTAGCTTACGGTTAATTTGACCTGGTAATTTCTGGGACAAATGGAGATCACCGTAGGTCTTGCTTTATCGGAATGCAGTGTTCCTCCTTCTATAGCATACGTCAATCGATTGTAATCCTCAAAGTTCTCAATTTGAATGTGCAAGTCATTCTTGCAGTCTTTGTACAACGCCTGTACTTGCCCTCTGTTCATCAAAGTAATCCTGACGGTATGCAAACTGTCGGATTTCTGTTGTGCAGATGCTGTAGTAGAACAGATCAATGGTACGGTAAGCATCGCAAGGAACAGTATTGTTTTATTCATGAGTAATCGTGTGGAATAATGGTTTATTTTAATTGCTGTGAAGCATGGGGTTAATATTTATTTTTCTTGTAGTAATCCGTTTGCATCGTCAGTAATATACCCAGTGTCAGTAGCATCATGAAACATCCTATCGTATAATAAAGCCAGTTGCCTCTGAGCTGCATGATCAGGTCTCTGATGAAGGCCAGGATCCAAACCATACTTAGCAGGCCGGTAAAGTATAGGATAGGTTTTATTTCTATAAAGAAATCCAGCACATATTCGTATTTCTTTTTCTTGCGTCCCTGGCTTTTAACGTCACGGTAAAGTTCATAGCAAACGAAAGCAATGACTGCTGCAGAAATCACGGCCATAGAAATACCAAAATAATAGCCAAGATGATAAGGGTCAACTACAGCGCTGGAAATCTGGAGAAAATTAGAAGGATACATAGGGTATGCATGCGTTTTGTAAGTAGACTCTGCTGGTGCCGATGTACCATCATTAACAGCAGAGGATTTTAATATTATCCTATTCGACCAGCATCTAAAGAATTATATTCTGGTTGGTAGGAGTTGGTGATTATATTCCATTTCGATAAAGCAAATCCTAATTCATGATTTTGCATGATGACAATTTGATCTTGAGAATATTCGAAGATTAAATCTGTTTCGTTTGTTTGTATCAGGTATTGTTCTCCTTTTTTAATTTCAAAATCATAGTGTACGGGTTCAATTATTATTGTTAATAATTCTGAGTGATTATTAGTAAAAGTAAGTTCGTTCATTGATTGATAGGTCTATAATGCCTGGCTATTTCAGTGAATGCTGTGTTTTATTTTGTGGCCTTTATCATTTAACAATAAATACTCCTTCTTGAAGATGGGTAAGATAGAATAAACCTTCTTCACTTTTGGTTATTTCCATAAAATCCCGTCCGAGAATGGGCTGCTTGCTCAGCACTTGCTTTTTCCATACACCTTTTTTCTGTATCCAGAATTCATTGTCAATGACACCGGCCATTTCGGTTTCATTTTTTATCCATACTAAATTAAAGCCAGTAACATGCGGCGGTAAAGTAAAGTTTGCCCGGATAATTCCAGCGTTCGTTACTTTAAAATGTTCCAGGGTCTCCGGACATGAAATATAAAAAGAACCGTTTTCGTCTTTGGTTAGTCTCTTGCTTTTTCTTACGCCTTTAAAATCCAATGGCATTGTGCCTTGCAGCCAAACCGAATCTTTATACAGGAGTATCTGAGGGGCGTAGGTAAGAGTAATTATCAAATCTCCTTTCTCATTGCTCAACATGTGCTCCGGGTACTTTCTGGTATCATTAAAAGCAGGATAAATATTCCCCCATCGGATACTTTTCGCATGGATGGTAAAGTTTGATTTATCGATGGTCAGAAGTTCCGTGGAAGAAAGGAGATAAATCGACTGACTGTTATTTGCCAGTAAAAATAGTCTTAATTTTTGGTCGGAAGAATCAGCGGGTTCGTTGTCTCTTATGAGTATAGCATCGTGACGGAGTGGTCGATAGCGTATTTTATTGTAATTGATCAAAGTCTTCCCATCAAAAAATCCAAACTCTCTGTCGCCGATTCCCACTATTCTATTACCGTCTTTGACAAAATGCGTAGGCGCAAAAAGAGTAGGGAGATAAATGGAATCTTTTTTATACAGGTGCAAACCATTATCGGTAAGAATGTAGTCTCCGATATTGGGTAAGGAAAAAAAAGAACGGAAATGCTCAAAGTTATACTGTACAGCAATCAGGTCATTGGACTCACTTTCATATCGCTTATTTTTGATCCAGGTCACTTGTGCCTGTAATTGATACGATAGGAAGAATAGTGTAAGATTGAAAACGATAAGAGACTTGCGCATAGTTTATAACGGTCAATAAGAGTAGAGTGTAATGTTAATATTTAATTTTGTTTTTTATTTGTTGCTGCGCAAAACTTATCGGTCAGTTTATAAGATGTTTTTAATCTTCTCAGCTCGTAATAACTCTTAATTTTTTCTGCTCTATTGGATATCCCATACCGTCTGTCCAATGAATGTTCCCTTCGCATCTATCCCTCCTGTAGGTATTCCTCTTTTTACAAATTTCCCATCCGCGTAATAATTGTAAAAGTAAAGTGGAATCCCCTCACCGAAGCTAATGGTTGGTGTATCCTGAAGATGCATATGTAAATGAGGTTCTGAGCTATGACCTGAATTACCTACTAAAGCCAGTGGCTGTCTTTGAATAATGGTATCGCCTTTGACTACCTTGATAGATTTCGGTTTTAAATGACAGAGAAATAAATACTGATGCGGGGCGACTTGAATAATGATGTAATTGCCTAAAAGGTTGGTGAGATCTCCCATGCTGCCGATTGGGGTATCAAGTGCTGTATCGTTTGTTGCGACTACCAAGCCATTGGCAGGAGCAAGAACCGGGATGCCGTAGCAAAAATAGTTGTCAAGGATCAGGCTGTCGCCACTGTACGTTTTTCCATTGTTGAAGCGTAACAAATCATAGGCCCAGCATTGGTCGGGAGCTGAGACGTGATAATTGACGCTGGATTCACCGCCGCCCCATCCAACAGCTATCAATGAGTCAAACGGTAAGCGAAAATGAACCGGACTTATTTCCTTGTCATGTGAAGACGGATAGGCATCAAAATAATTTCCGGAATGATCGGCTCTCACAACATACAAAACCAGGAAGGAAAGGAGTGAAATAAATCCAAGGGTTCTCCAGCGATTGAAATAAGGTTTCTTTTTGCGCGACACGATTAATCCTATCACAAGAAATACAAAAGCAAAAAAACAAATGACCAAGGCGGCCAGGTAATAAAGGAGCACGCCTGTCATTCCCCCGGGCCTGGAGTAAATGATCAGATGGGAAATCACGGTCAATATAATTAAAGCCGGAACGGTCCAAATCCACCCATCAATTTTTGGCTTGCCGTTAATTCTTTCTTTCTTGTTAGTGGTCATGTTTATGATTTTTTAAGCGCCAGCAGGGGCGTGAGGTTTTTAAATTATCTTAATAGGGTCAGATTACCTTACGCTTGTTTCAAACATAACTCTGTCATCGATAGATACCGGCGCCAGTGTGGCTACATTACTCCTCTTCTAGTGGCGTATCGAGTTTTCTTAAATTCCAATTCTTTTTAATGGTTCTACCTGTTGCAAATGTTTCTAACCAAACGTTTTTAAAGGCAGGGTTTAGATTACCATTATCCGGTAAATAAGTAAGAATGTATTCACTGGATAAATAGAATTGAATAAAATTTCCAATGTCTGCTCTGTAAGATACACCTGAAATTCCGAGACTGTCTTTCCTGTCGGATAAGGTTTTAAAAGTTTCAAATGGATCGTTTGCTTTAAATATTTTCTTTAAAGGACTTTCAATAAAGATTTGGTCATGACCATTTTTGTCTACTCCCGAAACACGAAGTGAAGTATTGTATTTCAAAATCTCAACCAGGTAATAGTTGGAAGTATCCATTACTATATCGCAGGCGAAGTCTTGTTTGAAATTTTCGAAGTTGCGTATGGTAAGTTTAATCGTGTCACTGTTTTTATAATAAAAGCAGCTATAGCTATAAATTGTAGTGTTGGTATCATCAGAATACTTTATGAAAATATCCGCATTACCACGATGCCCGATTCCCCATTTGTAAAATACTGCAATGTTTGCACTATCTAATTTCTCCGCAATGTTCAGTGCTTTAAGTTCAATGTTCTTGTCGTTGAATTTAGATTCTGAACACGCACAGAGTGCCATGAAAGCGATAATTAAGAGTGTAGCATAGTTTCTCATTGTTTTGCCTATAGCGAGGGTTAAATTGCTTGTAAAATGTCCCTGTATGATATAACTATTTTTACAAATCCGAATAATATTAATGCTCCGCCGCCTAACGTGAGCAGGAGTGATGTATTTTGGCTAATAGGTTTTTTAGGTTTAATGAATCCAACGCCCGTGAAAAACATCATACTCCCGAAAAAGACATTGAAAAAACCAAAGAATAGATCGATGTAAAGTGCTGCCATAGATGTTATGATTTTAACTTTTGCTAGCGCCGATGGCTATCGACGCCAGGGGGAGTATGTTTTTTATTATTCAATGATAAGTCTGTTTGAAAAGGCTGTGTTGTTTTCGTAGTCATTCAGCTTGAATACATATAATCCTTTTGGCAATTGAATATCTTGAATAGGTGTTCCAAATGGAATATTAATTCTTGTGTATACTTTATTTCCCGTCGCATTGTAAATAGTCACTTCATTATGATCACTGTATGGCTGGTTTGTACTTATATGTATAACACTTCCCTGTAATGGATTTGGAAATATAATAGGAGATAAAGCTTCTTCATTATCCGGTGAGTCTGTGCTTGTAGTTATACCGCCGCTATTAATTCTACAGATACCATTTATCGTATAGTTGTCATAAAGTGTGGTAGTAATGAGCACATGATCTGCGTCATAAGCTTGAATATTGCCGATGCCAAATGAATACGCAGGTGAGCTGAACGATGCATCTAGGGAACCATCCATTCCAAGTCTAACGATACTTAAATGGGGGGCTGAACCATATTGTGTAAAATTACCGGACACTAATAATTTTTGATCAGTCTGTTGGTAAGCCGAAGTGATTGTCCCATCATGACTGAGATTGGTAAACGCAGGATCAATCGTGCCGTCGTCTTTAAGTATGGCAAGTCCGGAAACAGTTGTACCGTTATAAGAAGTGAAATTACCTACAATTAGTATTCTGCCGTCAGCTAATAATTGAATATCCTTGACGAATCCATTCGCTCCGGTACCGGTGAATGTATTGTCGACTGATCCATCACTGTTAAGCCTTTTAATGTAATTGGCTGTAGTACCATTGAATGTTGTAAAATATCCTCCGATTAATATTTTCCCATTAGGCTGCAGACACGCCCTATATATAGGTTGATTGGCTGCTGTTCCCAACTGTGCATTGAATGCGTAATCCAACGATCCGTCATGATGCATTCTTATTATTCTATTGGCTGTGATATTGCTTAAATCGTAGTCGAAAAAAATGTTAAAGTCTCCGACTGCAATTATTTTATCATCAGGTTGGATGATGGCATGCCGAATTCCAAAATTCACTCCATAGGCTTGGAGAGAATTGTCAATTGACCCATCTGGATTGATGCGTACCATGAAATGTCGTTCTACTCCATCGTATTGATCGAAAAAACCTGCCACTAAATATTTCCCATCATTTTGTAACGTGATGGAATTAATCCGAGGAAAATCAGTACCCAATGCTATGAAATGAAATCCATCACCGGCATTGAATGTTGCATCAATTGTACCATCCGCATGGACTCTGCAAAATGCACGATGAATTTCACTGTTGTAGAGCTGAAACTCTCCGCCCAATAGTACTTTGCCATCTGCAAGCGTTTTAGCAATTGTAACAGGGCCATCTGCTCCTCTGGCATGAATAAATGATACATCTACTGTACCATCCGCATTTAGTCTGACCAGGTTGTTGACGGTAACATTGGCATAGGAACTAAATTCTCTACCCACTAGAATCTTTCCGTCAGGTTGTAGGGTAACAGCGTAATAAGTATTGGAACCGTATAAATTGAATTGCACGTGTGTGAAGCTGTTGTCAACACTTCCGTCAGTATTAATCCGGATGACATTATTCATGGTTTGTCCTTGCAATGTATTTTGACCTATACCTGCAATGATGTATTTGTCATCACTTTGAATTTCAACTTGCCATAAATCATAGGAAGGGGTGCAACTGAATGAATTATCAAGAGATCCATCAGGCATGAGTTTTACAATGTTAGACAGCGACTGGTTATTAAAGGAAGTAAAGTTTCCTACCACGATGATTTTATCATTGGATGTAACATCCAGGTCTTGGACCCCTCCGTAATTACCCGCTCCGACAGGATTAAAGGTATTATCGAGATTACCTTCCGAATCCAGGCGGCAAATTTTGCTTCTTGAAATACCGTTGATCTGTGTGAAATTTCCACCTATAATCAAAGATCCGTTGGATTGTGCTTTGACGGCCACCAATGGAAAAGTAGAATTAGAACCTGTACCAATATGAAAGGTATTGTCATAAGAACCGTTTGCATTAAGCCTTATAATATCTTGAATGACATAAGTGGTGTAAGTTGAAGGTCCAGTATAGGTTTTGATCGTGAAATCAAATTCGCCGACCGCTACTATTTTTCCACTGGCTTGTATCAATAGGTCTCGAACAGAGACTGATCCCATAAATTTAGGCCCGGTGAAACTGTTGTCTACCGAGTTAAAGGTATTATCCAGTGTGCCATCGCTATTCAACCTGATAATAGGTGCACTGTTCACTACAGTGCCGTTATAAGAGATAAAGATCCCTCCTAAAAGTATTTTGCCAGTCGAAAGAATTTCGATGCAGTACACATTGCCTTTTATACCTGTACCGGTTAAGAACGTTTCATCAAAGGTACCATCGCTGTTGAGCCGGCAAATGCCGTTTGCAACATTCGTATGGTAATTGGTGAAATTACCGACTACTATAATTTTCCCGTCGCTTTGCACTTTAGAATCCAATACCGTAGCATTAAAAGAACCTATTGTATTAAATGCAGGATCTAATTTTCCAGGTTGGGCATTGATGAAAGAAATAACAACGAGAGAAATTAAAAGGATGTATAGTATTTTTTTGTGATACATACTGGAGTCGCGTTTATAAAAGTGAAACAATAACTCTGCTAGTTCGACCTATGTCCGATCCAGCCAAGATTTGAATATTTGATCGTATTTGTAAAATATATAAACGTAAAGTTGGTTTAATAATTTACTTATTTTTTCAATAACTTGCTAGCGGAGACGTCCGTTGGTGCTATTTTTATAAAGGACTCCGCCCGCTAGGGCAGTAGATAGCCCATTAGTCAGGCCGGTATTTATGATCGCATTCGTTGGCGTATCCCAGTTCGTAAAGTCGGTTTAAAATCTTTTCATCTTTCCCTCCGTATCGAATTCCTGAAATACAGGATACCACTACTGCATTTATTGCTCTGTCGATTTCATCATTAGTTTGAGGTTGTTTTCTGAAAAAACAATGTCCTGTTTCTGTTTCAGAATGATCTATTAAATCAGGAGCTACAGATTGTGGAGCTCCGCATTGGATGCAAGCACCATGTACCGAATAAAAATCACCATCAGCGTTATCTTTCAATCTCATAGGAATAATCGGCTTGCTTAATATTGTTCCTCTGCTAGCGCCGATAGCTATCGGTGCTTTAATGGGCTTCTGCCCGGGCGAATGCGTTATGTGTTTAGGCATCGATAAATATTGAGGCCATCGGGTGTTTTAGGATTGACGGAGTGGTTTTCTTGTTGCGTTTGGTAATAGAATACAATATATTAAGATAAACTAAATCAATCTAGCTATGAGAATAAACGGTTTACTTTTATTACTGGTAGGGATCCTGTGTTTAAGAAACATTGGATATTCCCAAACCACGGTTTCTTACACCGAATCTAACAGTATTTTTGCCAACCCTGAGCGGGGCCTGCAAAAGTATTCGATTACGGACAATAACTACACGACCTCTTCAAACTATTCGAACTTAAGCAGCTCTACCTTGAGTGGTTGGAGAACAGGATCGGATAAGGTGACGGTGATCTTCCGGTATTTTCTATTGAATTCGTTTATGAATTCAACGATTTCTGCCACTTACCTGAGCAACATCCAGCTTGATTTCGATCGCATACGTGCTTCAGGTTTGAAATGCATCGTTCGTTTCTCTTACAGCAATGCGGAAGGAACTACGGCTCAGCAACCCGTAAAATCGCTTATCCTTCAGCATCTCCAGCAACTGGCACCTGTATTGGAAAGCAACAAAGACATTATTGCGTCACATCAGGCAGGGTTCATTGGTACCTGGGGGGAATGGTACTATACCAACTCTGCTGAGTTTGGCACCGACGGCAGTATCAGCAGCGCACAATGGCAAAATAGAAAGCAAGTAGTAGATGCCATGTTGGCTGCGACACCGGTCACTATTCCCATTCAACTCCGTTATCCTGAAGCGAAGAAAGCCATGTATGGCAACACGGCTCTGACGGCGGCAACAGCGTATCAAAATACAGCGAATGCGCGAATCGGTTTTTTTAACGATGCCTTTTTAAATGAGTGGGGAGACATGGGAACTTACAGCGTAAGCAGTGCCTCTCAAAATCCAGTGGGTACTCCGGATTATACGTACTTGTCCAATGAAACAAAGTACACACCCATGATGGGAGAAACCAATGGCTTGAACGCACCGCGCACCGATGGCGCCAATGCTTTGCTGGAGTTAGACCTTACGAATTGGAGTACACTCAATAGAGATTATTTCGCGCAGAACTTTACCAATTGGATCAATTCCGGACATTACACGGATATCCTTCGTAAGCTGGGTTATAGGTATGTATTGAACACGACCAAGTTTGCCTACAATGCCTCTACCTTGAATGTGGAGTTGTCCATCAAAAACGTTGGCTATGCCCGTTTGTTTAAAGCTCGACAAGCAAAAATAATCCTGAAGCACACCGGTACCGGAGTCGTATATCCCTTCGTGCTGGCCTCTGATCCGAGGACATGGGAAGGAACATTCACTATCGCAGAAGCCATCAACATTTCAACCCTTCCTGACGGGACCTATGAGGCGTACCTGAACCTGCCCGATACCAATCCGGCTTTGGCGCTGCGTCCGGAATACAGCATACAGTTGGCCAATGATAATGTATGGGAAGCTTCTACCGGTTACAATAAATTATCTCAGACCATTGTAAAAACAGGAATCACCTTGCGTACACCTGAAAATCCGGTGAATACGGTCTCAGGAGTAGAGTATAAGTATTACGAAGGAAGCTGGAATGTACTTCCTGATTTTACCAGCCTGGCCGCTGCGAAAAACGGAACAAGCGCTACTCCCGATCTTTCGCAACGCAACCGCGACGATCAGTTTGGCTTCAGCTACACGGGCTATGTCAACGTACCCACGGATGGGTCCTACACGTTTTACACCAGCTCTGACGATGGCAGTCAACTATACATCGGTTCTGCCTTAGTGGTGAACAACGATGGTTTGCACGGTGTGCAGGAAGCCTCAGGCAGCATAGGGTTGAAAGCTGGTAAGCATGCCATCAAAGTAGTATTCTTTGAACAAGGCGGTGGTCAGGTATTAGCTGTCAGTTACGCCGGACCTGGCATCACGAAGCAAGTCATTCCTGCATCTGCTTATTACAGAGTCGCAGCAACGCCTCCTATCAATGTAGCTCCGACTGTTTCGCTGACAGCACCGGTTAACAATACCTCCTTTACAGCACCCGCCGCTCTTACGATTTCAGCCAATGCGTCGGATGCCGATGGTGCAGTAGCCAAAGTGGATTTCTACAACGGGAGTACATTACTTTCTTCAGATGCCACTGCACCGTACACTTATTCCTGGTCGGGTGTAGCAGCAGGAAGCTATACGCTTTTGGCAAAGGCCACAGATAATTCAGGGGCAAGCACGACTTCAGCGTATCTTACAGTCACTGTACAACAGGTGATCAGCAATACGTGTTCAGGCATTGCAGCGTATGTAGAAAATGGTGGATACTCCACAGGCAGTAAAGTGCAAGAAGCAGGTGCCAGCTACGTATGTAAACCTTGGCCTTATTCGGGCTGGTGCAACGGTGCGGCCTGGGCCTATAAACCAGGTGCCGGTACTTACTGGACAGATGCCTGGACATTGTCCGGCAGTTGCTCTGCCGCGCAGTCCTCTGCAAAATTATCCGCTGCAGAAAATGAAAGTGTGCTGAACAATTCCCCCAATCCTTTTGTCAACAGCACCATAATTGAGGTGAACATGGAAGACGAAGGTACAGCATCGGTGAAAGTATACGACAAGACCGGCAAAGAAGTGACGGTATTGACCGATGGATATTTGTCTGCAGGCATCCACCGCTTTGAATGGGACAGCAGCCAACAGCAGCCTGATGTGTATGTGATACGTTATCAGAACAAGCAGCAATTGATCGTGCGAAAAATCATAAAGTTGCAATAAACTAAAATCAAAAGGGCAGGATTTTTATCCTGCCCTTTTTTTATAATCAGCAATACTCCTTAAGCCAGCAGGTATTATTTCCTCTGCTGGCGCGAGCATTTGCTCGTGCCTATTGTTCTTAGAGCATCCTGCTCGGGAATCGTTAAAGTAATGCGGCTCTTTTTCAATCGTGGTGATTGTAATCTTTCGTTCCTAATCATTGCCCGAGCTGCAAGCTCTATGTGGCTTTTAAGGCACAAGCAAATGCTTGCGCCAGCAGGGGTTTCTACTCCGTACAAAGCAGACAGATCTCTGTCGAGAATAACTTTTTTATTTCTGATTAAATAAATTTTACTGATGACTTTTTCGTCAGGAAGAATAAGGTTTGTTTTCATGAATAAGATTAAAAAGTAAAAAATAAACAGAATTGGATATCACAATTTGTGATATCCAATTTCAAAAACAAAATGGAGATTTATGATCAGTTTGTCAAATTTAACAGCATTTTATACTAAACACCCTAGCCCGGGCATATGCTATGGGATAAAAAGGGTGTAGGAAATAGTTGGGCATAAAAAAAGTGCCAAGACTCTTGTCTCGGCACTCCTTATTTTAAAATCTTATTGATCAGTGATCAAATAAAAAAATGAAGATCTGTCTGTCGTTTTGATTGAATGGATACATGCTTATCTTGAAACAACAATTGTTTTTACAATTTCGTGTGTTTCATTTTTAATGTGTACAAAGTACAGGCCATTCGGAAATTGACTCATGTTCAATTCTATGTCTTCAGCACTGCTTTCTACTTGTTGTTTCAAAATGACTTTGTTATACAGATCCGTAATCATTATGGTACTACTGTTTGTGGTCACTTCAGAAAGATGAATGAAAATTCGATCCTGAACAGGATTGGGATAAATGTTAGCTTCAGCAATAGAATTCGTGCTCACTGTTGACAGCTCCTCTTCTTTATGTGCATTGGATCCGCAAGTGTTCACTACAACCGTATGAGGATTGAAGCTTGAATTTCTTTCTACACCAGAAGTGCCCACTCTATAAGTAAAGTAGAAGGTGAGACTAGATCCCGCCGGTGCAGCAAAAGATTTTGTAAAATTGCTACCGGAAACATTCATATACATTCCTGAAACGGTGCCATTGTTAATGCCAACATACAAAATGGCCATCGTAGATCCTGCAATGGGAGACTTGGGAATGAAAAGAATAGTGGCTGTTCCGTTTGACGAACTTACCTCGTATGAATAATCACCGTTAATGGCAGTACCAGTGCATACAGGAGGTGTTACAGTATTTACAGCGATAGAGACAGACGAAGAGACTGTTACAGCATTCGCGTTATCTGTTGCTTTGGCGGTAAGGGTATAAGTGCCTGCAGGCAAATTTGTCCAGGCATACGTATAA
>Ga0247808_10000511_pt1 | contig 18969 bp, 9 predicted proteins | sample UWRJL089202R1_FD_179914 | JGI IMG/M metagenome (GOLD analysis project Ga0247808, IMG submission 179914) | Plant litter microbial communities from Arlington Agricultural Research Station in Wisconsin, United States - UWRJ-L089-202R-1 | ecosystem: Environmental > Terrestrial > Plant litter >... | reverse complement strand
CATGACCCCGACTCTCGCCCGCCGCCTGTTCCTTGCCGTCCTGATGACTGCGCCGCTGGGCGCCTGCGCCACGGCGATGGATTCGGCCTCACCGGCCGCCCTCCAGGCCGCCGCCTTCGAACGCATTCCCGCCGGTATAGTGGTGACGCCCGCTGAAGGCGCGGCCCGTCGCGTGCGTCTGGAGGTCTATGGCCCCGAGACCATCAGGGTCACCGCCACGGAGACCGGCGTGCTGGAACTGCCCGCCAGCCTGATGGTGACGGCGCAGCCTTCCACAACGACCCCTTTCGAGGTCGAGACGCGCGCCGATGTCGTAGTTCTGAAGACGGCGGAGGCCACCGCCGAGATCTCGCGCGAGACCGGCGCCGTCCGCTTCCTCGACGAGGACGGACAGGAGGTCCTGAAGGAGCGTCCGGGCAGCCGGGAGCTGAGCCCCGTCACGGTCGAGGACCAGACGGGGGATCACCGGTTCCTCGCCACTCGTCAGGTCTGGGAAAGCCCCGCCGACGAGGCCTTCTACGGGCTCGGTCAGCACCAGCAGGGCGTGATGAACTACAAGGGCCACGACGTTCAGCTGGCCCAGCACAATATCGACGTCGGCATTCCGCTGGTCGTTTCCAGCCGCAACTACGGCGTGCTGTGGGATAACAACTCGATCACCCGCTTCGGCGACCCGCGTCCCTACGGCATGATCGCCGACCAGTTCATCGTGCGTGACGCCACGGGCCGGTTCGGCGGCCTGACCGCCAGCTACTACCAAGGCGATGAGCTCAAGGTTCAGCGTCAGGAGACCGAGGTGAACTACGAGTTCATCCGCGAATGGTCGCGCTGGCCCGAGGGTCTGAAGTCGCAGCCGGGTCAGCCGGTCCAGACCGGCGACATGGGCAAGCCGGGACAAGCGGGCGTTCGCGTCGTCTGGGAAGGCACGCTGGAAACCGCGACCTCCGGTCTGCACAAGTTCCGCCTCTATTCGTCCGGCTACGCCAAGGTCTGGATCGACGGAAAGCTGGTCGAGGATAGCTGGCGCCAGAACTGGAACCCTTTCGACCACGACTTCCAGGTCCAGATGGCTGCCGACGCCCGGGTGCCGATTAGGATCGAATGGATCCCGGAGGACGGCTATATCTCGCTGCGCCATCAGGACCCGCTGCCGGCCGCCGATCAGGGCGCGCTGAGCCTGGCGTCCGAGGTCGGGACAGCGATCGACTACTATTTCATCGGCGGCGACGATCTAGACGGCGTCATCGCCGGCTACCGTGGTCTGACCGGCAAGTCGGTAATGCTGCCGCGGTGGGCCTATGGGTTCTGGCAGAGCCGCCAGCGCTACAACACCCAAACCGAGGTCGTGGACACCGTGCGTCGCTATCGCGAGCTGGGTCTACCGATCGATAACGTAGTGCAGGACTGGTTCTACTGGCCTGAGAACGCCTGGGGCTCGCACCAGTTCGACCCGGCCCGCTATCCCGATCCGACGCAGATGGTGAAGGATGTTCACGAAATGAACGCCAACATCATCATCTCGGTTTGGCCGAAATTCTATCCGACGACCGCCCACTACAAACAGCTGGACGCCATCGGCGGGATGTACACGCGCAACGTCGACGTTGGGGCGCGCGACTGGGTCGGACCGGGCTACGCCAACAGCTTCTACGACGCCTATCTGCCTGCTGCCCGCGACCTGTATTGGAAGCAGATGTCCGACAGCTTCAAGGGCATGGACTTCGACGGCTGGTGGCTGGATTCGGTCGAGCCGGACATGCACTCGAACCTCGACATCCCCGAGCGGACCCTGCGTATGGGGCCGACGGCGGTCGGTCCCGGCGCCTATGTCTTTAACTCGTATCCGCTGATCAACGCGCAGAACGTCTACACCAACTTCCGGCGCGAGAAGGGCGACAAGCGAACCTACATCCTGACCCGCTCGGCATGGGGTGGTTTGCAGCGCACCGGCTCGACCCTGTGGTCGGGCGACGTCGTGGCGCGCTGGGACAATCTGCGCGACCAGATCTCGGCGGGGGTGAACACCGGACTGTCGGGTCTGGCCAACTGGACCCACGACATTGGCGGCTTCTCGGTCGAAGGGCGTTATTCGAACCCGGCCGGGATGAAGCCCGAGGATCAGGCCGAGTGGGACGAGCTGCAGCTGCGCTGGTTCCAGTTTGGGGCCTTCTCGCCGGTCTTCCGCTCGCACGGCGAGTTCCCACTGCGCGAGGTCTACAACCTGGCCCGCCCAGGCACGCCGATGTACGACGCCTATGCCGAACAGATGCGCACCCGCTATCGTCTGATGCCCTATATCTACAGCCTGGCCGGGGACGTTTATCAGCGCGACGGCACGATCATGCGCGGTCTGGTGATGGACTTCCCGTCCGATCTGAAGGCTCGCGACATCAACGACCAGTACCTGTTCGGCCGCGCCCTGCTGGTGGCTCCGGTGACGGAGTACAAGGCGCGCAGCCGGTCGGTCTATTTCCCGCAAGGCGCCGACTGGTACGACATGCTGTCGGGCCAGAAATACGCGGGCGGGCAGTCGGCGACGGTCCAGGCGGCGATCGACAAGATTCCGGTCTATGTCCGCGCCGGCTCCATCCTGCCGACTGGTCCGGCGATCGAATACACGTCCGAGAAGCTGGACGGACCGCTGACCCTGGTCGTCTATAGCGGCGCTGACGGGACCTTCTCGCTGTATGAGGATCAGGGCACGACCTATGCCTATGAGCGAGGCGAGTTCTCGAATATCCCGATGACGTGGAACGACGCGGCCGGTGTCCTGACCCTCGGCGCTCGTACCGGCTCTTTCCCGGGCATGACGGCCAACCGAACAATCAATGTCCGCTTCGTCAGCGGACCTGGCGCGCAGGTCGGAAACTTTGACGCCGCTCCGGCCCGGACGATCCAGTACACCGGCCAGACCGTCGAGGTCCGGCGCTAGCTTTCAGGTTCGGGAGGCGCGGATGCGCTCTTTGCTGCTCACCGCCGTCGCCGCCGCCGTTCTCGCAACGGCGGCGCTCTCGCCCGTTCACGCCCAGGAGGTGGTCGCTGCCAATGCCGGCCCGTTGATGGACGCCATGTTCCAGGATCACGCGGTCCTGCAGCGTGGCCGCCCTGTCGCGGTGTGGGGCAGGACGACGCCCGGCGCGACGGTCACCGTCGCTCTGGGCGAGACCCAGGCACAAGCGGTCGCAGGGCCAGATGGCGCCTGGCGTGCGAACCTGCCGACGCTCCAGGCCGGCGGTCCCTACACCCTGACCGCTCGGACCGACGGTCTCAGCCAGACGCTGTCCGATGTCATGGTGGGCGATGTCTGGCTATGCTCGGGCCAGTCGAATATGGAATTCCAGCTTCGTCAGGTGACGAACGCCGAGACCGAGATCGCCAACGCTCATGACGACGGCCTGCGGCTGTTTCTCGTCGGCCGGTCCAGCCAGCCGCAGCCCTCGACCTCGACCGCTCCAGTGGGCCAGTGGCGGCTGACGGCGCCGGAGACCGCGCGCGATTTCTCGGCCGCCTGCTATTTCATGGGTCGCGACCTGCGCAAGGCGGAGAAGGTCCCGGTAGGGCTGATCGCCTCTTCGTGGGGAGGATCAATCATCGAGGATTGGCTCAGCCGGCAGGCGTTGACCGATCTGGGCGGCAACGAAAAAGCGCTGGAGGCGCTGAGCGTCTATGCCCGCTCGCCCGAACAGGGCGAGGCGATGTGGCGCGACATCACCCTGGGCTGGTGGGCGGACAATGATCCCGGCACGAAGCAGGGCTGGAACACCGAGCGCGTCGACGACAGCGGCTGGGCGCCCATTCGCGCCGAGGGGGCTTGGGAGACGACCGTGCCGGCGCTGCTCGCTTTCGACGGCGTGGTCTGGCTGCGCAACGAGGTGCAACTGACCGCCGCACAGGCGCGGCAGGCGGCGACGATCGAACTAGGGCCTGTGGACGACGTCGACACCACCTGGATCAACGGCCGCTATGTCGGCGGTCGACAGGGGTGGGACACGCCGCGCACCTACACACTGCCTGCGGGCACGCTGAAGGCGGGCCGCAACGTCATCGCCGTGGGCGTTCTGGACACCAACGGCGGCGGCGGGGCATGGGGGCCGGCGTCGGGCAAGCGGCTGGTTCTTGCCGACGGATCGACCGTGTCGCTGTCCAGCGGCTGGCGGCATCACGTCTCGGCCCAGGTCGCGAGCCTGCAATCGCTGCCGCGCACGCCCTGGATCGGCGGCAGCGGCCTGACGACCCTCTACAACGGCATGATCATGCCGCTGGGCGCCTATGGGCTGAAAGGCGCGGCCTGGTATCAGGGCGAGTCCAATGCGGGCGACGCAGCAGGCTATGCCCGGCTGCTACCGGCCCTGTTCGCCGACTGGCGTGCCCGGTTCGAGAACCCCGACCTGCAGATGCTGGTCGTGCAATTGGCCAACTATGGGCCGGCATCAACCGAACCGATTGACTCCCTGTGGGGCGCGCTGCGCGAGAGCCAGCGGCGGGTCGTCGCCGCCGACCCACATGCGGGTCTGGCCGTCGCGATCGATATTGGCGACCGCTACGACATTCACCCGACCAACAAGCAGGAGGTCGGGCGTCGTCTGGCGCTGGAGGCTCTTCGTCTGGACGGGTTGTCGACCCTGACATCGCCCCAGCCGGTGGCGGTCGAGCGGGCGGCGGACGGCGTCCATGTCCGTTATGCGGCCGGCACGGCCCTGACCCTATACGGATCGAACCGGCCGGTCGGGTTCGAGTTGTGCGACGCCGACGGTGTTTGTCGTTTCGTCGATGCGACGCTGGCGAGGGATCAGGTCGTCCTGCCGAGCGCCGCGCCGACCGACGTCAAGGTGCGGTTGTGCTGGGCCGAGAGCCCGGTTTGCAACCTGTACGGCCCGCACAATCTGCCGGCCGTCCCTTTCGAGTCGCCGATCGGCTGAGGCGGGTTCAGATCAACCCCGACCCCCTCAACCGCACGGCTGGCGCGACCGTCACCGGTCGTTCTGCGGGCAGGTCGATGACCAGACCCTCGGCCGTCTGGCGGAAGGGCAGGGCGCCGCCGCCCAGCAGTTCGACGCGTTCAACGCGACCCTGTTGGGGCGTCAGGGCGCGAACGACCATCCGTCCATCCTCTGGCCAGTCCACGGCGAAGGCGTAGAGCGCCTCGCCCCTGGTCGTGAAGCGGATGTCCTGACCGGTCCAGGGCCGCGCAGCGCCCTCGCCATGCATGCCGCCGACGACCGCCGTCGGACCCTCGCCATAGATGCGCCAGGGCCGGGTCTCGAAGATCGCCTCGCCATTGATCTTCATCCAAGCGGCGATATCCGTCAGGATCTGGCGTTCGTCGCTGTCGATGGAGCCGTCGCCGCGCTGGGGAATGTTGAGCAGCAGGTTGCCGTTCTTGGACACCACGTCCACCAGCCGCTGGATCACGCTGTGGGCCGGGACGTAATAGTGGCCGGTGAAGCGGGCGCGGTTGTAGTGCCAGTCGCCGATGCAGGTGTCGGTCTGCCAGGGCTCGACCTTCAGACTGTCCGAGAAGCCGCGTTCGACCGTCTCGGTGATCCCCTTGCGCTGACGCTCGTCCAGCCGCTTCCCGTTGACCACGGGCAGTTCGCCGCGCCACGCCAGCGAGGCGTTGTAGTACTCCGCCGTCGCCTCCAGCCCGTAGCGACCCAGAGGCAGCTGGTAGTTGTCGAAATAGACCATGTCCGGCCGGTATTTGGTGATCAGGTCGCGCTGGCGGGCCACCCATGAGCGCACGAAGGCCGGATTGCTCTGCGGCGGCGTCTCGATCCACTGGCCGTCGCGGGCGTCGTGCCAGGCGTTCATCTCCGCGATGGAGTCTATCCCGGCCGGCGGGGCGAAGGTGGGACCGGTGTAGAGCACCTGCGGGTCCAGACCGTCCCACCATGTGCCGGCGCCGTCGGCCTTCGTCAGGCGCGCGGCGTCGTAGCGGACGCCCTTCAGCGGGCCCTCGGCGTCATAGCCATAGGCCGTCTGCCACCAATGCCAGGCGTGGGCGGCATGGTTGGATACGCCAAAGCGCAGGCCGCGCGCGCGAACGGCCTTTTCCCACGTCCCAACGATGTCCCGCCTTGGCCCGACACGCATCACGTTCCACTCGTGATGGGCGCTGTCGAACAGGTCCAGATTGTCGTGGTGGTTGGCCATCGACATGATGTAGCGGGCGCCCGCCGCCTGATAGAGATCCAGCAGGCCCTCGGGATCCCACTGATCGCCCTTCCACTGGTCGATGAAACCCATGAAGCCGACCTTCGACGGATGGCCGTATGTGGCGACGTGGTGGTCGTAGAAAGGGTTGCCCTGGATATACATCTGGCGGCCGTACCAGTCGCCGAACTCGGGCACGCACTGGGGGCCCCAGTGGGACCAGATGCCGAACTTGGCGTCCCGGAACCAGTCGGGGGTCCGGTAGCCTTCGATCAGACTATCCCACGTCGGCTTGAACGGACCGCTCGCCGCGCCGGAAGGCGTCGTGGCGCAGGCGCCCAGCAGCGAGGTCGAGGCGCCGGCGCCCAGCAGGCCGCGTCGGGACAGGGTCATGCCGGTTCTCCATAGACGACGCCGCGTCCGTCGGTGGCTACATAGACGCGGCCGAAAATGCGAGGATCGCCGGCGATAGCGCGAAAGCGCCGACCATACTCATGATGATCGGCGTTGACCCGGGACCATGACCGGCCACGATCGTCCGAACGGAAGACGCCGCGCACGTCGCCCTTCGTACCGATGGCGAACAGGGTGGGATAGTTCGAGCCGTCGGGGGCTTTTCCGAAATCCATCATCTCGACGCTCAGGCCGCCGTCTATTTTCTCGAACCGCTGACCGCCGTCGCGGCTGTTGTAGAGACCGGATCGCGAGACCAGCCACAGGTCGCCGTCATGTCCGGGCGTGGCCTTCAGCGGGAAGGCCTGTTCGCGCCATGTCGGGCGGTCGGCAGAGACGTCGGGCAAGCCGCGCGACGGCACCGCCGCGAAGCTCTGCGCTCCGTCCACGCTGACGAACCAGTCGCCGGTCCGGAAGTCGAGCGCGTAGAACAGGGCAGGGTCCTTCCGGTCCGCCAAGGGGCGAAGCAGGGTCGGCAGGCCGGCGCAGGCTCGCCAGGTCTTGCCCCGGTCCTGCGACCAGACGGTCTGTGGCGTCGACAGGACGAAGGTCGCGCCGTCCGCGGAGACCGTGATCGGGGCGTCGCGGTACAGGTCCATACGCGGATTGTCGGCCGGGACCGGCGTTGCGCCCGAGGCCGGGCGCGGGCGACCCAGAGGTTTCCAGCTACGCCCCGCGTCGTCGGACCATGCCAGGGTCGAGCCGTCGTCGCCGCCCGAGCCGACGCCTTCGTGCGGCGTGCCGCTGCGAACGACGATGCTGGGCGCGAGGCCCGCATAGTCGATCTGGTTGGTGTTGGCGAAGACGGGGGTAGTGAACTGCAGGTCGGGCGACCGGTCCAGATCTTCGTGCGCGAAGCCGGAGATGTCGCCGAAACCGGTCAGCAGGTGCGGACCTTCAGGCGGGCTGATCAGGGTTATCACCGCCGTCTGTTCGATGCCCTCGACCCATGGCGTCCAGTCCGTCGGACGCCGACGGTCGGCGGCGGACAGATTGCGCGTCTCATAGACGGTGGCTCCCGTCGCATAGACCAGCCGGTCGCTGTCGAAAGGGTCCAGCGCCAGGGCCGCGATCCACCAGCCGAAGTCCGGCTTGTCGTTGCCCCAGTTCAGATAGGGCGTCGCTCTGACGTCGTGACGGGCCGCCTCACGCAGGCTTTTCCAACTGCGGCCGTCGTCAGTGCTGCGCCAGAGGGTGTCGCCCGGCTGCCAGCGGTTCAGGGTCGAGACCATGATCACGCCCGGTCGCTTGCGGTCCAGAGCCACGCCCATGAAGCCCCCCAACGGGCGGGGAGGGGTAATGTCGGTCCAGTCGCCGGTGTTCGTGTTCAGACGCCAGACCGCGCCATCGGTGACGCCGTTCGGACCGATGCCCAGGGTGCACGTCACATAGAGCATGCCGCGATCGTCGATCTCGGCCTTGGCCGCCGACAGCTCCGTGCGGGGACCGCCTTCGACTGGTCGCCAACTGCGTCCGGCGTCGTCAGATCGGTACAGGGCGTGTTGGTCCGGATCGGCGACGCCGACGAACAGGGTGCGGGACGGCTCGCCACGCGCGCCGCTGCGAGGGTCGAAGACGACGAAGCTGAGCCCCCCGTGCGTGCTGCGTTCGGTCGGCGTGCCCAGCCCCTTCAGGGGGAAGCTTTCGACCTTGCGCCAGGTGGCTCCGCCATCGGTCGAACGCTGCAGGCCGTCATGGCGGGAGCCGAAATAGAGGATGCCGTTGTCGTTCGGGTCAATGGCCAGTCGTTCGCCGAGGCCGCGACCGTCTTCATTGCCGCCCATGCGGAACGGAACTTCACTCCGGAGCCAGGTCTCGCCCCGATCGTTCGAGCGCAGCATGGCGCCGGGATCGCCGCGATGGACACCGACAGCCATGTGAACCACATCTGCATCGATCGGATCGGCGGCGATGCTCTCGACGCCGAAGTCGCTCGACAGGGGGCTGGAGTCCTGAAGCGGCCGCCAGCGACCGGAGGGGACGTCGAACCGATAGGCCCCGCCCATATCCGACCGCGCATAGGCCAGGCCCTGTTCGACGGGGCTGAAGACGATGCCGGGAATGAAGCCGCCTGCGCCGACCTTCACGTTGCGCCAGACATAGGCCGAAGCGCCTGACGCCATCGAAGCCGCGACCGCACCGCCGCCGACGGTGAGTTCGCCGAAGCTCGCACCGCCCAAACAGAGAGCCAGGGCTCCCGCGGACCGACGCGTCAGGCCGATGCTCATATCGTCTTCTCCCAACCGGTATAGAGGCGTCTGGCGTCCTCTTGCTCTGTTACCGCTAACAGCAATCAGTTGACATCATTGCCATAGGTGGATCAAGTTGCGCTGGTAAAAATCAGCGTCGGTCAACGATGCGTCGGGAGAGACCTTTCTATCTGCAAGGATTTCGACGCCTCCTCTCGTTGATGCGCGTGATTTTCACGTCCCTGAGCGAACTACCGGTGCGACGCCTCTGGCTCGCACCGGCTTTTCGCCGCATGACTTTCGCCCTGCAAGCCTCACGGATTCGACATGACCCTGCGTTTCTCGCCTTCTCGCCGCGGCGCCGTTTCCGGTCTTGCACTGGGCCTGGCCCTTGCCACGGGCGCCTGTGCGACGAGCGGTCCGGTTCGTCCAGCGCCGGTCAACTATGTGACACCCGCCGCAACGATCGTGACGGATGCGACCCGCGCCCATCCCGAGCTGTGGCCGCATGCCGCATCCCCCGGCGCGATGACGGACGCCGCGACCGAAGCTTTCGTCACCGAGCTGATGAGCCGCATGACGCTTGAGGAGAAGGTCGGCCAGACCATCCAGGCCGATATCGCCTCGATAAAGCCTGAAGACCTGCTGACGTATCCGCTGGGCTCGATCCTGGCTGGCGGCAACTCGTCCCCGGGAGGCGACGAGCGCGCCTCGGCGCAGAAGTGGGTCGAACTGGCCCAGGCCTTCCGCCGCGCGGTCGCCGAGCGGCCCGGCGCCAAGGTGCCGATGATCTATGGCATCGACGCCGTCCATGGGCACAACAACGTCGTTGGCGCGACCATCTTTCCGCACAACAGCGGTCTGGGCGCCATGCGCGACCCTGACCTGATCCGTCGCATCGGCGAGGCGACGGCGCTGGAAGTCGCTGTGACCGGCGCCGACTGGACCTTCGGCCCGACTCTGGCCGTGCCGCAGGACGATCGTTGGGGCCGCGCCTACGAAGGCTATGCCGAGAACCCCGAGGTGGCGCAGAGCTATGCCGGGCCCATGACCCTGGGTCTGCAGGGCGCGTTGTCCGCCGACCATCCGCTGGCGGCCGGCCGTATCGCCGGATCGGCGAAACACTTTCTGGCTGATGGCGGCACCACCGGCGGGCATGATCAGGGCGACTTCGCCGGCGATGAGAAGGAGCTGATCCGCACGCATCTGTCGGGCTATCCTCAGGCGATCGACGCCGGGGTCCTGTCGATCATGGCCAGCTTCTCGAGCTGGAACGGGGTCAAGCATTCGGGCAACGAGACCATTCTGAACGACGTGCTGCGCGGCCCGCTGGGATTCGACGGCTTCGTGGTGTCCGACTGGAACGCGCAAGGGCAACTTCCCGGCTGTTCGAACGAGAGTTGCGCCCTGGCGTTCAACGCCGGGATCGACATGTTCATGGCCCCCGACAGCTGGAAGCCGCTCTACACCAACACCCTGGCCCAGGTCCGGTCCGGCGAAATCCCGATGGCGCGGCTGGACGAGGCCGTTCGGCGCATCCTGCGGGTCAAGGTCAAGACCGGCCTGTTCACTGACAACCGGCCTGTCGAGGGTCATCTGAATGAACTGGGCTCGCCCGCGCACCGGGCCATCGCCCGCGAGGCCGTGCGCAAGTCGCTGGTCCTGCTGAAGAATGAAGGCTCGGTCCTGCCGATCCGGGCCGGGGCGCGTGTTCTGGTCGCCGGTGCGGCTGACGATATCGGTCAGGCCGCAGGCGGCTGGACCCTGACGTGGCAGGGCACAGGCAACAGCAATGCCGACTTCCCGAATGGCCAGTCGATCTGGAGCGGCATTCAGGACGCCGTCATGGCCGGCGGCGGTCAGGCGACCCTGAGCGCGGACGGATCCTTCGCACAAAAGCCCGATGTCGCCATCGTGGTCTTCGGCGAGACCCCCTATGCAGAATTCCAGGGCGACGTGGACACGCTCGACTTCTTGCCGCGCGAACCTCTGGAGACGCTGAAGCGTCTTAAGGCGGCGGGGATTCCGACCGTCTCCGTCTTCCTGTCGGGCCGCCCGATGTGGACCAATCCGGAGATCAACCAGTCGGACGCCTTCGTCGCCGCATGGCTGCCGGGCACCGAGGGCGCGGGCGTCGCCGACGTCCTGATCGGCGATGCTGCGGGCAAGGCGCGCAACGATTTCAACGGCAAGCTGTCGTTCAGCTGGCCGAAGACAGCGACCGGCGAGCCGCTGAACATCGGCCAGCCCGGTTATGATCCCCAGTTCGCCTATGGCTACGGTCTGACCTATGCGCATGGCGCGCGGGTCGGCGCACTGTCTGAAGAGAGCGGCGTGCAGGGCGAGATCGGCAGCGTGGACCGCTATTTCGTCGACGGGCGCTTCGTCGCGCCGTGGTCACTGATGCTGCGTGACGCGGGCGGCGAGTTCCGCCTTGGAACAGAAAGCAGCGGCTCCAGCCCGCGCGCCGGTGTCACGGTCCGCTCGACCGACGGCGAGGGCCAGGAATCCGCGCGCGCCCTGACCTTCGGCGCGGCCGGGGGTCATGCCTTGATCGTCGCCAAACCCGTCGATCTGGTCCGTCAGGCCAATGGCGAGATGGCCCTGGCCTTCCGCTATCGCATCGACGCGAAGCCTCAGGGCGCAGTTCGTTTGACGCTGGGCCAGGCCCAGGTCGATGTGACCTCGATCTTCAACGGGGCTCCGCTGGGACAGTGGCGCACCCTGAAGGTCCCGCTGTCCTGCCTGCGCGTCGCCGGCGCCGATCTAACCGCCGTCGACCAGCCATGGGGTTTGCGGGCCGCTGACGCGCTGGGCGTCACGGTCGAGGACATCCGCCTGGGTTCGGACGAGGGCGACACCATCTGCCCGGCGGCCTGACATCGGATTGAAGCGGAGACACGCGATGACAACGGACAAGACGCCCATGCTCAGCCGTCGAGCGATCCTCGCCTCAACCGCCGCAATGGCTCTGGCCCCGGCCGTTCCCGCGTTTGCGGCCGGAACGGCGGCGCCTCCCGCCGGCTTCGTCACCCGTGACGGCATCGGCCTGAAGCTGGATGGCAAGCCGTATCGGTTCGTCGGGGCCAACGCCTGGTATCTGGCCTGGCTTGGCGCGGACGCGGACTATGGCGACCGCGGCCGTCTGTCGCGGGAACTGGATGCGCTGGCGGCGGATGGGGTCACCAATCTGCGGATCGGCGCCTCGGCCGAACTGTCGCCGCTGAACAACTCCGTCCGGCCTGCCTTCCGCGACCAGACCGCGACCTACAACGAGACCCTGCTGGTCGGCCTCGACAATGCCATGGCGGAGATCGGCCGGCGGAACATGAAGGCGGTTCTGTACCTGACCAACTTCTGGGAATGGTCGGGCGGGATGATGACCTATCTCTCGTGGGTCAACGGCGGCGAGTACATCAACATGAACGATCCGGCTCACCCGTGGCCGGAGTTCGCCGATTTCAACGCCGACTTCTATCGCAGCGAGCAGGCGGTCGCCCTCTATCACGACTACGTCCGGGCGGTGGTCGGGCGGACCAATACGGTCACTGACGTCCGCTATGCCGATGACCCGGCGATCATGGCGTGGCAGTTGGCCAACGAGCCCCGATCGGCGGGTGGGCAGGAGAAGGCCCTCGCCAATCTTCCGGCCTTCTATGCCTGGATCAACGGCACGGCGCGGCTGATCAAGTCGCTTGACCCGAACCATCTGGTCTCGACCGGCGGGGAAGGACTGAAGGGCTCGTCGGAACAGGCTGAGGTGGTGATCGAAAGCAGTCGCTCGCCTGACATCGATTATCTGACCGCCCACATCTGGCCCGGCAACTGGAGCTGGTTGGACAGGACAGACATGGCCGGGACGCATGCTCGCGCGCGCGCCCTGTCCGCCGAATATATGACCCAACACATCGATCTGGCCCGGCGGCTGGGCAAGCCGCTGGTGATCGAGGAGTTCGGGTATCCGCGCGACGGCGACGTGTATGATCCCGCTATTCCGACCACGATGCGCGACGACTTTTACGCGGACATCCACGCTGCGGTTCTGGCCGATGTCCGGGCAGGGGGACCCTTGGTGGGGTCGAACTTCTGGGCCTGGAACGGCGAGGGGCGGACGCGCAACCCCGACTTCCGCTTTCACGACGGCGACAAGGATTGGCTGGGCGATCCGCCGCATGAGCCGCAAGGCTGGTACGGCGTGTTCGACACGGATCAATCGACCCGCGCACTTGTTCGCGCCCAGGCGGCCGCCCTGCGGGATATTCAGGTGAGTTGAGGTCGGGCCGGGTCATCTGACCTTGCCAGGTCCCGTCGTCGTCATGCACCGTCGCTCGTCGGGTTTTCGCTTGCGGCCCGCACGCCTTCGACATGACGCAGCACCCGTGTCGCCAGAATGATCGACGAGGTCGTCCGTGCGACGCCCTCCAGCAAGCCGATGGCGTCGATCAGCTTGTCGAGCTCGCCGAGGTCAGCGGCCTCGACCATCGCGATCATGTCGTGCTCCCCGCTGACCGAATAGAGGGCCGAGAGTTCGGGCATTGCGGCCAGGGCGGTGGCTGTCTCGGCCGTCAGCTTAGGCGACAGCTTGATCATGACGTGGGCCCGAACCAGGCTCCGGTCATAGTCCTGACCGATCCGCACGGTGTAGCCGCCGATGACGCCCTGCTGCTCCAGCCGCCCGATGCGGGTGTAGACCGTGGCGCGCGACACACCGACGGCGGCGGCGAGCGTCGAAACCTGTCGGCGGGCGTCCTCGCGCAGCAGCGACAGAAGCTGCACATCGATCTCGTCCAGTTCGACGCGTTCGACAGGTTTGGGCATCGATCAATCGCTCACGTCAGGGGGCGGTCTCGTCGGCGTAGATGCGGACGCGGGCCGGAGACGATGAACTGACCGAGCCACGATACATGCCTTCGCTGTTCATGGCGAAGGCGACCTTGCCCTCGCCATCCATCGCGATCAGCCCGCCGTCGCCACCGATGTCGCCGATGTCCTCGATGGTGGCGTCGGCCGCCTCCTGGATCGTCTGCTCGTTCCAGTCGACGCGGTCGCAGACCTGGCGGGCCGCCGAGGTCCGGATGAAATATTCTCCGGTGCCGGTGGCGGAGACGGCGCAGATGTCATCGGCGGCATAGGTCCCGGCCCCGATGATCGGGGAATCTCCGATGCGACCCCATTGTTTGCCGGTGAGTCCTCCGGTCGAGGTGGCGGCGGCCAGATGACCTTGGCGGTCCAGCGCGACCGCGCCGACGGTGCCATAGCGGTGCGTCGGATCGATCGAGGCCTGCTGGGTGCGAAGCCATTCCTGATACTCGCCCCAGCGCTTTTCGGTGAAGAAATAGGAAGGCTCGACCTGTTCCAGACCTTGCAGACGCGAGAACGCGTCGGCGCCGGCGCCCGAAAGCAGAAGCCGTCCGGAATGCTCCATCGCCGCCCGGGCCAGGGAAACCGGGTTGCGCGTCCGTGTGACGCCAGTGACCGCGCCCGCGTTACGGGTGGCGCCATCCATGATCGAGGCGTCCAACTGGTTGACGCCTTCAGCATTGAAGACGGCGCCCTTGCCTGCGTTGAACAGGGGGTTGTCCTCCAGCACCCGCACCGTCGCCTCGACGGCATCCATGCTGGCCCCGCCTCGCGACAGGACGGCGGAGCCCGCGTCGAGCGCCGCCTGCAGTCCCGCCCGATAGGCGGTCTCCAGCGCCGGCGTCAGGGCGCCGCGCTCAATGACGCCGGCGCCGCCGTGGATCGCCAGCGACCAGGGCGCGGTGGGATCGACCGGCACGTCAATCAGACGGCCCCCGGCGACCGAGGCCACGCCGGAGAAGGCGGGCCGGGTGATCGTCATGGTCTTCAGGTCGATTTCGCCGTCCGTTCCCAGGGTGGTGATCCGTATTGCGGAATAGTCGAGCGGGGCGCCGGCGCGGATCACGGGGGCGCCGTCCGGCTGGACCAGCCAGGCGTGGCCGCGGCTTGCGGTATAGAAGCGGCCCACGCCGTCGCCATCGACGCACAGAACGCCGTCCTCGTCGACGCCGAGCCCGATGGCCTCGGGGTCGCTCGACGCCCGGACCTGGGCGACGAAGGCGATCAGCCGGCCCAGACGGTCACGGGCGGTGAAATGGGTGTCGGTGACGACGTGGGACAGGAAGGGCATGTCCAGGAAGTCGCCGACCATGGTGACTTCCGGACCCGTCGGGTCCTTCAGCGCGGTGACGGAATCGACGCTGCCGCCGTCCATCGCGCCGTAGCCGACCTTTCCGAGAATCGCGAGACCGGCGCTGGTGCCGCCGATCGGGCGACCGCGGGCGACATGGTCGTTCAGCGCCTTCTGGATCGAAGTCCCTTTCCAGAAGCGGACGTAGTTGGACTGGTCGCCGCCGGCCAGAAAGACCCCGTCGGCATGATCCAGCATGGCCAGTATGCGAGGGTCCTCAGACGCCTTGCGATCGTCGAAGATAATCGTCTGAACAGAGGCCGCGCCGCCGATCTTGCCGTAGATTTCCTCGCCGGCCTCGGCGTCGCCCGAGGCGCGCAGGATGACGATGTGGCCGTTCCCGGCCTTTGCCAGGAACCAACGCCACGCATCATACGACCACTCGCCGCCGCCCATCAGCATCAGGCCCGGCGAGGTCGTACCGGGGGTGGGCGTCGCCACGTCCCCGATTTCGAAATAGGTATAGCCATCGGGCGCAGCCGCCTGCACGGGCGCGACGCCCATTAGCAGCGCAAGAACGCTGAAGAACGCCAACGTCGCCGACCGCATGAATCTACCCTCAGGCCTGTTGTGGAAAAGTCATATGGGCACAGTTCGTCGTGAGGCGCGATACGATCGGACAGATTCATGCTTCAAAAAGTTGGAAAGCCGCCGCAGTGTGGATGTTATCGAACGGGGGAATGTCATGCGTCGCATCAAATCGATCATCTGGTCTCTGGGAGCGGGAACCAGCTTCATCGCCCTTGCCGCCGCGGCGCAGACGGCGCCGTCCATGTCGAATGACGATCCCGTCGTGGTCGACGAGGTCGTCGTCCTGGGGTCGCGCATTCCCCGCCAGATCGACACCGAAGGTCCAGCGCCGGTCACCACCTTCACGGCCGAGGACATTCTGCGCAACGGCTATCAGAGCGTGCCGGACCTGCTGCGCGCCCTGACCCAGAACGGCGGCGAGACCCAGAGCCAGCAGTCATTCTCGGGCGCCTCGTTCACGCCGGGGGCGCAACAGGTCGACCTGCGCGGCCTCGGTCCCAACCACACTCTGGTGCTGGTCAATGGCCGTCGGATCGCGGACTTCCCGCTGCCTTTCCAGGGACAGAGCAACTTTACCGACGTGTCCAACATTCCGGTCGGCCTGATCGAGCGTGTCGACGTGCTTAGCGGCAGCGCCTCGGCTGTCTATGGCTCGGACGCCATCGCCGGCGTCGTGAACTTCGTCCTCAAGTCTTCTGCGGACGGCACGCGATTCGACTTCCGCACGGGCTTCACCGAAGACGGCGGCGGCGAGTCGCAGCGTTTCACCGTGACCACCGGCTGGGAGCGCGGCGGTTTCCACGGCGTCGTTGGCGTCGAGGCCCTGAACCAGGAGCCGCTGTGGGCCTACGATCGCGAAATCCAGGACTCCACCGCCGACAATCCCGGCACCGAGGTTCCCTTGGCGCGCCGGGACTTCCTGCGCACCTTCGATGGCGGCGACTATTATTTCGATCCGGGCCAGGCGACGTGTAGCGCCCTGTCGTCATTGAACGGCGGCACCACCTATTACGCCAGCCGGCCGAACTATGGCCTCGGCAACGGGCCGGACGGAGACGATGGTCCCGGATATTTCTGCGGCAGCAACGAATCCATCGGCTACGGCACGATACTGAGCAAGCGGCAGAGCGTGAACACCTATGCGGCCATGGGCTATACGCTCAACGACCGAACCGAGCTGTTCCTGGATCTGCAGTACAGCCACAGCGACCTGAAGCTCTTCTCCGACGTCCAGTCGTGGGCCTATCAGGACGCGGCCGGCAGCGATAACGACGAGTTCATCAACGCCGACACCGGCGAGGCCGAAAGTTGGTACCGCCAGTTTTCGCCGGAGGAGATGGGCGGTCTGTCCAAGGGCTTTACCCGGAACCGGTCGGACAGCTTCACCATCACTCCGGGTATCAAGGGGACGTTCGGCGACGCCAACGAATGGGGCTATGAGCTGGCGTTCAACCATGCGGAATACCGCTCGACGGTCCGCTTCCCGCAGATCATCGCCGGCGTGGCCAATGAGTTTTTCCTCGGCGAACAGCAGGGCGTCGATGCCGACGGTCTGCCGATCTTCGCCGTGGGCGCCGATGCGGCGCGCCTCTACCAGGCGCTGACGCCGCAGGAGTACGACCTGATCTCGGAAGACGCCGTCTACAAGCCCAGGTCCCGCACCGATAGCGTGTCGGCCAGCATCACCAACAGCAGTTTGTTCCAGCTGCCGGCCGGTCCAGTAGGCTTCGCCGCCGTCATCGAGGGCGGCAAGCAGAGCTACGACCTGAACCCCGATCCGCTTGCTCTGACGCCCTATTACTACGGCCTGATCGACTCGGACGGCGAAGGCGATCGCGACCACTTCGGGGTGGGCTATGAGGCCCGCGTGCCTGTGCTCGGCAATCTGGAGATCAGCACCGCCGGCAGGTACGACCACTACGCCTTCGGGGGCGAGGGCTTCGGTAAATACACCTACAACGCCGGGATCGAATATCGCCCGATCAGCACTCTCATGTTCCGCGGCGCGTACGGCACCGGCTTCCGGGCGCCCGACCTGCACTATGTGTTCTCCGGCCCCGGCAACACCCATCCGTCAGGCGACGACTACTTCCGCTGCCGGACCGAGGAGCCGGACGAGGAGATCGGCGACTGCAGCTATTCGGGCGAGGGCATCGTGGCCCACCGCAACGGCAACCGCGACCTGAACCCGGAAACCAGCAAGTCCTTCAACGGCGGCGTCGTCTGGCAGCCGACCCGCAACCTCAGCCTGTCGGTCGACTATTTCCGCGTCGAACTGTCGAACCAGGTCCGCGATATGAGCGTGGACTCGATCCTGCGGGACGAGGCCGACTGCCGTATCGGCGAGACCCAGGGTGGCACGGCCGTCGATCCGACCACGCCCACCTGCGTCGATGCGATCGCCCGGGTCGAACGCGATATCGACGGCGAACTGATCGGGGTCTTCACCAATCCCATCAACATCGCCGAGGAGACGACGACGGGTATCGACGTCGCGGCCCGTCTGCGCATTCCCACCCAGACGATCGGCGAGTTCAACGTGTCATTGGCCTATACCTGGGTCGATGAGCATACGTTCCAGCAGTATCCGGGTGATCCGGTCATCGACAAGCTGGCCTTCGACAGCGGCTATTACATCCCCAGCGACAAGGGCACCGCGAGTGTCAGCTGGGCGTTGGACAAGGTCACGGCGACCCTTCAGGGCCAATATCTGGGCCAACTGCCCAACTACGACGAGGACGCCTATATTTCTGACAGCTGGCTGTTCAACGCCTCGGCCCAGTACGAGCTGACGGATCGTGTCCGTCTGTCGGCGACGGTCAACAACCTGTTCGACGAGGCGCCGGTCACGGACCTGACCTACAGCGCCTATCCATACTACGATATCTCGTGGTTCGATTCCGTTGGCCGCAGCTTCTACTTCCAGCTGACCTACAAGATGGGCGGGTCGGCGCTGTAGAGATCGCCGATGCGCGCATCCTCCTGGATGGGGGGTGCGCGCCTTGTCCTCGGCGCGCTCGTTCCCGGGGCGCTCGCTAGTGCTGGCTTTCTGGCAGGCGGACGATCAAGCCGTTCAGCACCTCCGAGACGGTGATCTGGCACGACAGTCGCGAATTGGGTTCGACCCGTTCGGCGAAGTCCAGCATAGACTCCTCCATGGGTCCGACCTTGCCGGTCCGCGCGAGCCAGTCCGGATCGACATAGACATGGCAGGTGGCGCAGGCGCAGGCGCCGCCGCAATCGGCGTCGATGCCGGGGACATTGTTGCGGATCGCGCCCTCCATCACGGACAGGCCGGGTTTGACCTCCACGACGTGTTCTTCGCCCGAGTGGGCGATGTAGGTGATGGCGGCCATCGGTGCGGTCCTTATGGCTGTGCGGAGCTGTCGGCCGTTTTCGAGGCCAGTCGGAGCTCGCGGTCGTCCCCCGGGC
>Ga0247808_10000510_pt1 | contig 18976 bp, 30 predicted proteins | sample UWRJL089202R1_FD_179914 | JGI IMG/M metagenome (GOLD analysis project Ga0247808, IMG submission 179914) | Plant litter microbial communities from Arlington Agricultural Research Station in Wisconsin, United States - UWRJ-L089-202R-1 | ecosystem: Environmental > Terrestrial > Plant litter >... | reverse complement strand
AATCGGCAATATCCTCCTATTACCTGTCATATCTCTTAAAACGTCTAATTCATTAGTAGAACCGCATAGCATCGCCATCCTGGTAAATACATCATCCTCACTCGCATACGGCCTGCGCTGGGTTGTGGTGACCATATCAGACAACGCCTTGAACGCTTTAACGTCCTTGAATCCATCACCACCAAATTCATCATCATAAATTACCAGGGATGTACACATCCTGAATACGCTATCCTTGTTCTTTGAATCAATTTTTTCTTGTGTGTGATACTTCCTTAATTCTTTAGGTAATATATTCCTGATCCATGTCGTTTTACCAACCCCATGATCCTGTCCGGTAAGAACTAATGTAGCTGGAGAAGCCTCCGTATCGTAGTCTCCGAATGTCCAATTATGAATAGCTCCAACAAGCCATTTTTTTAAAGCCCAAACATTGAACTCTGACTGAGGATAAATACACATGGCGTATTCCTCTATCAATCCCACCTCTTTGCAGTCGATGTTGTCACGGAAGAAGTTTTCAAGGTAATTTATCTTTGGTATTGAATTACTATTCAGTACAGACCTTATATCGTCTTTAGGAATTTTAAGATCCAATACCTTTTTACAAGTTACATATATATCATTAAATTCACGGCCACCCATTTTTAACCTTGAGTCCAGTATTATACTCTTAGATATACTGTCGTATGTTGGTGAATACCTTTCGATTATGAACGACTCTATTTGTTCAATTTCAGATAAATCCTCATTAGCTTCTTTAGAGAAATCTTGCTTTGATTCAATTAACTCACCAATCAAACGTAAGTCGGCTGGACTTGCTATGATTGAATTAGCTGTACTAAGATTTGAAGCAATTGATTCTACTGTCGGTTTACCTTGAGACTTGCCGACTTTTACTTTATTGATTATAACTTTGGTTTTCTCGCTATATAATTCAATGTTAGCTTGCTTGCAGTAGTAGTAAAAAGTACCTATACTCGAAGCGCCTTTGTGTCTACGAACGAATCCAGAGTAATCCCTCTCAGTTGATCGCTCTTTATACTTTGAACCGAACGAGCAGATAAATTTAAAACGCTCCAATCCATCATGCCCGAACTTAGAAGCGAGAGCCATACCTATTCTTACATAAATGAAATAATCATCCTGGCACAAATCCAAACTTCGTTCTCGTATTTGACGAAGTATGTTATCAAAATCATCTTCATGAAAAATGTAGTTCGTTTCTTTTTCCTTTGGCGCCTTAAATCTTTTTACTTCTTTGGGTGTAAACTTAATAGATTTTGTGTTGTGATATATTTCAGGATCATAACTTACGTACCTGAGACGATTTTTATTAGAACAACTAGGATCTATATCTACATCAAAAACATTATGATAATATTCCTGTAGGCCACAAAAACTGTCTTCAAATCTATTAGGGTCAATTTTAATAAATACACAATAACCAACGCCCCCAAACGAGCGATGTACTATCATCGTGTGTCTGTCATTTTTAATTTGATGGTATTTTTCTTCGCCTATTTCCTCGTCGATATCAAGAAGAATTAAGCCGTTCATGTACTTTATATTACCAGCATTCTTTTCTTTACCAGACTCAAATACGCAACTACCCGTTATAGCCCTAGAGGTGTTCTTTAATTTAGTATACCCATCCTTATCCCCTTTTTGTTTCAGAATCCTGGCTTTTAATACCAAATCCTGATTACGTCCATGCTCTATAAATCCTATATAATTTTCTACAGAAATTATAGTGTTGTTGTAAGATTTATTGTTTTCGTATAATGAGAAATTAAGCTCCATAGTTAACCTATTAAATCCTTGAACTCATAGAAGTAAATTTCATCCTGAAATGATTTGAATTGGAATACAGCGCATTTATTATCACCGTAATAACCTATTAGATTTATAGGTATAGAGTTGCTTGAAACATTAGAGTTAAGCGAATTGAATGCGCTTTGATGTGCCTCTTTGTTTTCTTCTACATCCGGCACAATGGATGAGAACAAAGGTCTGTTAGTTATGTACAGTTTCATAAAATAAGTAAAATTAAATTTTTGATTGGGAATTAAATATAGTAATATTCTTTGATTTTTTCTAGCGTTTTTTCTACCAAATACTTGATTGACCGCTTACCCTCGGTTCGAATATCTGGCTTAGAAATGAAAAGGAAATAGCATTTCCGAATTATTAACCTAACATCTTTCTCAAGGTTTCCGTTAGCTAATGTAGCCTCATAAGTCTCTTTGGTAACTCGGTAAAATTTAAACAAATCCACATATTGAGCAATCATGATTTTAAAAGCAAAATTGATATTTTCACCTTTTCTGATTGTGTATTCGTAAATCTTATTGGCATTTGGAGGGGGTATTTTTCTGATGGGAGTAAGTATATTTTCGTCAAACTCTACCTCTTTAATTTGTTTAATTGGAGGTAAAATTATGTTTCCGCATTCAGGACACGATGGTTCTGATTTAGCGTATAAAGCCCCGCAATCCTCGCATGACTCAATATCAAAGGCATCTTGTTTTTTTGCTTTTGGTTTACCTAGCCCATTAAAAAATATTTCTTTCCAGTCTCGCGTTGGGTCTGAAAATTCAAGGTGTCTATCAATATTGCCGCCTCCGTCAACTAGGATGAAGTGATCTTTATAAATTTTATCTGTAGCCCTGGCACCACGACCACACATCTGTATAAATTGAGATAGTGAGTTAGTCGCAACATTCAAAATAATAGCTTGTACCTCCTTAGAATTAAATCCAGCAACAAAACAACCTACATTTAATAATATAGCGTCATCTTCTTTATTGAACCAATCAACTAATTGTTTTCTATTTCCAGATAATTCCACATTCACGCTGTCGTACATTCTAACATTTAGTCCAGCTTCAAGGAATTTTTCATAAACCATCTTATTGTTTTTAGATGACCCATTGAATATTATCGTCTTTTTACCCTTACATAATTCGTTATAATTTAATAGCACGTTGAATACAGCGTCCTCATTCGAATAAGCGCTATCAAATGATTCAGTTGTGATTTCTCCGTCCGATCCTGTTTTAAGCGAGTCTAGGTCAACGTACTTCTTTGCAAAAGGCAACTCTTTGACTAAAGATCCCTTTTCAATCAATTTATCTATAGTTGGCCCTACTACAATGTTTTCGTAAGTGGACGACATAGCAAACGGTTTTGTCCATTCATCTGTCATATCATCGCAGCAAACTTCTTGATTCTCGTAATCTGTTTTGCAGTATTTACATTTGTAAAACTTAATCCTTTTCATCACTACAGGTGTAGCTGTAACTCCCAATATCTTAGCAGATGGGAAGTGCGAATAAATTTTATCGAACACTTGAACATGGGCTTCGTCACTAATTACCAATCCTACGTTCTGAAAGAAATACGGGTTTGATTGTAGCCTTCGGTAACAGGTTTCTATCATACCTACATAAACCTGAGAAGTATGTTTTAATACCTTATTCCGTGGCATCACCGATTCGCAAGTAATACCCATTTGATTAAGTGATTCGATGGCCTGATGAACCAACTCTTCTCGATGACAAAGAATTATCGCTTTACAATGATATTTTTCAATCCAATATTGAACTAAATTTGAGAAAGTAAAAGTTTTACCCCCAGAAGTAGCAAGCTGCCATAAAATTTTATTGTGATTCTTGAACTGAAGTATAGTTTGCTTCAGCATTGATTTTTGATAGTCGTATAGTTCCATAAAATAAAATAAAAATAGCCGAAAATTATATCCGGCTATTATGTGTAAATTTAAGCAATTAAATCACTTAACCGCCTCTTTTCTTTAATGGCTTTGTACTTTTCATAAGCCTCTGATTTGGGCTGTGTCTGCCCTAAACCCTTGCAATAATAGTCATTACGCAGAATACATCGAGCCATCCGTTTCCATGATGGCGCCCAGCATTTAATTTCCAAAGAATGTGGCGCCTGATCTGGAATATTTGAATAACCCCTTTTTTTCCAGCCTACAATGAATTTAATGAAGCGTTCACGGTAATGTGATTGCATTTTTGATGGCAATGATTTTAACAGGTAATTGGTGTAGCTTTCCCAAGTATGATTTTCAGGCTTAGTAATATCGTTGTATCCATTAATATTACCTCTTTCCTGAATGTATAACGTTCCGCTATTCACACCGCTTACCCGATTTAATAACTTATACCACGTTGCGCTTTCAAGTATGTGGTAAAGCCATAGACCGCGCTTCTGATCGTCGCCGAACGGCTGACATAAACGTTGGTTACTTAATTTAACCCCAGCCATAGTCATCATGTCATAAATTTTATTATGATCCAGGTGTTTGTTCTTTGCGTGAAAAATCCAAATATCCTCCGTACGCCAATCGTAAATTGGGTAAACATTAAACAGCCCTTTACTTATCTTCGTTGTCCACTTAAATCCGTTATACATTAAATCAGATTTGTTTGATACGATAGCTCTATAACGATGTAAACTTTCATCAGAACGTATACCTATAAACCCAGCGGTTAAATCACCGCCACCGTACCATTTACCAAACAAAACCATAAATTCTTCGAACTCCATTTTTGGAATATAGAAATCGTACTGCGAAAGGTCTGACGCTAACTTTGGTTTATCACGAACCCAAATATCTTTCGCTTCGTCATCCCAGCAAACCCATTTCGGCTGAAAGTCACTAACAGCATTCCTAAGAAGTAATTCACCGCAAAACCAATGTAGTTCGATGTGATCTTTGTACCGTTCTACCATTTCTTCCAAATGGTCTATCGTGTGGGTATATTGAGCCTCTAAATCAATGATTAACAAAGCTACTTTTTTACCTCGTTTAATCGCTTCTTCCATGACTAAATGAGTCATTACTGTACTGTCTTTACCTCCGCTGAAACTGATATAGTATTTTTCAAAGCTATCAAAAACTTTACTTATTCTTTCTTTACTAGCCTCTAGCACTGAGATATCTAAATATTTTTTAGTTGCCATATTAATATAATTCTACCTGTCTACCAATTATTGCCGCCTCGTTTAATTCGATTTCATTCAATCCGTTACGATCAAGCCAAATATTCAAGTAGCGCAGCGCAACCGAATTAGCTTCGTCTTGTTGATCTTTAGTTAGATCAAACCATGCTCCAGCATATTTAGATGGTACGCCTGTTTGGTAGCATACGGCAGCTTGCCCTAACCACGCAATACGGTTCATACTACGATTAGTCAGATAATGCTCACACGAGTATTTCCATTCGACAATTAATTTACCTAAAATAGCGGCGAATAATTCGGAATCTGTTAGCACGTTAACATAAGCCTGTTTCGCTTGTTCATCTGTAAATCCAGCTTTACGACTTTCATAGAATCCAGCCTTATGGCATTCCCATTTATCGTAGGTATGAAAAATACGAGTTGAATCTGATTCGTTTGGAATTTTATATAAATCCATAACCTCATCTTCTACAACATCAGAAATAGGGATAAATTCACCCTCATAATCTGAACTTTCCCATGCTTTACTGAAATCGTTATCAGAGAATATAATTTCTAATCCAGAGACCTGACAAAGTCTGAGTACTTCTTCTTCATCCATTCCTAATTGCTTTGAAATCCTGGCGTTTGTCCAGTTACGATTTTTAAGCTCGATAACGATCTCGCTCATAGCATTAACCTGATGCTTACCTCTAGCTCTATTATGCCGGATAGTTGAGGCAATACGATCATTTTTATTACTTTGTTCGGTACGAATATTAACGATAGGTAAGTAACCCATAACCCGTTGTCTTACAACCTTAGATTCTTTGCCTACACGATTACGGTGAAATCCATCGATCACCTCCACTTTATTTTTTTCTTCGTTTTCCCACGAAACGATTGGCTGGGTATACCCGTCATTCAAAATAGATACCTCTAAAAGCTCCATTTCGGGTGGCGCAATTTTATTGGGGTTATAATCATTTGCTACCACATCATCATTCAGAACCCATTTAACATAATCAATCGGCTCATTTTTAAAGGGACTAACCAAATGCAATTCAAAACGGATTCGGTTAAGTATCCTAACTTTTTGCTCTAATTCGCAGTTAGACAAATCTTCACAGAACTCCATCATTCTGTTAATCAGATAATTTTCACTGTATTCGTTCATAGTGTTTAAGTTTTAATATGTGGCAATTTACCACTAAGAATGTTTTGATTTTGCAACAAGGCTGTTACAAAGTTATTTTTGATAAATTTTGACTGTACCGAAACTTCTATACTTTTTAGAGTAGTTATCCAGATTGGAATTTAAAGCCTTTAAAATGGCTTTATTTGCGTTTTCTTGACCAACAAATTTATGTAGTGAATAAACGCCCACAGGGTGCCACTTTTTAGATAGTTTATCCTGAAAAAATACACGCAATTCATTGTTTAAATTCTTTTCCATATCCCAGAATCTACAGCGACTTTTAAAGCCATTTTATCTATCTCGTAATTCTTTTGCATAGTCCCGATATAACACATAGTCCATCTGCTCCCCTTATCGGAGAATATTTGTTTTTTACTATCTTCCCTGGTATCGTAAAATTTAGATCCAACACCAATAACGGACACCTCTTCTATTATTTCTTCAATATCCACCTGAACACCTTTACCTATTCCAAATGATGGATTATATGGTTCGTTAACTCTCCTTACTGATGGCTCGTAAATTATATCGAATCCGAATTCAGCCACTAAGTGTTTGATGGTCAAATCTTCTGTATCGCTTAGTGATGTAGATTGTGATGGTAGGTAAATTAATACGTATTGAATATCTACAGGCCAGCTAATCAACTTGCATGCTCTTTGAATGTATTCAAATTGATCTACGGTGAAATGTTTTGATAGCGGATGTAGTTTTATTCTCTTGGCCATGACAGTTTATATTTTTCGTGGCCGAAATCAATAATTTTGGTTACCGTGATACCCTCATTTTGAAATCAGGTAATCGCATAGTCATCTATGTTTGCGGGTAATATCAACACATCGAATTTTTTCGACTCCGATAATTGAAACATAGTCTTTTTTATTTTTCTATAAATAACAGAATCCATACGTTCGTGTAGGATTTCTGACAATAGTTTTTTAGGCATAAACTTAGTGTTGAATTGATCTAATTGGTTTTGATTAGTTGGTCTGATAGATATTTAATCCTATGCTCCAAACTTTCTTTTAAGCCCCCATTGTATTTAGGGTAAAATATAAGGAGGGAAATTAACTCCCTCCTTACTAAAACTTTATGGGGTATTATTAATCGGTTTCTTGTACCTTTTTTTACTCCCATAATACGATCAAATTACCAAGGCAATTCATCAGTTTCCTTAACCGTACCAGAAGCAGCAGCGCCAGCTGTATCGTTAGCTCCTGAAAAATCGAAATCTTTAATCGATCCCAGAATAGGAGAAATTTCTTTAGCCCGTTTCTTTCCCGCTTCGTCAAGTGATTTCCATAATTTTGAATCGGTAGTTTTTGAGATAAAACCATGTTGTTTGTACTGATCTTCTTCGGCTTTAACTTTTACATTTACAGCCATGTAAACCGCGCCCTCTTTTTCGGTCAGCATGTTTACCTCAATGGGTAAAAATATACCTTTGATTTTCTTGCCATCCTTACCGTCTTTTTCCATTATAACGTGTTGTAATTTTGTCAACGCGATACTTCCTGATAAATTTCTGTCTTCCATTTTAATTGATTTTTAATTTGATTTGATTAATAAATTATATATATATTCCTTACACATGTAAGCACGGTCTTTTATCAGGTTTTTAGCCTCCTGACTAGGCTCGAAGTAGAAAGTTTTAATTCTATTTTCTTCTGGTATTTCCTTAAAACTCTTCAAGGTTGATAACGGAAAATATAACGAATGTAGGCGGGCAAACTCTGATTTAGTATAAATCATTCGTTCGACTATCTTGTAAATCTCGTCATGATCCTCAGTCCATTTTATAGCTCTTTTAACTTCTGTTTCGCCAGAATCAACTAACGTATAGCACAGGCACATTTTCTCCCAATGAGGCCAGTTTATGTTGTAGTTTTGAAGCTGCCACCAATACTTAGGATCTGGTATCTCAAATTCATACATCGGGAACGTAGATAGGTCGTAGCTACATTTGTTATCATACCCAACTTTATTGTGATCCAAATCACATTCGCCAATAGAATAATCATTAGACAGGCGTTTGGTGTTTTTATACACCATTCCAAGATTGAGCTGTAACGCCATTAATGTAAAACCCTCTTCTTCCTGTTTATTACCCTTTTCAACATATTTGTTTTTAAGCTCAGGCCATCTACCAAATCTATAATGTTTAAGCCATTTTTTGCAATGTGTCTTAGCTCCTTCTGGTAATTCTGGGTTATCCCTCTTAAATAAGAGATTGGCTAGTTCGTCCTTTTGTTTATTGGTCAAATCTTTAACCTTGGCTACTCCATCTTTGAAATCTTTTAATCTCTGGGTATACGTAGCGACAGTTTCTTTCTGTTTATCGGTTAAGCCAATTTCACCAGCAACAATCTCATGTGTTGCGCTGCCCCTGATTTTAAAGGAATCAGCTATTTCTCTTGCTCTAATTGAATCCATTTTAAGTTATATTGATCGGTTAGTGATTCCGTTAAATGTAATTTTAAAGCCTCTAAAGTTGTTTTATCTTTTGCTCGTTCGATTAGCTTCGACATTCTTTCTTCTTCTTTGGTTCTTGTTAGGCTGATTAGTTTTTCATCAACACCAAATTGAATAGTATCTTTACGTCCAAGGTTAGCCCCGAATATGTTACCGAAATGATCGCAAGCATCTTTTATAGCTATTGTTTTTGCAATAGGCAAAGCCATCTTTACGGCTCCTTTATTTACGTTGCTCATATCCATTAGCAATGTACCTGTTCCAGATTGAGTCTGTAGCTCTTCTGCGCCAACTCCATCATGAAATAACCACTCGCTTGTAATCGGATCTAAATAGTGAACCCTAACATGGCATTGAACCGAATTAAATAACAGTCCGTACGATACAACTTCAATTTTATATTTCTTAAAAAACATTCTAAGAAGAAACTCAACTTTGTCAATCGGGACATAATTGTAGTTCTTAATGAATGGATGTTTTTTAACCCAACTAGCCGGAGGCGGTTGATTAAGGTAATGATTAAGCGCATCTTGTTGAACTGCCGCATTTGGATCTTTAAAAAGTTCCTGGATGGATGGTAGTTTGTTTTCGTTAACTGTTAATTCTGTACTCATTATTTCTGAATAAATTCTTTTGCTCTTTCTATGATTATTGGTTTAATTACTTCTTGATAGCTAGTTTTCATATCTGCCTGAAGCTGTTTGCCTACATCAGATTGAAATGGTATTTTATGAATACGATCTAACAATTCAAGTAAAAATTCAAACCTTTTCTTTTCATTGTAAATATCTTGATTATCCAACGGATCAAACGTCACATTGTCGTTACTCATACCCGCCTGATTTCACTACCTCAATCAGCCCTAAATAATCAGCAGCGATTAATACTAGCATGAATACCAGACCAAGAACGAACCATTGAACAACAGGCCATACCGTTTGCTTTGGTTCTTGTTTTATTTCGTTTTTCATATCCTATCCCTCATATTTACTCCAACCATCTTGCGCCCAATCCTTACTGCCAACCCAATCACTCCAGAATATTTTAACTCCATCTTCAAAGATCACTTGGTTACCTTGCATTGTCAGATATTCATTATCTAAAAAGTATTCGTGGGTCATTTTGGTGCCTTGCCTTGCAAGTACTTTCATTTCATTTGCTGTCACGACTCAGCCCCTCCCATCACCTTTAAAATAATATTCCTGCATTCTTGGTAGGCTATTTCACGGGATAGCGCCATTAACTTTTCTTCTGGATCATTAGTTAGCTTGCTTATTTTGCTAGTGCTTAATTGCATGCTTGCTATCTCCGTATCGATAGCGTTTAGGGTTTCTTTAGTTGTCATTTTTATTTTCTATTAAAATGTTAAGATCTATTAATTCTGGTAGAGAAGTTACGTCGTGGCCAAATTCTTCTAGAAATTGATGGAACTGAAACTGAAAATATCCTTCTGTATCTTCTTTGCATTTAAAATAAGCTATATCTCTGATCGGTATCAATCCGTTTGTTTGTAGGGATAATAATTCTGTAGTATTAACCATTTTTTCATAGCCATTAGGTTTTATTTTGACCTTTATATATTGATTAAGGTTGAACGATATGTACTTACCCACAATGCACCTCACTTTCCTCTGCATAAACATCCATAAAATAATCACGTGTAGCCGACTCAAAGTTATCATCTAACCATTTAAGTGAATCGCATTCATGAGGTAGCATATCCTCTGGAACGTGTAGGTTATTAGCTTCGATCCATTTAAGGACTGTTGGGACTAAAATAGAAGCCTCTACGTTACCATAATTATTTATCCAGTCTATTGACTCGGTCATAGTTAACCCCATGCACTGAGTCGCACTAAAGTCGATAGTATCGGGGTTGATTGATTTGTGTTTTGTTGACATAATCGTTTTCGTTTTGATAGGACAATAGTACGGAGTTGATAATAATTAAGTGTCATTTAATTGTCATTTGAATATATAATATATTATTTGGTAATTACATAATATTTTATTGTATATTTGAATCATGATATGTAAAGCAAGTGTAACGCTAAATGACAAGGTCAAAAAAGCGGGTCAAGAAAAGGCTAGAAACAAAGCCCTTAGAGGCGGTTTTTCTGAATATATAGAAAAGCTAATATTAGCTGACTTAAAAAAAGATGGTTTAACCTTTAGTTCGGAGGGTAAATAATGGAGCCATTAAAGTTGAGAAACGAAAATTTAGCTTTCGGCTTATTAGATTCTGACTTTGAAATGGGAATTACCATTATTGAAGATGGACAAGAAAATACAGAGTTTATAAATAGAGATCAAGCTTCGGTTATAATTAAACATTTAAAAGAACAGTTCAACATCGACTAGTATGAAACCCCTACTAATATCCCTAACCCTACTAATCACATTCGTATGTATTGCGGTGTGGTTTGTTAAATATACGGGGTGATGATATCGGCCGGATTCTACGTCCTTTTAATATGGGTATGTTACAAATTATTTAAAGCAATAAGTGATGTATGAGAAATTATTGTGATGATATAGAAAAGTATGAGTTAGAGTTATATTGTCATGAATGTGGGCAAGAAGATTTAGCTTACGATAGAACTGTTTCTAATGCTGAGATATGGCATTGTAAGAAATGTAAATCAGAAGTTCAAGTTTCACACAAACCAAACGAAGATGATTACTAAAACTCAACTCTCCGCCATCCGAGACTTAAAAGTTTCCGAGGCGATAAAACAAACGGCTGTTAAGGTCGTGAATGACTGGAATTGTAAAAATTTAAATGGATTGATAAGATGAAAATAGACAAAGAACAATTAAAGCTAAAAGAAATAGAGTTATATTCTGATTATCAGAAAAACCTAAGGCAATTAAGATATGACTTTTTGATTTCTCATAATAAAATAAGAACGGGAGATATTATTAAAGATCACATAGAAAAAGTGCAGGTTCAAGAAATAATTGGTATGTACAATCATACAGACCCTTCTTTGATTTTTGATGGTTTAATTATTAATGCGAACGGAAAACCGAATAAGGCATTAAAAAAAAGAATAGTTTATGGCTGCAACGTCACGGACTAGTCAACAACTTAACCCCTCCAAAAATCAACGCCACCAAATACACCGCTAACAGTACATCACAAAACCTCATCCTCTTTCAATTCCTCAACAGTCCATTTATCTTTAAGCATATTAAATAGAGCCGTAACCAATCGGCCTATTATTGCTTTTATCAGTAAACCTAGTATTCCCCTGGCTTCTGATTTAATCGTTTCTTTAATGTCGTCTTGTAGCTCAAGTGCTCGTCTGCGTCTCATTTCGATTCGTCTATAGTGATACCAAACATTTTACTAAACCCGAATACCAATAAGTCTAAGCCTTTAAGGGCAAGTACTATTTCTAGTTTGTTGGCCTCCGATACCAATCCTGTACTTGCGATCCAAAATGAAACGACTGAGGTTAAAATCAATGTGCCCCTAAAAAGCCACTTAGCCCAATTTGGTGTTGTTGCATTGATAGCACCGAAAGTTACCTTAGTTTCCTCCAGCGGAACCGCTTTGTTGTTTACTAATACCTTGTTCATATTTTTCTATTTGTTCTTGTAAATATTTATCATATTCCGCTTTATTCTTAAAACTTGACAGGTGACGGATTGATTGCCAAAACGATTCGGGTAGATCCATTAGGCTAATTCTATATGCGGAAGATCCTGAAACGTTCGCCAGCTACCACCCCATACAACAGCCACCCCTAAACATTTAGCCGTAGCCACAATATGAGCAGCGATAACTTTAAACTCATTGGTAGCGTTCCAATCCATTTTGCTGTTAATATAAGGTACGAAATCTATTGCATGACCAAAACCGTCTGCCTTTACCTGATGATTAGACTTGTTTGAGCTTCCATTTTTTTGAGTCACAATATTACCTAAAGGCTTTTTTGAACTCTTACCATCTGGATTAACTACAGTACGGCCCAACGCATATAACCGCTTCTGTTCCTCAGTAGAACGGACTCCATAAACAATTGAAAAATCAACAGGACTTTCTTTGATTGATTCCTTAATTACTTTGACTAAATCAGGGTGTACGCCTTTCAGTTTATCTAGGCTACCTTTTCCGAGTACTGGCATGTGATTTTGTTTTAGTGCAAGTTAGCTATTTAACTTTTAAAAAACCAATTATGAACCCTTTCAGAAGCAATCCATAATAGCAGACTAATGAATATAGAGGCTTCAGGTCTAACGAACATTTGATTCTGCCTAAATGGTTCTATCAATAATAATATCGTCGCACACAAGGCTATAATCAGCAATATGCACCAATGATATATTTTATTTGAACGCAACCATTGTTTGTAGACAAAATTAGACCTGAACCATGCGTTTATTGTTAGATAGTATATCCCATGCCCTTGAAACTTAGCTCCTGAAACATATCTGGTAGTGATAAAAACTATGCGCATCATCACACATATTAATAGAAAACCTGAAATTTGCGCTATTGTCATAAGTTATCTCCCTCCGTTGGCGTAGTCGTCGCCTTTTCAGTCGCAAGAAACTTGCCTAACTTTACCCTAACCCATTCTTTTAATCCTAATTCGAAAATAACTTCAAACTGGCTAACCATGAAAACGCTGAATAAGGAGTTGACGAATAAATAAACCTCGAACCCTTTATTATAGTTCAAAAAAGTGTTCCATATTAAGATCATAAAGAACGACCATGATATAGTGTAAATGCTTTGAATGAGCAAAGAAGATTTAGTGAGCCTATGTTTTTTATGCTCCATACCTAACCTCAATACAAATGCCAGGGCAACGCATAAAGAATACCATGCCCATACTAAAGGCTCGAAAGTTGAGAACGGCAATAACACCGCATTTATTAGCATGAAATCAGCAAAGGCTAAAACAGATTTACTTACCACATTCATACTTTTTTAAATGAACAATGTAATATTACTATAGCAAAACTTATGCTAGTAAATATATTAAAAAGATCGGTATGGTACAAGATCCAGCCTTTACCCATAAAAATACAGTAGGCGGTATAAATGAACCTAAATAGGGATAAGAAAACGCAGTATTGAAAAAATATACTTTCCTTATATGTAGTTTCTGTTTGACTGATCTGGAAGTAACAAAGCAAGCATATAAACAATAGCAAAGTACCCATATTGAATAGCTGTAAATAAACAGTACTTTCATATGGATACCATGCGTAAAGAATGGTGAACAAGCAGTATAAAAAGCAAGCAGCTATTTTCACTTACTTTTTCTTAGTCTTTTTTGTTGATTTTGCAGGCGGTTTAATAGGGTCTACTGTTCCTGTATTTGGAACACATCTATTTATAGAAGAATCCCATCTGTAACCTGTAGGACAATTGTGAGTATCTGGCATAATAATATTTTTTTAGTTCGTCCTAAAGATAGGAAATATTTCTTTGTGTAACATATCGGATACAAACTTTGTGCTACCAAATACTTTTCTCACCTTTATACCAGAGCGTTTAATTTAAGTAGATCGTAGCTACTATGGAGTTAGAGTTTCGATAAGGTTTACACGGTAGCTCAGTTGGTAGAGCGGGTTTAACAAAACTAGGGCGCGGGTTCGAGTCCCGTCTGTGTAGCAAAGTCCTTGTGACTAATGATATTCGTAATAGTACACGCAGTAATATTAAACAATGCGAATAGTCATAAAGCAAGGCAAAATATTCAAGGCAAAGTCCTTGTTAATAACGGTAATAGTAATTTATTCTAAATAGAATTGTTGACAAAGCTATTATTGTAACGCAAGGCAAACATTTGGTTAAGTTTAGATTGGCGGGTAGGTGTAGTGCCCTACCCGTTTTTAAAGAGAAGAAAACAGCATGAGATCAGCACAAGAAATATACGATAATACGCCATTTGAGGATGAGAACGGTTTAATTCCGCACGATAAGTTAGCGGTTAAAGTGGCTGAAGAATACGCGGGACAGTTTAATCAATGGGTGAGTGTAGCCTATGGTCTGCCAGAAACATTAGATAATATTATTTGCTGCATGAAAAATGGATATATTGTTCAACTTACTTACGGCAGGATTTCTGGTTTCTTTGATCCCAAGTCTCGTAGACCTGTTAGCAAAAATAACCCTGTAACCCATTGGATGCCATTACCTAACCCACCTCAACCATGCTAAACCCATTCTTAACTTCATTCGCAATATGCTTCGGTCTAATCTTGCTAGTAATAGCAGCTAAAAAATACAATCGGTATATCGATTCTGGTAAAGAAAATGATGATGATTTAAACCATTTTATATGAAATATTTAGTTTTTGTAGCCTACTATATGTTCGCTTGTTTTCTTCTTTACGGTAATTACCATATCATAATTGAATTAGGTCATTCTAAATGGTGGTTACTGAGTTTATTATTAATGTCAATATCACCAACTTTAAGATCGTCGAAATGAAAAACTCACTAATCAAATACGGATCGATAGCCGTTTGTGCTTACACAATCATATTCTATGCGCAATGTATAATTTCACTTATATGAAAGACCTAATAACAACAATATTCCTTGTAGCCTTATTTGGTTCGGCAAATGGTCAGAAGAAAGAGAAATATAATGAATCATTCATAAGACAATCTAATGAGGTTTTAACTATGATTATTGATAGTTTAGCCTCTTACAAGAAAGAAATCAAATTGCTTAAGGGTAGAATCGACAGTTTAGAGAATCCAAAATTTACACCCCTATATGTAGGTAATGGATTATCTAATTTAACACTTAAGTCTGATTGTAGAGATTCAGTTGTAACCGAATGGAAAAAGGTAAGTATGTTCAATTTGATTAACTTCGATAAAAACTTATACAATTGGCAATCTGGATGGTTAAGAGAAGAAAGGATTATAAAGTTAGGTTCCTGTTACGCTTTTTACGCAAGTAACAAACCCAAAAAAACATATTACTATCCCGATAAGAAAAAGGAATTCAAACGTGACGTTATAGATTACCGTTTCATAAAATGACCCGCATTCCTTTAACCCCAAAAGAAAAACTACTAGCATTTACGCTAATAGTTTTCGCTATTTTATTCACATGTAATTTACTTTACTGTATGGCTAGGTTTGTCCTTTTGGTTGACAATGCACTTAACTAAAAGTCCGGTCTGTAATAGTAAACGCTTTTTATACTTGCTGTGCCTAAAGTAACGCCACCCCATGCCGCAGTAACATCTAAAACCTGATTATTAGCCATATTAGCTGTTATCTCCTTATAGAAAGTGCCGTTTGTATTCCCAAGGCTCACCACAAATCCATTGGGCTGTAATATTTCAGTTAAAACCATTTGACTTGATATTCCAGTTGAGACTATAAAACCACGAATTCTAAGCCCTGCATTCGTTAATCCTCCCCCTACAATAGTTGGAGCAAGCGTAGCTATTGTATTGCCTCCTAACGTAACCTTTATGCCCAATGTTGGTAATGATATAGCTGGAGTAGTAACAATGCAATACAATTCAAATCTATACGGCCTGTAAGGAATTAAAGTATTAGCTTGAATCGTATCCTTTATTGACCCAAGTAAACTGTACTCATTAGCATTGGAGTTTGCGACAGTAACATTCGGTGTAAATGATTTTATGGCACCTACAGGCGTCAGTTGCTTATTATTTATTGTTTGGCCAAATGTAAACGAAGAAATAAATAAAAGAATAATAGTGATGATTTTCATAATTGTGAAAGGGTTAGTTTATAAAAATGTTAAAGTTCCTTGTGATGCGCTGATAGTCCACTTGTTGGTGTTAGTATATCTCAACGTAACTGTACAGTTTGCGTTTGTACTGGAAATAGATCCAGAGCTTCCCGATGTGGTAGTTGCGCCAACTGCAACAATAATTTGTCCAGTATTTTGTGATATTCTCCATCCACCAGCGCCCTCGCCAACAATACTGAACAATGCGCCAGCGGTTGCTGTAGCTGGCAAAGAAATAGTGGTTAAAGCAGCATTGTGAGGAATGTAAATGGTATTTACCGCCCCTACCTGACTTGTGCCTGATATTTCAACTATTTGTGTTAATGAACTTATGTCTGCTTTTAAATCGAGTTCTTGTTTTCTTACGACATCAGTAGCATTAGTCGGTGCAATTGGAACCGTAACTTTTCCCGTAACTCCGTTAATTCTAAGCGCATCAAATTTAGTTTTATTAAGAACAGTACCCGAAGCTCCCGAAGATCTGGCCCCAAAGACGATATCCCCAGCCAAACCAGTACCCGTACTTGCTCCTGCAACAATATCTAAAATATATCCATTGGCGTTTGTACCAGAGTTTGCTCCTGCTTGGATAGTTAAATTTCCATACGATGCAACGCCAGTTACTCTATCTATGCCGCCACCAACGATATTTTTTGTGACTAAATTATTTTCATCAGTCATAATTAGATATCTACTACTCGTACCGCCAATAGTATTCACAACGCTAACTCCTGTTGGATCTGCTGGACCAATAGACATGTCGTAAAAAGAAGAATTTCCGAAAACTACAGGGCCTACGTTTGGATTAATAAGTAATCCATTAACCATGTTAACTCCACCACTTATCCTAAGTTGACCTAATTTAGCGCTACCGCCCAAAGAACCGTCATTACCTATTTGACCCCCAGTAATATTAGGATTATCGGTAAATAAGATACGATTTGAAATATTTAAATCTCGTGCTCTTCCCACGCCGCTTATATTAAAATTTGATAGGGGTTGTACTACAGTCGTGTTTTGAATATAACCCGTGGAACCAGTTGCATCAGCTTTTAAAGCTAAACCGGAATTGATAGCATCAATAGTTCCATATTTAGTACCTGTTCCATCTGATGTTAAAGAGTTTTGTTTATTAGCAAGTAATTCATAAGGAGCCAATGCACTAGTAGTAAGAATACTACCGTCTGTTTGCGCGGAAGTTACCTTGCCCCAAATAGGTGCGACACCCACTCCCTGAGAAAGGAGTACATTACCTGCTGCAACAGAAGCTCTTTTTGATAACGATGAAGTGCTAGACGCGTACAACAAATCCCCTATAGCATAGGATGTTTGTCCAGTTCCACCATTAACAGGAGCTATTGTCGTACCATTCCATGTACCTGTAGTGACAATGCCTAAAACTGTGGGTCTGGAAAGCTGATAAGATATGCCACCTTGACGAGTCCATAAATTATTACTTTGTGTCCAAACATCACCATTATTCCAACTGGTTGGGGTGATGGAGTCTAAATTTATAGCGGCACCTTCAAATACAGCTTGATTTTTTGTAACTCCGGTATATCCGCGTGTAGCTACTTGACCTATAAAACCACTCCCAGCACCGACACCATCAAAAGCAGAATTGATGCTAAATGTATGGGATCCTGTATAATTCCTACCACCTGTTGTGGGTGTAATAGCTGTTACAGCACCTCCTGAAACAGTTACCGTTCCTATTGCTCCAAATCCAGATGCGCCAGCTAAGGTTAAAAATGGAACATTAGAATAAACACCATCAATGTATCCGCTGCCTGAATTATTAATATTCGCTGTTAGCATCCCTGTCCCTGAATTGAAACTTGCTGCATATCTATAACCGACCAATCTATCGTTATTAGCTGTAGGGACTAGACTAGTTCTAACATACCCTGCGCGGGCTTCCCCGGCATTTGGGTATACCGTACCACTCATTGTCTGGCTATTAAGAAAAGTATTAGCGGAATTCGTTTTAGCGACTTCACCATCAACACTTAATATTGATTCTGATTGGGCATTATCTTTTATAATAAGATAACCGCTATTAAACATTTTATCTGCAATCAGCCGTGCTCCATAGGGGTTTGGATGAACCCCATCACCTGCTAAATGGATAGCATTATCCCATTCTGGCGACACGTCAATTGTTTTAGAATAATTAGTTTTGATCCAATTGTAAAGTACACTTTGATCAGAAATTACTGTTTCCGGTATAGGTAATACATGGATAACTTTAAATCCTGCTGCCTCTAATAAATTAACCGCTGCCGAATAATTACTTTGCCAAGTAGCCGAAGGAATACCAGTAGCTAAATCATTTCTGCCATAATTAACAAATACAGTACAGGGTTTAATATGGGATATGATAAATGGGGCGGACGCTAAAAATTCACTTGTTCTATCGCTACCCCCAACATAAGGACTTATTATTCCAGCACGTTGTAAGAAATTCGGAACACGCTGTGATACTGGTATAGTCATTTTGCTATCACCCATCACAATACCGTCAGGGACCCTATTACTTGCGCTAGTAACTTTTATTTGGGATATCTCTATATTTCCGCCAAAGTTATAAA
>Ga0247808_10000509_pt1 | contig 18986 bp, 9 predicted proteins | sample UWRJL089202R1_FD_179914 | JGI IMG/M metagenome (GOLD analysis project Ga0247808, IMG submission 179914) | Plant litter microbial communities from Arlington Agricultural Research Station in Wisconsin, United States - UWRJ-L089-202R-1 | ecosystem: Environmental > Terrestrial > Plant litter >... | reverse complement strand
TTGCGTTCTGATGTCGCCTTTTTTAGCAGCACGAGGGGATGGTCTTCCTTTGCCGGATCGATAGGTTCAAACAAAATATGTACAATGCCGTTACACCCAAGTTGCACACCAAACTTTGCGTCATCATCGTCCGTTGTATCATAGGTCACCAGCTTGTTTCGCTGTTCGTTGATTGCCATCAGCGCTTTACGGAGCGCATCGCCTTCAAGGCAGCCCCCGCTGATAGCGCCGGTCAGCATGCCATCCTCTGTAACAAGCATTCTTGCCCCAGGCCTCCTATATGAGGATCCTTCAACATGGACGACGGTAGCCAGTGCAGTTCGCTTACCCTGATCTACTGCGGCATCATATGCCTTTATAATATCCTTAATCTCTTTCATCCTGCTCTGCAAATAAGGTATAAACGTAGTAAAAGCGCAGGATGTTTGAAAATAAGGCCTTATAAATTATAGTGTGTTATTTCATAACAACATCCACCAGGACCGGAAAGTGATCAGATACAAATTTACCCTGATACGTATCCGTAAGAATACCCCATCTTTCTGCTGTAAAGGCCTTGGTTACGAATACATGGTCAATAATTTCATAACCATTAAAGTCTTTACCCCAGCCATTAAACGAACTGTTGTTGACATAGGGGCTTTTCACCTGCTTATAAGAATCGGTTAGCAACCCTGAATTGGCTAAGGTCAGATACCAATCGCTGGTCTGACCGCCATTTAAGTCTCCTGTAAAAATAGCAGGGACACCTTTCGCAATTTCTCTGATTTTTTTGACGATGAGTTTGCTGCTTTCTATGCGGGCTATTTTTCCCTGATGATCAAAGTGGGCGTTGAAATAATAAAATTTCCTGCCTGTTTTTATTTCCTGCAAATACACCCAGCTACAGATCCTGTTGCAGCAGGTAGCATCCCAGCCTTTACCAGGAACATCAGGTGTTTCCGACAGCCAGAAATCACCTTTAATTAACAGCCTGAATTTATCTTTCCTGTAAAAAATGGTAGAATGCTCTCCCCCATCTTTGCCATCATCACGACCTAAGCCGTAGTAGTTATATTCGGGAAGCAACTTAGCCAAATCCGCAATCTGGTTTGGCAGCCCCTCTTGTGTCCCGAATACATCGAATTCATGAAAGCGTAGCAAATTTGCAGCTACAGGTCCGCGCTGTTGCCAGCGATTTCCTACATCATGGGCATTGTCGTTTCTTAAATTGAACGTACCGACAGTATAATGCTGCGCTGCAGCAGACAGGCTACCAGCTGCCATCAGCAGGAAAATAAATAGCTGTTTAATTTTCATTTTGATTGTGTTTTGTAAATCTGTATCCTGGCTTTCAACGTAATTAACGCCCAAACCTGGCTTATTTTAAATCAAAACAAAGTTAACGTAAGCGTGTAAACATTAGGTTAAATTTAATATCAGCTTTAAATATTGAAGGATGGAAGTGTTATTTTTCTTAACTAAATGCCCAAAAACAGTATCGTTCGAATGTATCACTTTAATAATCACAACAATTACCGTATATTCCGTTACGGATTGCGTATAACATCACTAAAGAAAAATAACTAAAACGCTCAATGACAAACTCATGAAGAAGAAATCTAGAAATTTGGCAGAAGCCAACAAGGAGATTGAGCTTCATACACAGGAGAAAGAGATGCGGAATGCAGAGCTCCTCATCGCTAATATTGAACTTGATTATCAACAATCCGAAAAAAAAGACAGAGCTGCCGAATTAGTTATCGCGAATAAAGAACTACATTTTGAAAAAGGCGAAAAGGCAAAGCGTGCCGCTGAATTACTGATTGCCAACAAAGAACTCCTATACCAAAACGAAGAAAAAGAAGATCGTGCAGCTGAACTGCTGATTGCCGATAAAGAACTGCTTTTTCAGAATGCCGAGAAAAAAGACCGTGCAGCTGAATTACGCATTGCGAATAAAGAACTGGCGTTTCAGCAATCAGAAAAAAAAGACCGGGCAGCAGAGCTGGTTGTCGCCAATAAAAAACTGCATTTTGAAAAAGGCGAAAAAGCAAAGCGTGCCGCTGAATTACTGATTGCAAATAAGGAACTGCTCTACCAGAACGAAGAAAAAGAGGATCGGGCTGCAGAATTGGTGATCGCAGACAAGGAGCTTGTATTCCAGACATCAGAAAAGAAGGACCGCGCCGCTGAATTGAGGATAGCGAATAAGGAACTGGCCTATCAAAACAAGGAAAAGGGAAAGAGAGCTGCAGAATTGATCATTGCCAATAAGGAATTGCGTTTTCAAAATAAGGAGAAAGAAAAAAGGGCCGCAGAACTCAGTATTGCAAACAAAGAACTGCTCTATCAGAATCAAGAGAAAGAAGATCGCGCAGCGGAGCTACTGATTGCCAATACAGAGCTTACTTTTCAAAATGAGGAAAAGGAAAAACGCGCTGCAGAACTGATCATAGCGAATGAAGAACTGGCTTTTCAAAACGAGGAAAAAGAAAAACGTGCTGCAGAGTTAATTATTGCAAATCAGGAACTCGCCTTTCAGAATGAAGAAAAAGAAAAACGCGCCGCTGAACTCGCATTAAGTAACGAACAGCTGAGAATAGCCAGAGACAGTCAGCAGAATTACATTGCAGGGATGCAGGAAATGATTTTTATCGCTTCACATAAAATCCGTCAGCCCATTGTTCATATACTTGGTTTGTCAAACCTCCTGGATGACGCTGTTAATTCTACAGAAGAATTAAAGGAAATTATGGTGATGATGAAACAACCTGCACAAAACCTTGATAAGTTTACCCGGGAATTAATTGCCTATATCAACAAGCTGAATACAGCCAACAAAATCACCTAAGCTTCAGGCTCAGATTTGTTGATCCGGAAAATAAACAGCATTATCGCCACAGATAATAAAACCATAATCAAATAACTATAGCTCAAATTCGTCTCATCTCTCGGCGGAAAAAGATTCACTACCCCATAACTCAGGAAAGAAACTATTACATAAGTAATACCACCGGTCAGTCCTCCGGCAATTCCTGCATTCTTAGGGAATTTACTCAGACAAAATGTAAAGTAATTGTTGAAGGTAAACCCTGCACCGATATGGATGATAAAGGCAAAGAAAATCAGTGAGTACAAAGTATTGATAAACTGAACGCTGATGATCATAGCAATTACAAAACCTAGTTGAAATACGACATTCCAGACCATTCTTTTAAAAAACGGCCTGTTGATGGTAGCCTTACCAATAAATCCCCCAACCATCCAGGCAAAACCTAAAACCAGCGAACTATAGCCTGCAATTACCGGAGATAGATTCAGGTGGTGTTCTATGATGAACGGGCCGGTCATATTGTAAACCATAACCATGCAGTACGCCAGCCCTAACATAATTATACCTAACGTAAAACTTGCCGTGCGTATCATGGTGGCATAAATTCCAATAATTTTTTGAATATGAAAATCGATGGGATGTTTCAGTGTTTCGCCACTGAACAGCAGTTCAAGAATCCCAAATACGACAGCAAATCCAGCGAGAAAATAAAAATTGGATTCCCATCCAAATGCCGACTGCAGGTAGCCACCAATAAAAGGCGCAACAATTGGGCCTGTTGACCAGATTATAGAGAAAAGACTTAAGTAATGCTTAAGTTCATCACCGCTGAAGAGATCAACAAAATAAGCACGTTTAGCTACAACAACGGCCCCTACCGTCAATCCATGGATGATACGCATGGCATAAATCACATAGATACTATGCGTCTGTGTAATGATGATACTGGCAATAGCAAAGATCAGCAAGGACACCAAACTTATTTTATATCTGCCAAAACTATCGAGCACACTGCCGATGAAAAGTTGAGAAACACCATAACTGATAAGGAACAGGCTCAGGGTAAGTTGCACCTGAATGCTGCTTACGTGCAGATCTCCTGCCATGGTGGGCAGTGAAGGGATATATATATCGGTGGCGAAACCGGATAATGGGATCAGCGCAAAAGCAAGCAATGTTGCTATATTCTGATGCTTAGCTTTGATTGCTGCCGGCTGTATTAATGGTGTAGTCATGTGCCAGCAAAGGTAAGATTTACTGCCATACCTGTTTTATGAAATCCAAAGGATTACGTATAGAATTCAAAGCAAAATTAAACTGCCTTTAACTTCCAGGAAAGCCGTCTTATTGATAATTAAATTAATAAGGCAGGAGGTCGCTGAAAGATTTTTTTATGCCTTAGTTATGGTCTGAAAAATTATATTGTGTTATTTTGGAAGGAATACCTGAGTTATATTTATGCAAATTAACACCAACAAAGCCGGAAAAAAAGTGTACGATCTGTTTCATGAACAGGTAAAACGAAGTCCGGAATTACGTGCTGTTACCTATCAGGACCTGAGCCTGTCTTATCAGTATGTTGATGATCTGGTTTCCGAACTTGCCGCTGCAATAACAGACAGCGATCAAGCTGCAATAGTTGGTATCAGTAACACACGGAGTCTGACTATGGTGATCATGGTATTAGCGATTCTAAAGTCGGGCAGGGCATATCTCCCCCTGGATCCATTATACCCCGAAGCCCGGTTGAAAGAAATTATTGCAGACTCTGGTATTTCCGGGGTTTTATGCCCTGAAGAGGAATATGCTTTTTTCGGCAAACTGGGGCTAAAACCAGTAATTATTAACAAAAACATCGATTCTGTCGCCATTGTTGCAAAATCTGATCTTGCCTATGTGTTGTATACATCAGGTTCCACAGGAAAACCAAAGGGGGTTTGCATGGGACAAACTGCGCTGGTCAATCTGATTGACTGGCAGATACAAAATTCTGAAGCTGCCCAAGGCACAAAAACCCTACAATTTGCTCCGTTAAGCTTTGATGTCTCCTTTCAGGAGATCTTCGCTACCCTCAGCACTGGCGGCGAGTTGGTACTCATTGATGATGATCTCCGGCTGGATCCCCTGAGCCTGCTTCAGTTTATTGAAGCAAAACAGATCAACAGGATTTTCGTGCCCTTTGTAGCGCTACAACTGCTTGCAGAAACGGCTGTTACGCATGGGATTTACCCGGCAAGCCTGCAGGAAATCATGACCGCTGGCGAACAGTTAAAAATCACCAACCAGCTGAGGTCTTTCTTTGAGCACCTGCCTCAATGTAATTTATACAATCAATACGGGCCAACGGAATGCCATGTTGTTTCTGAGCTCAAACTCAAAAAAGGATCGGTATCAGACTGGCCTGCATTGCCGGCAATAGGCGTCCCCATAGCTAACACCTCCATCTATATACTTGATGAAGCGCTGCATCTTGTCCCTGATGCTCAAACAGGTGAACTGTGCATCGCCGGAAGCTGCCTTGCCGAAGGCTATCTGCACAATCCGGAATTGACAGCACAGAAATTCCCGGACTGGAAGCATCCCGATCAGGGCTGGATGAGGATATACAGAACCGGTGATCAGGCACGAATAAAGAGCGACGGAACGATTGAATTTCTGGGGAGGAATGACGATCAGGTTAAGATACGAGGTTATAGGATAGAGCTGGCAGAGATTGAAGTAGTGCTAAGCCAGATACCAGGGATCAGCGATGCTGTTGTTACTGCCCGCGAAGACCTCCCCGGAAATAAAAAACTTGTCGCCTACCTGCTTAGCGCTAATACCGAACAGAACACCGCAAAGATCAGGGCCGAACTCAGCCGGCTGCTCCCGGAATATATGATCCCCGCCAACTTTGTATGGCTCAATGAATTCCCAACAACATCGAGTGGAAAGCTGAATAGAAAGGCCCTGCCAAAGCCAGAATCAGGAAGGCCAGATTTGGAGAACACCTATCGTAAAGCCCTTACGCCACTTGAACAGCTTATTGCTGGCATCTGGGAAGATCTGCTGCAGGTGACACCTGTGGGCACTACAGATAATTTTTTTGAACTCGGCGGAAATTCGCTCCTGGCACAAAAAACAATATTAGGCTTTAAACAAAAGGATATTTCCCTGCCCATTACGAAACTGTATCAGTTTCCTACTATCGCAGATATTACAACATATTTAACCGGCGACAAAGAAAGCGTGGATGTAAAACGGAAAAGCAAACCTCAAGCATCCGGGAACAGCGATATCGCTATTATTGGTATGAGTGGACGCTTCCCTGGGGCGGATACCGTAGCTGAATTCTGGGATCTACTTGTCGAGGGGCGCGAAGGCATACATTTCTTTAGCGACAATGAACTGGATCCTTCGATCCCTAATGAGGTTAGAAATGATCCGGGATATGTCAGGGCACGGGGAATATTATCTGATGTGGCACATTTTGATGCCGATTTCTGGCAAATTAACCCGAAACAGGCGGAGTTAATGGACCCCCAGCAACGGGTCTTTCTCGAAATCAGTCGTGACGTGCTTGAATCTACAGGGCATTTACCTGCTGCTTACAATGATAGGATTGGAATTTATGCCGGCAGTGGCAGCAACGGCTATTTTTTGAACAATGTATGGCCACATCAGTCAAAAATCCAGCAGGCTGGTAAGATCATGGTAGATACTTTCAATGAGAAAGACTACCTATCCAGCCGTACAGCCTACCATTTAAACCTGAAAGGTCCGGCAGTAAGCGTCAACTCAGCCTGCTCAACCTCCCTGCTTGCTATAGCACAGGCTGTCGACAGTTTAAGAAACGGGCAGTGTGACCTGGCTATTGCCGGAGGGGTAAGCATTACCGTGCCGGTTAACAGCGGGCAGCTGCATCAGGAAGGTGCTATGTTCAGCCATGATGGACATTGTCGTCCCTTTGATGCCGCAGCCAGCGGAACGTTATTTAGTGATGGTGCGGCGGTGATCCTTTTGAAGAACCTGGATGACGCCATTGCAGACGGCGACACTATTTATGCATTGATTAAGGGGATCGGTGTGAATAATGATGGCAGTCAGAAAAGCAGCTTTACGGCACCAGATGCCGAAGGACAGGCCGGAGCAATTGCTATGGCATTGCAGGATTCGGGCATTGACGCCGCTGAGATTTCCTATGTTGAAGCACATGGAACAGCTACACCCCTCGGTGATCCCATAGAAATTGAAGGACTGAAGCTTGCCTATGGAGCACAGGACAAACAGCAATACTGCGCAATTGGCTCCCTTAAAAGCAATATTGGACACCTCACCCATGCCGCCGGTGTGGCTGGCATCATCAAGACTGCCCTGGCATTGTACCACCAAAAGCTACCCGCCTCTTTACATTATCAGCGCCCAAATCCACATATCGATTTTAGCAATAGTCCATTCTATGTTAATGACACCTTACAGCACTGGGAAAGCGAAAAACCCCGTTTTGCAGGAGTAAGTTCTTTTGGCGTTGGTGGCACAAATGTGCACCTGATTCTGCAGGACTATAAGACGCAGGAAGAAAAACCTGAGCGCCACCCAGCTGCAGCGTTGATTTCATGGTCTGCGAAATCCGAAAACAGCCTCAGGTTGTATGCTGGAAAATTGAAAAGTTACCTGCTCAGCCATCCGGAAGCAAATCTGGGAAGCCTGGCCTATACTTTACAGACTACCAGAACAGATTTAAAATACAGACAATGGCTTGTGGCAACAGACGTGCCGGATCTCATCAGTCAACTGGATCCTGAAAAAGCGATTCATGAAACTGCATCAGCTATGTCTGATCTCGCATTTATGTTTCCCGGGCAGGGGGTACAGCACGCCGATATGGGTAAAGGCCTTTATCAAACAGAACCCATATTCAGAAATGCTGTTGACGAAGCAGCTACTATCCTGCAGTCCCTGCTTGGAGCAGATATCCGCGCGGTGATGTACAACAATTCTTCAACAGATCAGATTAACAATACCTACTATACCCAACCCGCAATTTTTGTAACAGAATATGCGCTTGCAAAGCTTTGGATGAGCTGGAATATCTTGCCAGCGATACTCATCGGGCATAGCATAGGCGAGTTTGTAGCTGCACACCTGGCAGGAATCTTTAGTTTGCCAGATGCATTAAAGCTGATTGCCGAAAGAGCAAAGCTCATCAGCAAACTTCCACAAGGCATAATGCTCTCCGTAAGAGTTGCGGCGGATAAATTCCCGGAGCTCCCTGACAATTTGAGTATTGCTGCAATCAACGCGCCCGAATTGTGCGTGTTATCAGGAACATTTGAAGCAATTGAGGCTTACAAACTGGTTTTGGATCAACAGAAGATTCTCCATAAAACATTACAGACCAGCCATGCTTTCCATTCCCTGATGATGGATGATGCCATAGCTCCGTTTAAAGAGATTATCAAAAATATAGCCCTTAATATCCCTCAAAAACCCATCGTATCTACTGTAACCGGTACATGGCTCAGTGATGCAGAAGCCCTGGATCCGGAATACTGGGCGATGCATCTGCGGGCTACAGTAAACTTTCAGGCTGCCCTTCATTTTACCAGGCAAGAACAGGACTACATCATGCTTGAAGTCGGCCCCGGGAAAGGTCTTTCCACGCTGGCTTTTCAAACCCTGGGTAAAGAGGAAGCCCGGATAGTTCCCGGGCTTGCCACAACTACCGGGCCTGACGACGCATATATCAGCCTGCTAAAGTCACTTGGCAAATTATGGGCCTGGGGCGTAGTTCCTGACTGGAATGCAGTATACACCGAAAAATACAGTCGCAACGCCTGGATACCAACATACGCTTATGATAAGCAGAAATACTGGCTGGAAGCCCCCCAATCAGTAGAATCCGCATCAACACAACATAGCCCAACAGCGCATCTCAGCACTTCGATATCAGCACCAATGACAATATCAACCCGGCCGCGCGAAGCGGTATTGACAGATAAGATCAAGGATATCCTGGAAAATGCTTCCGGAATTCACATTGCCGGTCACGAACTGCAAAGCAGCTTTATCGAACTCGGCCTCGATTCCCTGTTACTGACGCAGATTGCCATTACCATTAAAAAAGAATTTAAGCTTCCAGTATCTTTCAAACAGCTGAACGATGAATATACCAGTGTGGCATTACTCGCTGCCTTTCTGGATGCCAACCTCCCTTCCGATGCCTATCAGGATAAACCTGCAGTAAGGCAGCCCCATCAAATTACGGGATCTCCGCTGGATCAGATCATCCGGCAGTTAGAAGAGCTCACCAGACAAGTGGCATCACTGCAAAATGACAGTGTGGTGCCCGATTATACTTCCCCTTCGGTTGCAGCTGCACCTGAGCTTACCGAAGCAGAAATCAAAGTTTTAAAATCACCTTTTGGTGCTGCAGCAAGAATTGAGAAGCAAAGCGCTACGCTTCAGCCTGAACAACAGCAATTCTTAGCACAGCTTACTGATCGTTATACCGCCAAAACTGCAAAAAGCAAGCTCTATACCCAGAAGAACAGGGCGCACATGGCCGATCCAAGGGTAGTTTCAGGATTTAAACCTGCGACCAAAGAAATGGTGTATTCGCTGGTTATGAATAAAAGCAAAGGCTGCAGGCTATGGGACCTGGATGGCAACGAATATATCGACGCGCTCAATGGATTCGGTTCCAGCATGCTGGGCTTCCAGCCAGATTTCCTGAAAGCAGCAGTACTGGAACAGGTAGAAAAAGGATATGAAATCGGTCCGCAGCATGAACTTGCCGGTGAAATGAGCAGCTTGATCTGCGAATTTACCCGCTTTGACCGAGCTGCATTATGCAATACCGGTTCAGAGGCTGTGCTCGGTGCGATGCGCATCGCACGTACAGTTACCGGACGCAGCCTGATTGTGGCATTCTCCGGCTCCTATCATGGAATTAATGATGAGGTAATTATCCGCGGCAGCAAGAAACTAAAAAGTTTTCCCGCAGCTCCAGGCATCACTCCTGAAGCAGTGGGAAACATGCTGATCCTTGATTATGGTACCGATGAAAGTCTGCAGATCATTAAAGAAAGAGCACATGAACTGGCAGCGGTACTTGTAGAACCTGTACAGAGCCGCAGACCAGAATTCACACCCATTGCCTTCCTGAAAGAAATCCGGGAGATTACTGCAGCCTCAGAAACCGTATTGATATTTGATGAAGTGATCACAGGTTTCCGTGCGCACCAGGGTGGTGCACAGACGATATTTGATATCCGGGCAGACCTAGGTACTTATGGAAAAGTGATTGGCGGCGGGATGCCGATTGGCGCTATAGCCGGGAAGAAAGAATTTATGGATGCCCTGGATGGTGGGTTTTGGAGTTATGGTGACGACTCCGTACCTGAAGCTGGCGTCACCTATTTTGCAGGAACCTTCGTTCGTCATCCGCTGGCATTGGCGGCGGGTGTTGCCACACTGAAGTACATGAAAGAAAAAGGTCCTTCGCTACAGGAAGGTCTGAACAGCCTGACAGCCTATCTCACCGGAGCTTTAAATAACCTTTGCAAATCTATGCGTCTACCTATCTACGCCGTTCATTTTGCATCCCTCTGGAAACTTAAATTTCATGAAGAATATCCGTACAGTGAATTGCTTTTCACGCTGATGCGTGAAAAAGGCATTCATATCTGGGATGGTTTCCCTTGCTTTATCACAGAAGCACATACGAAGGCCGACGTTGATGCCATCGTCACTGCTTTTTCCGAAAGCATATCATCGCTCCGCGAAGTCAACATGATACCCTTTTACACCAACACGATTAATGAAGCTGCGTCAGTGGAGACCGGATTTGAAACACCCCCTGAGTTAGGTGCGCGACTTGCTAAAGATGCCGCAGGCAACCCGGCCTGGTTTATTGAAGACAAAGAAAACGCAGGAAAATACCTGCAGGTCATTAAAAATAAAAATAAGCATGCCTGATCAATTCAACTATATACCGGTGAGCTATAATCCATTTGCTGATGTGGATATCGAGCGATTGGGATTCACCAACGAGGCGCAGAAGGAGATTTATTTATCATCCCTGATTGGTGGAGCTAACGCAAATCGGGCATACAACGAATCATTTGTGCTGGCAATTCATGGTACGCTAAATACCGGTTTTCTCATACAGGCGATTAATGAATTGGTTCAGCGGCATGAGGCGCTACGCTCCACTTTAAGTGCAGACGGCAATTATGTTTTTGTTGCTGCATTCAGTGCTATTAACGTCCCTTTACTTGATTTAACTGAGCATTCTCCCGCAAAACAACAGGAAATGCAGTCGCAAGTGGCTACTGAAAATGCAGAGTATATTTTTGATCTGCTCAACGGACCACTCTTTTATTTCCAGCTAATCAAACTGGCTGCTGCCAAATATCAGCTGTGTATGACCGCCCATCATATTATTGCCGATGGATGGTCGGTAGGCGTTATACTTCAGGACCTGGGAAAATTATATTCTGCTAAAATCTCCGGCAGTCCAGCCGCATTACAGCCGGCACCTCAGATGCTGCAGTATGCCAAAGATGAAATCGCTTTCGCCTCAACAAAAACTCATGCTGAGATAGAAACTTTCTGGCATAAGCAATTTAAAAACATTCGGCCACAGTTTGACCTGCAGACAGATTTTCCACGCCCCGAGCAACGCAGTTACCACAGCCATCGCGATGATTATCAACTGGATCAGCCCTTGAAAGAAGCTGTACAGAGAATGGCGAAGCAGCAGTCAGTAAGCTTTGTAACTACACTACTTGCTGCATTTGAAATACTGCTGTTTAAAATTTCCGGGCAAAAAGACATCATCATTGGCCTTCCTGCCGCCGGGCAGGCAGTAACCGGAAATGATGGCCTCGTCGGACACTGCGTTAATCTGCTGCCGCTAAAAAGCACTCCAAATGGAACTGCGACATTCAGCAGCTATCTTAAACAAAGAAGATCAGAGATTCTGGATGCTTTTGAACACCAGCAGATCACGTTTGGCACCCTTTTAAAAACACTCAATATACCACGTGACCCCTCAAGAATCGCACTCGTTCCTGTTGTATTTAACGTTGATCTTGGGCTGGATAATGATGTGCATTTTGATGGTCTGACCTATACTTTACATAGCAGTCCTAGGCATTATGAGACCTTCGAGCTTTTCGTCAACATCAGTGATTACCAATCTGGCCTAACCGTAGAATGGTCTTACAATACGCAGCTTTTCCTGCCAGAGACAATTCGACAGTTTCATGAACAATTCAGGCTAATTCTGGAACAACTGACTACAAACGCAGATACCCGGATTAATGACTTGTCATTATTTAATGATGCAGGGCTAAAAAAGGTCTCGTTAGCACTCAATGATACCGCCAAAATGTATCCAAGAGCCAGCAGCCTTCATGAGCTACTGCACATTACGGCAAAAAAACATCCGGAAAAGACCGCTATCAGTTTTGGACAGCGAAGGCTCAGTTACCTCGAACTCGATAGTCAAAGCAATCAATTTGCTTTGGCATTACAAGCCCAGGGAATTCGCCAGGGTGACAAAATCGGACTGGCTGTCCCCCGGAGTTCTGAAATGCTGATTGCGCTACTGGGTATTATAAAAGCTGGTGCAATATTTTTACCATTGGATCCCAATTACCCCGAAGCCAGAATCAGTTATATTCTTAATGATGTATCGGCGCAATTGCTGATCAATTCCCGGGCACAGCAAACCAGTTTTGAAACACAGACAAAGCAGCTTTTTCTGGAAGATATCATATCGGATCTACCACAGTTCAGCAAAGTAAACCCAGACTACGCTGAAAATCAGGAAGAGTTAATTTACATTCTGCATACCTCAGGCTCTACAGGTCAGCCGAAAGGTGTTGAAGTAAAGCACCAAAGCATTGTCAACCTGTTTTACTGGATGCTGGACAGTCCAGGGATTGGCATTGAAGATAAAGTACTTGCCATCACAAGCATATCTTTCGATATTGCGTATGTGGAATTGTTGCTACCACTTCTCGCAGGGGCGGAAATTGTACTCGCCGATGCAGAAACAGCCAGAGACGGCCGTTTGTTGCTTCAGCTGATGGAAAAGGAAGAGATCAGCCTCATGCAGGCGACACCTGCAACCTGGAACATGCTCATCGACTCAGGTTGGGATAAAAAGTTACCTATCCGGATCATCTGCGGCGGGGAAGCGCTGTCTATGGATCTTGCAAAAGCTTTACTGCTCCGCAGTTCTGCATTATGGAATATTTATGGTCCAACAGAAACAACCATTTATACCATTGGCAAGCAAATCCTGGACACAGATACCGTAATTACGATTGGCCGGCCGGTGTACAATACTCAGGTCTACATCCTTGATGAAAATCTGCAGCAGTTAGCATTGGGCGGAATTGGTGAAATTTACATCGCAGGAGACAATCTGGCAAAAGGGTATGTCAACAAACCTCAGCTGACTGCCGAACGTTTCGTCATGAATCCGTTCGGAGAAGCGGGAAGCAGGCTCTATAAAACCGGTGATCTTGGAAGGCTTTTACCTGAGGCTGAAATTCAGTGCCTCGGTCGTTCAGACCATCAGATCAAAATCCGGGGATTCAGGATAGAACCTGAGGAAATCACGCATCAATTGCTCACACTGTCTGGTGTTAAAGCTGCCTTTGTTGATGGCATTCAAGAAGACGGCACAGACATAGGACTTGTGGCCTTTGTCGTACGGACGACGGGTCACAACAACAATTTTCAAGATCAGGTATCGGTATGGAAGCGGGAACTCGAAGCTGTATTGCCGGCATATATGATTCCCCAACAGTTCCTTAGCCTGGATAAATTACCGCTTACACCAAATGGAAAAATAGACAAACAGCATCTGGCAACACTTCCAGAACGCAAAAGCCCCACTACCGACGCTTCTTTTGTATCCGCGCATACGGAAGGTCAGAAACTAATTGCCGGCATATGGCAGGAACTGCTTGCACTGGATAAAGTCAGCATTCATGATAACTTCTTCGAACTTGGCGGACATTCACTTACTGCCGTTTCGGTGATGGTCAGGATAGAAAAGGAAACGGGAATTCGCTTGCCAATTGCAACGCTATTCCAGAATTCCACAATCGAAAAGTTAGCTTTATTTATAGAAAGTCCAGATGTGGAAATTAAATGGAGTTCGCTTGTGCCAATCAAACCAACTGGCAGTAAGACCCCAATTTATATTATCCACGGCTCGGGACTTAATGTATTTATGTTCCATTCTATGGTAAGCTATCTTGATCCCGAGCGTCCCTTATACGGTATTCAGGCAATAGGACTTGATGGATCTGACCAGGCTATACATTCCATTGAACATATAGCTTCCATCTATATTACTGATATGCGCGCAGAAAATCCTGACGGACCTTACGCTTTACTGGGCTATTCTCTGGGAGGAATGATTGCCCTGGAAATGGCCAAACAATTGAAGGCACTGGGAAAAAAGGTTACTATGCTGGGCATGATTGACACCTATGTTGACAATGCAGAATTATTTGATACCAAAGCAGTAAAACTCTTCAAGAAAATATGGAGACAAATCCCTAAACTCCTGTTCATCATCAAGTCGCTGATCAGGTACCCGAAAGATACATTGCTTTATCAGCTCAATATGGTTAAGAGTCGGATAAAGCGCCTTTTCGGACAAGAGGAAAAGATGATATCTGCTGAACAGTCCTTTCAGGAACGCATCTATCAGAAATATGAAGATGTTTATGGTAAATACAAGCTGAGTGCTTATGATGCGGAAATCCACTTATTCAAAGTAAAGAAAAGATTATATTTCCTGGACGATCCACGATACCTGGGCTGGCGACCATTTGCCCCCAAAGGACTGAAAATCTATAACCTCCCAGGCGATCATAAAACTTTTATTCAGCCGCCAAACGAAAAGAAGTTTGTCAATATCCTGGAAAACGTGCTGACTAAAACAGAAAGCCATGGAGACAACTGATTTTAATCTTCACAAAGAAACACTGATCTGGAAGATAATTGTGGCTGATGAGATACAGACATGCAGGCAACTGCATATGCACCTGCTGAGTCAGTCCGAAATAGAAAAAAGTAGCAGGTTCAGGAATATTGCCGATCAGGAGCGTTATATCGTGACGCGGGTACTGGTAAAAATCATTCTCGCCCGGTATAATAATTGTTTGCCGGAGAATATTCAGCTGATCAAAAATGATAAAGGAAAACCGATCTTAATGGGAGGCCCCTGCTTCAATATAGCGCATTCTGGTAAATTTATCGTTCTGGCCTGCGCTCCGGAGGATGTAGGCATCGATATGGAATACATTAATCCAGACTTTAACTATCGCGATGTTTTAAAGGCATGTTTTACAGCAACTGAACAGCAGAAAATTCACACCAGCATCAAACCTTTGATTGCCTTTTATCAGGGATGGTGCCGAAAAGAAGCCATTTTAAAAATGGAAGGATCAGGAATTACCGATAACGTAACGGCAGTGTCAATTGTTGACAGACCGGGGCTAGTAAATTTTGATCTTGATGATTACCATATTGGGGCTTTGGCTTACAACAGCCAGTACCCGCTGCAAGGCATCCAGACATTTACCCTTTCCTGAATCTGCTAAAAATATTGCTAACGGCGGCTTTCGTTTCCTGATAACCATAGCGGTAAACATCCCAGAAACCAAACACTGCGTATTTCTGCAACGCCAGATAGCTAATTACAATGCCAGTGGTTACAGGAACAAGGGAAGCAAAGGCAATACCGTAAATATTTCCCGTTAGGGCAATGCCAACGTAATCGAATATTAAAGTTAGCAACAACATAACCAACACCTTATAGAAATTCACCCCGGGCCGGTGTACTGCATCAAGCGTTAACGCAAAGAACCGGTCGGCTGGACTTAGCAATGCAAATAGCATAAATAAACGGAAGAGGTTTACCGCTTCAGTGTCGAGGTATTTACCACCACCCAGCAGACCAATCGGGATCTCAGCAAAAACAATAACAAGCAATACAATAGGTATCATCACCATCGTCAGCATACCAATCAGTTTTTTCATGGTCTGAATGACAGTCTCTTTTTCATTTCTATTGAATGCGCCGGAAAGGATCGGCATGCCCGAAGCAGCAAAGCTGCGCATAGGAATCTCAATAATTTCCAGCAGCTTTACGCCAATGTCAAACACTGCAAGCGCAGCGGGTCCCAGCATAAAATTGATCATGAAATTATCGATGGTCAGGAAGAAATTATAGCTAAGGGCAGTGCCCACAGTATATTTCCCAAAATGATAGAGCTCCAGAACATTTGCTTTAGTCTGCTGCCTGATCGTGCTGATTCTTGACCAGCCCGACAACAGGGCAAATAAACTGCTGATGACAAATGAAATAAAATAAGCATAAACCACACTTAGTACAGAACGTTCATAAAAAAACAGCAGCAACACAATGCCCGCCATGAAGCTGATGAGGTTAACCAGCCTTAACTTCAGAAATCTGTCGAAACGTGATTCGGCCTGTACTATGCAGGAAGCCATAAAATATGGGAGACTGATCAATGAAAGTATCCCAAACCATTTCAAGAAAAAGACCAGTCCAGCGTCCTCAATCAAATGAGAAAGAAAAATTCCTGGTATACTTATACAGCAAAAGATCAGCGTAATAACTATGGCTATCAGCCAGGCTGACCCGGCTACCCTCCTGCCCACTTCGGCAGTTGTACCGGCATAAAACTTGATAAAGCCCGTAGATAGAAAACCGGTACGCAGACTGTCGGTCAACAGGAATGTAGACTGGAACATCAGCCAGACGCCGCGTTCAGTCAGGGTCAGTGTATGGCACAACAAAGCATAGGTAACCATGCCAATAACTGCAACAGATCCGTTGGTGAGTAACGAGAGCACATGAATATTGTACAGCTTTTCCCTGACTTGCTGAATTAAGCTCATTTGATCCCGGTTAATCCATTTATTTGCGAATATAAACGTATAAACTTAAACTGCAAGACAAAGCCTGTGCACTACAAAACAATTACATGGCTTCCTTGTTCTCCAAAGACCTAATCTCTCCGAGGCTTATGATCTTCTTTTTTGGAATCCGCAGTACCTTAATTGGTTACCTTCAGCTGTCCGCCCTGGCATGTCCTAGCTGTAAAAATACAGACCAATTGACCGCTTATTATTTCAGCAAGCATTTCCATGTATTCTGGATCCCGATATTTCCTGTAGGCAAAACAGGGGCAGTAGTATGCGGGCACTGCAAATACAATATGTCTGTAGCTCAAATGAGCAAAGAGATTGGCATTCCTTATCTGGAAGGCATGAAGCACATGAAACCGAAATTGTGGCAATATTCCGGGTTGATCGCCATTGCTGCGTTCATTGCGCTTGCCCTTCTGATTGCGTTATTCGGAAAAGTTTAATTGAGCGATTCAAGGAATGTGACTATAGTCATGAAAAATATTTACCGCAATCATAGCCTTGAAATGGAATTAAAGCTAATTTTACATTAAACGATAGAACCGTTCTAAATAAGTGTATTTTTACGGACAGCTTTTTGCTAGTATGTAAAGACGACCAGAACCATTTTGATTACATTGCAGCTATGACCTTAGAAAAAACCATCTTTTCAGAACATTTACAACATTTTGAGCAGACCTTAAAACACCTGTTCAGGGAAAAGTATGACATCGATACCTTGAGTCTGGAAAGAGGTTTACCAAAAGAGTTGTTAAAAGGCATTATGGATATGCAACCACTTTCGGTTGCCATACCCGAGGCTTATGAGGGCCGTGGGAGCAAAGTAAAGGAATGCCTGGGTATCCTTGCTGCTGCTTCTTACGAATCACTGCCATTGTCGCTAACATTTGGAATCAACATTGCCTTGTTTTTAGAACCCATTGCCAAATATGGAGATGAATCCATTAAAAAAGCGATTTTCGACAGATTCCTGAACCACAACAACATGGGTGGATTAATGATCACTGAGCCAGACTATGGGAGCGATGCATTGAACATGAAGACCACCAATGAAACTGTCCCTGGTGGTTATCACATTAAAGGTGTTAAACACTGGCAGGGGTTAACTGGTATGGCCGATTACTGGTTGATTGCTTCCAGAACCAAAAATGCGGATGGTAATCTGGGTAGAGATATCGACTTTTTTCTGTGTGATGTAACCGCACCGGGTCAGCACATCAATGTAACAGAACTTTATGACAATGCCGGGCTATATATGATACCTTACGGTCGGAATGAGCTCGACATTACGGTTCCTGCCAATCACAAGCTAACACCAGAAACTACAGGCATTAAAATGATGCTTGACATTTTACATCGCAGCAGGATGCAGTTTCCGGGAATGGGTATGGGTTTCATCAAGCGCATGCTCGATGAAGCAGCTATGCATTGTCAAAACAGAATAGTTGGCAATAGTAACCTGTTGGCTTTAGATAATGTTCAATTCCAGATTTCAAAGATTCAGGCAGCCTATACCATTTGTTCAGCCATGTGTGTACGCAGCAGCAAAATTAGTGGCATTGAGCATAACCTGGCGACTGAAGGTCTGGAAGCCAATACCATGAAAGCGGTAGTTACGGATCTTATGCAGGAAAGTGCACATAGCCTGGTTCAGCTTTCAGGCTCCAAAGGATACAAAACAAGTCATATCGGTGGACGCGGAATTATGGATAGCAGACCATTCCAGATTTTTGAAGGCTCAAACGAGATGTTGTATGCACAGATTTCAGAAATGGTTACACGCCTGATGAAGAAACAGAAACAAAGCAATTTGTTTGCGTTCCTGAAAGAATTTGAACCGACAAGCACAGCAGCAGATCACTTCAAATCTGATCTTACTTTCTCTTTAAGTGAGAATCTGCCACAACGCAAGCAGGTTGAACTTGGAAGAATTATCGCGCGCGTGATTTGCGCAGGATATGTTCTTGCACTTCAGGACAAAGGATTTAACAAGTTACTGGCAGAAAGTTGCATCGTGATGATTCGTCAGGAAGTCGCAGCGTTGATCTCTGCGCTCAAATTTGACAACACAGTACAGGTTGTAGCAAGTTATCCTACAGACAGTTCCTGGCTGGACTTTGCTTAATTAGATCATACGCTGTTTAACCTCTTTCGAACCCGTTTCCCGATCTCTCTTGTCCTTAACTGTTGACTTGCCAAA
>Ga0247808_10000507_pt1 | contig 19030 bp, 16 predicted proteins | sample UWRJL089202R1_FD_179914 | JGI IMG/M metagenome (GOLD analysis project Ga0247808, IMG submission 179914) | Plant litter microbial communities from Arlington Agricultural Research Station in Wisconsin, United States - UWRJ-L089-202R-1 | ecosystem: Environmental > Terrestrial > Plant litter >... | reverse complement strand
ACTTTTCTATGTATGGCAATTATATCATAGAGAAAGGATCCTATAATTTCACACTGGCCAACATCATCAATAAAGAATTTAAGATTGTAAACGGAAGCCGCATCAGCTGGACAGGCAATCCTTACGATGGGATTCTGAACATTGACGCAGCCTATCAGCAATATGTGCCGCTCGCTCCCATTATTACTTCAACAGACACTTTAGTCAGAAACTCTGCCGATGCCAAGAGACGAACTCCCGTAGATCTGGACATGAAACTGACCGGACAACTGACACATCCAGAAGTGGAATTAGGTATTCATATTTTGAATAAATACCCTTCTTCACTGAGCAGTTATGTCACCGCTTTTGAAAATCAATTGCAATCCAATCCCAGTGAATTGAACAGGCAAGTATTTTCTTTGTTGCTGTTCCGTCAGTTTTCACCACCTAATGAATTTGCAGGGGCAGGTGGTGCGACGCAGAATTTGAATGAATTACTTTCCAATCAATTAAGCATCTGGTTGTCACAGGTAGATCCTAACTTACAGATCCAGGTCGATTTGACACAACTTCAAGCCAATAGTGGAGGTGGCAATAATTTCAACATGCGTTTCTCCTATACCCTATTGGACGGTAGATTAAGAGTATCTATGGATGGTCTGGTAGCGGGAAGTCAAAACAAAACAGCCGGTAATCAAAACAATTCCAACTCCAACGTCATCGGAGAATGGACGTTGGAATACTTCTTAACGCAAGACGGTAAACTGAGATTGAAACTCTTCAATAGAGCCAATCAAAACAGTGTCATCTCCAGCACCAGCAGTAACGTATCCAACTCTACCGGATTCAGTGTCACGCATACACAAGAGTTTGATAATATTGGAGAGTTATTCGGCAGAAAAAACAAAAAAGATCCTAAACCGCACATGAAAAACCAGATGATCATTAAACGCGATGATGACCTGCCCGTGGATACAGTGCTTGTAGATCCACCCCTTGTAATACCCGACAACAATGCACCACAGCCCAAACTAGCGGATACGACTTCAAAAAAATAGTTGTTAGTTGTTAGTTGTTAGTTGTTAGTTGTTAGTTGTTAGTTGTTAGTTGTTAGTTGTTAGTTGTTAGTTGTTAGTTGTTAGTTGTTAGTTATAAAAATAAATAATAAAAAAGGGATGGTAATTAAATTACCATCCCTTTTTTATTACCAATCATTAACGACTATTATTGTTTATCACCAATCACAGTGGTGATACCTACAGACAACACATGTTTGTACTGAAGATCCGGACCGATTGTTCCATCACCTCTTGTAATTTTAATGTCATCATCATAAATCATGTTAGCCGTAAAAGAAGCCGTTACATATTTATTGACTTTAAATAATACGGAGTTGTCTGAGAAAATATCGATACGATCTAATGTTTCATAATTCGCAAATGCTGTCAACGTACTGGAAAATGTGATGTTTTCTGCAATTGTAAATTGCAGTTTAGCATTCGCCAAGGCACCAAATTCTGCACGGAATGTATCATATGGTCTTACTCCGTATGCACCTGCTGCAGATAAGATGGGGTCATTCACACAGGTAAACTTAGCCGTTAAAGGAGAAACAAATAAGAAGAAGTTTTTATTGGGATTGTATTCATAACCTAGCGCTGAAGTCAGGTAAGCCGGAGCCATGAAGTTGGATACATACTGCGAAGTATCGATACCCGTAGTCTCGCTTTTAAAATACCTGCGACCTTCGGCAAACTGTGTTCTGAAATCATTTAACCAGCTTATTTTGCTGTGCTCTCCTATACGGTAAGAAAGTTTCTCTACATAGATGATCTTATCTTCATTCTTAATCCATGGAGCCGTGCTCGTTCCAATCCGGGAAAGCCCGTAACCCAGATCAAGGTTGTTATACCAGGACCATTTATTTTTTTCATAATTTAGAAAAGCAGATACCAGTGCAGTAAAAGAAACGGAGTTTTGTCCCCCTCCACTCCAGTTGGATAAATTCACTTGTGAAAAATTGATAGCAGGCGTAATTCCTCTTCTCCAAAATCTTAAAGAGTCGGGAACTTGCTGCTTTTTCATCTTTTCCTGTGCTTCTAAATAAGCTTTATGTTCATCCGTCATTCCCTCGCTTTGAGCAAAGGATACCAAAGGAAGAAGCATGAAAAGCAACAAAAGTAATTGTGTAGTAGCTGATTTTTTCATTTCTTTTCAAGATTTAAACTAAAAGTCGGCCAAAGTTATTGAATAATTGTATTTTTATAGAGTAATACGCTACATAATTTCAATAACCCGCGCATCCTGCCAAGAGCTTACTTCATATATTGTTCAATCAGTACCTTAAAAATGGTAGGTCTTAGACTTTTATTCGTTTCACTGCTTCTTATGACCAATGCAGCAAACCTGCATGCCCAATCTACAGATAGTACAAATACATTCAAGCCGAAGCGATTTACGGCATTGGCGACTACAGCCGGTGTTACTTATACAGGAAGTTTAGTTTTATTAGGCAGCATATGGTATACAGATCAACTCAGTACTAACTTTAAGTTTTTTAATGATGACTCTGAGTGGAGAGGCATGGATAAAATAGGTCACATGTATACTTCATTTCATGTAAGCAATGCCGCCGTGCGTGTGTTGAAATGGACAGGCAGTTCCAGAAAAAAAAGCATCCTGTTCGGAGGCTTTACGGGCGCGGCATTGATGATTCCAATTGAAATACTCGATGGATTTTCCGACGATTACGGTTTCTCCTGGGGTGATGTGGCCGCCAATACGTCAGGAAGTATCCTCGTCGTCACTCAACACCTTTTGTGGGATGAGATACGCATTACACCCAAATTCTCCTACCATGAAACAGGATACGCCGACATGCGTCCTAATACATTGGGATCAACAACCATGCAGCGTTTCATTAAAGATTATAACGGACAAACGTATTGGTTATCCTTCAATATCGCTTCATTGGCTCATCTGGAAAGATTTCCGAAATGGCTCAATGTCAGTGTAGGTTATGGCGCAGAAGAAATGCTTTATGCCTTACCTTCAGAAAACAGCGACCATGGTTACCATTCATATGCCAAAGGATTGTTATCACTTGATATAGATTTCAATCGCATCAAAACCAAACACGCCTTTCTTCGAGGCTTATTCCGCGGCCTCAACATGCTTCATGTTCCGTTTCCTGCCTTAGAATACAACGGCAGAAACGGATTTCAATTTCATCCTCTATATTTCTAATACACACATGTCAACATTCAAACCAGGAGATTACGTTCGCTTCATCCATGCTAAAGAAGAAGGGAAAATCATCCGAGCATTTGGGCCCAATGAATGGGAAGTAGAAACTACCGATGGTTTCCGTATTCCAGTGATGGCTTCTGAAATTGTAAAAGTGACGAACCCTGAGCCAGTGCCGGAAGAAGAGCAAGTAGACAAAATAAAAAAAGCTACCGGAAGACAACTTGCCGTAGTGGCGTTTAACGATCAGGCCTTTGATTTATACTTCATCAACGACAGCAGAAGTACTTGTCATTATACACTGTTTGAAACAAGCAAGAGTACAGGAGCAATCAAAGGCATTGGACATGGGGTGTTGAATCCTTTCACTTTTGAAAGCATTACAAGATTAAGCTGGCAGCAATTGCAGGAGGAAGCACATGGTATCCTTCAACTTTGCTTTTACGAAAATGCACCTGAAAATCTTCCTGCGCCGATAGAATTACGTTTTAAGATTACGGGAATACAAGTCTTACGATCCAATCAAAATATTCCTTTGCTGGATAAAAAAGGCTACCTCTTCCCTATCGAATCGTCAGCTGTTGCCAAGAAAGATAATCCAGCAAATGCTCCTACCCTTCGTGCTGATGCGGATACAATCATCAACATTACAGCGGCACAATCGGAAGTTGATTTACACATTGAAAAATTAATTTCCGAACACAGTACACTGAATGCGGCAGAGATGCTGCGTTTACAACTGGATACGTTCGAAAAACATTTGGACCTGGCCATTGCTCACGGGCGTCCTGAAATCACCTTTATTCACGGCATCGGAAATGGTATTTTAAAATCCGAATTGCATAAACGTTTAGGCCGTAATAAACAGGTGGCATCTTTTAGTGATGCCAGGAAAGAGAAGTTTGGGTATGGAGCGACGTTGGTTTCGTTGAAATAAATTTTAGTTGTTAGTTGAACAAAACAATAATATTTGGTGTCAGGTCTTCAGACCTGACACTGTTGGACTATAACGAACAAAATAGTTAATACCATCTGTCTTGCCCCTAAATCCCCTAAAGGGGACTTCTTTTTATACTATCATTCTTTGCTACAGGGATGTTGTCCCTACCGGGACAATTGTTGAAATACTATGTTCTATTTTATACTGATCACTGACAACTGACTACTAACTCTCTCTCTTTCATTTTTTTCCTTAACTTTGCTACGCAGTGCATACTGTCTTATCGCTGTCTCAGATAAAGAGGCAGAGGAAAGTCCGGGCAACACAGGGCACCGTACTTCCTAACGGGAAGGGTCGCGCCTACGGCGTGATACAGACAGGGCCACAGAAAATAACCGCCATGCTTCGGTGTGGTAAGGGTGAAAAAGTGAGGTAAGAGCTCACTCGTGCCGGTGAGAGCCGTCATTGGGGTAACCCTTACGGGTTGAAAGGCCAAATAGGTTCAGCTCCCTTTAATGGGATAAGGCGGCTCGCTAAACATTCCAGGCTGAATGGGTAGGTCGTTAAAGAGTAACGGCAACGTTGCTCGCAGATAAATGATAAGACTCGACAGAACCCGGCTTATAGGTATGCACTGTATTTTTTAACATTCACGTTATTTTAAATTATGTTTTTTTGCGTGAGGGATTGGAGCGAAAAGCCCGGAACGAAGCGGAGCGTAGTGAGGACTTGTAGCGGAAAGCCCGACCCGCAGGGGCACGCCCAAATATTTACCAAAGTGATTCTATTACCAAAGAACATTCTTATCTTAGTCTAAAATACAATTATCAAAATTCTCCTTCTTAACAAACTATACCATGCCCTCATTACTCATCATTGACGACGAAAAAAGTATACGCTCTACGCTCCGTGAAATTTTAGAATACGAAAAATTTGAAATCAGCGAAGCAAAAGACGGAGAAGAAGGTTTGAAAATGGTATTGGAAAACAACTTCGATGTGGTATTGTGCGACATTAAAATGCCAAAAATGGATGGGATCGAAGTCCTGGAAAAAGCCATGGAAGCAGGAGTTGACACGCCTTTCATCATGATTTCTGCACACGGCACCATTGAAAATGCAGTTGAGGCAACCAAAAAAGGAGCTTATGATTTCGTTCCTAAACCTCCGGATTTAAATCGTCTGCTCATTACCATTCGCAATGCGATGGACAAAGGGAACCTGGTAACGGAAACCAAAGTACTCAAGAAAAAAATCAGTAAAACGTTTGACATCATCGGTGAATCGACCCCTATACAACTCATTCATAAAACCATTGACAAAGTTGCTCCGACGGAGGCGCGTGTCTTTGTAACCGGTCCCAATGGGTCAGGTAAAGAGTTGGTGGCACGCTGGCTGCATGCAAAAAGTAACCGTGCTAACGGACCGTTTGTGGAAGTCAACTGCGCAGCTATTCCTGCAGAGTTGATCGAAAGCGAATTGTTCGGTCATGAGAAAGGAGCCTTCACTTCCGCCATCAAACAACGTATCGGTAAATTTGAACAAGCCAACGAAGGCACTTTGTTTTTAGATGAAATCGGAGACATGAGCCTGGCCGCTCAAGCCAAGGTATTGCGTGCCCTTCAGGAAAATAAAATCACACGTGTAGGCGGTGAAAAAGACATTAAAGTAAATGTCCGAATCATTGCTGCGACGAACAAAGACATCCAGGAAGAAATTAAGCAAAACAGATTTCGTGAAGATTTATACCACAGACTTGCAGTGATCGTGATTCAGGTGCCTTCCTTAAAAGACCGCAAAGATGATATTCCTTTGTTGGTAGAACATTTCCTGGAGCAGATAGCCGATGAATACGGTTCTCCCAAAAAGAACATGGAGTCCAAAGCAATGGATTACCTGCAGCAACAAGCCTGGACAGGCAATATAAGGGAACTAAAAAACGTAGTAGAGCGATTGGTCATCATGAGTGATAAGAAGATCACACTCGACGATGCCAAATTATATGTAAAAAATTAAAAGAGTCCCTCTTTTGAGGGACTCTTCTTATATATTTTATTCAAACAGTAAAAGGAAGCTTAAACTTTAGCTTCTTTTTCTACTGTTGCGTTATTTTTCATGTAAGTAGGGCAAGTTCTGTGCGGGGAACAAGCAGAGATAACTCCTAAGGCAACTAGAACGATCAAAGCAACTAATCTTGTTTTCATTAGATCTCGTATTTGGGTTAATTTACTATAACAAAGATAGGGAATTCTAGCTAAAAGCAAAAAACAAACTAGGTTTGATACAATAAATTGCATCCTCTAATGTCCGAATTGTCTAATCTGCCCAGTATTTTCAGTTTTCCGGCAGCATTTCGCTGGCCGATATCCTGTGTTTCGAGGAAACAGCAACTGTCCATATTGGCGAGGTCAAAGACCTGAATCACTCCATTTCCTATTTTCAAACTGCTAAAAGGGTCATTGAGTTCCCTGAGGCCGAATCTTAACCATGGAACAGGCTCAAATTCCTCGTTTTCAAAACAATAGGCCTGAGATAACATTTCACACATGCCATACTCCGAATAAATCTTTGTCACTCCAAGCCCTTTTTTCAGGCGCTCATGCAATTCAGAACGAACCAATTCTGCTCTCCTGCCCTTCATTCCTCCTGTTTCCAAAACAACAGCAGAATCGTCCAATGTTATTTTTTTGTTATGATCCGCCCAATCCAACAAAGCATACGTCACACCAATGATCCACACCTTTTTTCTCTGTCTGCGGCTTTCCTTCACTACCTTTTCCAATTCTTCACTTTCAAAATCATAATAACCCGATAAGGGATTTTTACTGGAGGCAATGAAGTGATTGACCATGTACAACAAGGAAGACTCCTTATTTTCATAGTAAGACGGCAGACAGGCAATGATGACATAATCGCTGATTGGACCAAAAAACCGCTGAAAACCTTCCGCCGTAACTTTCTCATACCACAAAGCATCGTATACCCAGTGCGCACTGCGTTCCTGCTGAGTGGTACCACTACTTTTGAATACGATGGACTGAGGTGCCGTTTCTAACTCCGCAGAAGCAATAGAAATCACGCGTTGTGTTTTAAAAAACGATACAGGTAAACAAGGGATAGCTGTATAATGCTCTACATCTTCAGCTTTTTTGCCGATCAGATTCAGGTATTGCTTGTACACTAAATTCTTTTCTGATTGTTCCCTGAAAAGCGCTAAAGCCAATGCATTGAAGGATGCATCGGAATCAATCGATAAAATTTTCTTTTGAAAGCTTTCCCTATCCGTCATTATCGTTTATCTTTAGGTATAAAACCTTTAGATGCTATTCTCCATACCGACATACAGATTTTATAGTCTACTGCTAGTCGCCGTTGGAATCGCTGTGTTTACTGGATGCAGAAAGATACCCAAATTCTCTGAAACACCGAGTATACAATACAAGAATATCCGTAAAGTAACTTTCTTCAGTGAAGATCAATTGATCGATTCCGATTCTATTATTTTAGGCCTTCATTTTGAAGACGGAGATGGAGATCTTGGTTTTCCGGAAGATCAGCGTTCGGAAGACAATGTCGATTATCTGGTAGATGTTTACAGGCAAACCGGTGGTATATTTAATCCCGTCACTTTTCCAAGCGGTGTTACTTTTAACGGACACATCCCTCTTATGGCACCAGTAGGCACGCCAGGACCCATAGAAGGTGATCTTTTTTATGCCATGATTTTCACTTATTCTACAGATCAGGTAGCTGATGATACACTTAAATTTGTTGTGAAGTTGAAGGACCGTAAGGGCAACTTTAGCAACATGGCAGAATCTGATCCCGTCATCATCCGAAAGACCCCATAGGTACAAAGAGTTTGAGTAACAGTCGTCGATCAGCTGATCACTCAGGCTTGTCAAATCTGTTTATTCTTTTTTAACTCTAACCAATCCTGCATGAACACTTCTCTGGAACAACTGAGATTTCCTATCGGGAAATTTGAAGCCCCTCAAATACTTACTCAAGAATTACTAAACAGTTATATTCATGACATCGAAACCTTTCCAGCCAGACTCCAACAGGCTGTGAATGGACTAAACGATGCGCAGTTGGACACGCCCTACAGACCTGATGGCTGGACTATTCGTCAAGTGGTAAACCATTGTTCCGACAGTCACATGAACAGTCTGATTCGCTTTAAACTCGCCCTGACGGAAGAGGAACCTACCATTAAACCCTATTATGAAGAACGCTGGGCAGAACTCATGGATAGTAAAACAATACCTATAGAACCTGCCCTATCGCTATTGGAAGGTCTTCACAAACGTTGGACCGTGCTATTGAAATCGCTAAGCAGTGAAGACTTGAAAAAAACGTTCATTCATCCGGAACATGGCAAACGTTTCAGATTAGATGAAAACATAGGCGTATATGCCTGGCATGGCAATCATCATCTCGCCCACATTACCACCTTGAAAAAAAGTAAGAACTGGTAAGTACTAGTTGTTAGTTGTTAGTTAAATAAATGGCTTGTTCTAAGCCCTAACGAGGTATGATAACCAACTCTGATCCGAGTCATTAATAAAAAGTAAGAACCGGTAAAATAAAAAGGAATAGTATGCGTCTTAAGGTTATAAACTAAAACTAAAAAGATGTTACTATTCCTTTCTATTGTTTTTTCAATGCTTTTAGTATTAAGAGGATTGAATATTTTCCAAACGAGATTAAAAACTGTCCCTCAACGTGTTCATCCACTTCGCAGAACGGGTGATGTTCAGGATATTGATTACGAGAAAACAAACTAAATCCTTTTATTTCTTCCCTTTCAAAATGATTGGTTGTTCTACATACCTAAAAATGATATAGGACAACAAAACAATAACGAACAGGCTGCTTAGTAAAGAAATGCCATAATCGTTATGTATCCATCCCATGGCGACGGCTAGTTGGATGATTGGGAAATGAATTAAATACATGCTATAAGAAACATTGCCGAGTGCATCGCTTGTTTTAAAAGGGGGCAACTTAAATCCTACGGCAAAAACCAAAGCTGCCGCGCCCATGTAGTACGTCGGTTCCCACCAATAATGTACCGCGAAAAGAATACCGATTGCAGCAAAACAAAGCCAGGTATTCATCTCCACTATTTTATCACGCAGATCATAAGCCAACAGGCCGAAGGCAAACCAATGCAATTGACCTGGTAGTTGTTTGATCAATGCCTCATTTCCATCTGCCATGCTATCGATGCAGAAAGTGTAGCCAATCGAAATTAGAATAAGTGCCAAACTCACCCACCATTTACTGATGCGGTGCCTGGCCCATAGGATAGCAGGTACAAACAAAAAATAAGCTACTTCTATCTTTAAGGTCCAAAGCGAACCGTTTACATAAGGCAGAAAATTCTGATCAAAAACACCCGGTAAAACGGGCGCCAGGAAATTAGCAAAGACAAGATTGGCCGACACATATTTCCATGTCATCGGTGACTGAAAATAGGCTGCAATGCCTAGTGTAGAAATGAATGAAAGAAAAAGAAAAGAAGAAAAAACAACGAGTCCATAGGCTGGATAAATTCTAAAAAAACGCTTTTTCAAAAAGCTTATACTGCTTGTACTTCGTTCAAAACTAGAGATAGAGAAGAAACCACTCAACATAAAAAACAATTGCACCGCTAAAACACTGTGTACGCCGCGGGCTAAAAAAGCGATGTCTGTCACTTGACTCAATTCGAAAAAGTGAGCTACAAACACCATGAATGCCAGATAAAACCGAACGAAGCCTAAATTGTTTTTTTTATCGATGTCCATAAAGAACGTCAGAAATTTAGTTGTTAGTTGTTAGTTGTTAGTTGTTAGTTGTTAGTTTATAAAGATATCAGATAAAATAAAATCCGGCCTTTGAACAAGCCGGATTTTATTTTCTAACAACTGATAACTGACAACTCGTTATTTATATAAATCCGGGAAACGATCCGGAAAAGATTCGTGCATCATTTTATAGACAGATTCGATAATATCTTCCGGATTGGATTTAGAAAAATAATCTCCGTCTGTTGAATAAGCGGTGCGGTGATCCTGCGCACAAATGCAACGGGGAGCAGTATCCAACCATTGATAAGCATCCTGCTCATCTAAAACTTTTTGCATCATGTAAGCAGATGCTCCACCTGATACATCTTCATCTGCAAAAATTACTCTATTGGTTTTCTTAATGCTTTCTACAATCAAATGGTAACGGTCAAAAGGCAAAAGCGTTTGTACATCTACCACTTCGCAACTGACGCCCAATGATTGAAGTTCTTCTGCTGCTTCCAATACAATTCTGCACATAGAACCGTAAGTTACGATCGTAACGTCTGTACCCTGACGTATCGTTTCAGGCACACCCAACGGAATCGTATACTCCGCTAAGTTAACGGGTAAACGCTCTTTTAAACGGTAAGCATTCAACGATTCTATGATCAATGCAGGATCATCTGATTTAATCATGGTATTGTACATCCCGGCAGCCTGAGTCAAGTCGCGCGGAACCAGTACATACATTCCTCTCACGGCTCCTAAAATCATGCTCATCGGAGAACCCGCGTGGAACATCCCTTCCAGACGATGTCCGCGTGTACGAACAATCAACGGTGCTTTTTGTCCACCCGCTGTACGGTATTGCAAGGTTGCCACATCATCCGACAAGGTCTGAATACAGAACAACAAATAATCTAAATATTGCACTTCGGCAATCGGTCTCAAGCCACGCATAGCCATGCCTAAAGCCTGACCAATAATGGTTGTTTCACGAATACCGGTATCGATGATACGATTGGTTCCGAATTTTTCCTGTAATCCGGCAAAGCCCTGGTTCACGTCACCAATCTGACCCACATCTTCACCAAAGGCGACTAGTCTTGGATCTTTACGGAACAAGGCCTCAAAATTATGTTGTACCACTTCCCTTCCGTCTACCATGGGACTATCGTCGTTGTACACCGGAGGTACAAAGGGCACGTTCAATGCAGACTCTGACGACTGACTGTATAAATGAGAATTGTATCGTGTGGCATTTTCAGCAGCGGTACGTTTTACCCATTGCTGAAGCGCGGTCTTAGAAGCCAGGTTTTCATCGTAAACAATCCTCAATGCTTTCTTCACCGCTTTGATCGCATCTGTACGATAAGGATTCAACGTCTTCTTCAGTTGTTCATAGATACCAGTCAATACGTCACTGTTTCTACTTTCCTGAGCCACGGCATTCAAACCTTGCAAGGCCAATTCGAAATCATCCTTCATGGATGTAGTATAAGCATCCCAGGCACGTTGACGAGCCTGACGTACTTTTTCTGTCGATTCTTTTTCTATATGATCCAGGTCTTCCTCAGACGCAATGCCATTCGATAAAATCCACTCTTTGAATTTGCGGTTGCAATCGTATGCTTCTTCCCAAACTAGTCTTTCACTGGGTTTGTAGCGTTCGTGTGAACCAGACGTAGAATGTCCGAAAGGCTGCGTGATTTCATGCACATGCATCAGTACGGGTACATGTTCTTCTCTGCACAATCTGGAGCCTTCGCGGTAAGCATAACAAAGCTCTTCGTAGTCCCAGCCTTTGGCTTTGAATATTTCTATGCCTCGTTCTTCCGGTTCCCTGCGGAAACCTTCAAACAATTTAGAGATATCGAGTTTGGTGGTTTGAAATTCCTGCGTCACAGAAATGGCATACGCATCATCCCAAATAGAAACCAGCATAGGAATTTGTAAAACACCCGCTGCATTAATGGCTTCAAAAAAGATTCCTTCCGCTGTAGCACCGTTACCGATGGTACCGAAGGCTACTTCATTTCCGTTAACAGAAAATTTATCTAAGTAAGAAAGTTCAGGATTGTTTCTATAAAGTTTGGAAGCATAAGCTAAGCCTACCAGCCGCGCCATCTGTGCTCCTGTCGGAGAAATATCAGGCGTAGAGTTTTTGATCTTCGTCAGGTCTTTGAAGAGACCCTTTTCATCCAGACTTCTTGTGGCATAATGCCCGATCATCATCCGTCCTCCGGAATGCGGATCGGCCTCCACGTCGGCATGTGCATAGAGCTGAGCAAAATATTGTTCGATTGTCAATTCGCCGGTAGCCATGACAAACGTTTGATCCCTGTAATAACCTGCTCTAAAATCACCGGCTTTAAAGTATTTAGCCATAGCGATTTGAGCAAGCTCTTTTCCTGTACCGAAAATACCAAACTTCGCCTTGCCCATGTAAACTTCCTTACGGGCAAGGATGCTGGCCTGACGACTTTCACACGCGACGCGGTAGTCTGTCAATATTTCTTCTTTGGTCAAAGACAGTTCTCCTGTATCTGAAGGGTTTCCCACAATGTTCCTCCTCTGGTTTCGTTGAACTTTAAGTAGCAAAATAATGTATATTATACGCCTATTCAAAATGTTTGATCATTAATAGCATGATTCTTGTATTCGACCACCGTAAATTTTATATTTAAGCTCTAATAGTGACAAAAAACAAAAATCACATGAAAAAATTATCTATCTTTTTATCGATCAGCTTATTGAGCTTTTCAAGTTTCGCGCAAAAAGCCGAAGACTTCCAATTTAGCAGCGACAAATATGACTTTGGAGCCTTAGTAGAAGGAGATGCAGCCAGTCATGCTTTTGAATTCAAGAACATTGGAAAAGACACTATTACCCTGGAAGCAAGCGATGTACGTGCATCTTGCGGATGTACCACACCAGATTGGACAAAAACTCCAATCTTACCCGGTCAAACAGGTACCATCAAAGCTTTGTACAATACACAAGGTCGTCCGGGCGCATTCACTAAAACAGTGACCGTCATGAACAAAGGCAATGTAATGAAAGTGGTACAGATCAAAGGAGTGGTATTCCCTAAAGAAGCTCCGGATACTTCTAAAGTGGATGCTGCCACCAAAGAAAAAAATGCTAAACTGGCTATCGACAAATCGGCTCACTTGACGATTGACGGTAAACCGGAACATCAATACGGTAAAATCGAGCGTAACCAAAAAATCGCTTACGATTTCAAAGTTAAAAACACAGGCAAATCTACGCTCGAAGTGTTCAGAGGGCAGTCAGGTTGCAATTGTTTATTCTACAAACTGTACGATAAAAAAGGCGGTACCGCAATTGAAAAACTAGAGCCAGGTAAATCAGCTGTTTTGGAAGTAACTTACGGTCCTTTCAACGACGGAGACAATACAGACAAATTGATACTGGTCACAAATGATGCCGCTAGTCCTTACACTACATTGACACTTTCTGCTAACGTGGTAGAATCTCTTCAGCAAAAATCTCCTTTGATAGAAGAAAAAACGAATGTGCCATTTGGTAAATAATCATCTATTAAAACCTTTATTGAAAAGCCATCGTTTGAATCAACGATGGCTTTTTTATTGAACTGAATATGAAAATTGGAATCCCTAAAGAAATCAAACAAGGTGAATACCGTGTATCTACTACACCAGGCGGCGTAAAGGAATTGAGTCAATTGGGACATCAGGTCCAGGTAGAAAAAAATGCCGGTGCAGGATCCGGTTTTACAGACGAAGACTATCAAAAAGCAGGCGCTTCTATTGTTGATACAGCGGAAGAGGTTTATGCCAACAATACTTTGATTGTAAAAGTAAAAGAGCCCTTATCAACGGAATATTCTTTACTGAAAGAAGATCATATTTTATTCACCTATTTACACCTCGCTTCCTCTTTGCCGCTTACACAGGCCCTTATGAAGAGCGGTGCAACATGCATTGCTTATGAAACCGTGGAGAAGACTGATCGTTCTCTACCTCTTCTCGCTCCGATGTCTGAAGTAGCCGGACGTATGGCGACACAGCAAGGAGCCTGGTTTTTAGAAAAACAAAACGGAGGTAAAGGAGTCTTACTGGGAGGCGTTCCCGGTATTCCCGCAGCGAAAGTAGTAGTACTCGGTGGAGGAACAGTAGGTACGCAAGCCGCCCGCATTGCAGCCGGTATGGGAGCGAATGTTTTCATACTGGATGTTAACTTCAGCAGACTTCGCTACCTGGATGAAGTGATGCCTAAGAATGTACAAACCATTGTCTCCAATCAAGCTCATATCGAACAAGCTTTATTCAATGCAGATCTGATCATTGGAGCAGTACTTGTGCCCGGTGATAAAGCTCCGGTCATTGTATCGGCAGCACAAATTAAAACCTTAGCTCCTGGTACTGTCGTTGTAGACGTTGCCATTGATCAGGGAGGTTGCATTGAAACCACTCGTGCTACAAGTCATAAAGAGCCCGTATACGAAGTCAACGGTGTCTTGCATTACTGTGTACCCAATATGCCGGGAGCCGTTCCCAGAACGTCTACCATGGCCCTTTCTGCGACTACTCTACCTTACATCAAACAAATTGCTGACAAAGGCTGGGAAGAAGCTGCAAATGCTAATCCTGAACTAGCTAAAGGATTGAATGTAGTGAAAGGAAAAGTGGTGTATGAAGCGGTGGCGAAGGCGTTTAATTTGTGAAGAGTGAAGGGTGAAGAGTAAGCAGTTTTCCTTTCACTGTTCACCCTTCACTCTTCACTACATTATAAAACGGAATATCCCCCAAAGGCTTATAACCCATCACCCCTTCATTCTCCACAAACTCAAACGCAAAATGTTTCAGTCCGTTTGTTAAGATAAGAAATGGGGCTTTCAAATCGTGGTTATAAACAGAAGCCTGTAGAATCGCTTTTTTATTTAAACTCACTTCAAAAGATTTACATTCGACTACCAATAAAGGTTTGCCTTCATTGTCCCACACCTGAATATCCGTCCTCCCCTTCCTGAAAGCCTTGACAGCACCGCGTTCTATGCGAAAAAGGCCAGCAGGATATTGTCGGTGATGGATTAAAAAGTGAATAAAATGTTGCCTAACCCATTCTTCAGGCAACAACTTAATGTATTTTTTACGTATTATGTCAAAGATATACCTACCATCTTCCTGATCGTTTATTCTATATTCGTACGGTGGTAGATTAAGTGGTATCATCTGGAGTTAAATTTAATGCGCTGAACATGAAAACCAAAGAAGAAATTGTCAACAATTGGTTACCCCGCTATACAGGAACCCCGTTGGATAAATTTGGAGAATACATCATCCTGGTCAATTTTAGAAATTATGTCGATCTCTTTGCCGAAAAATTCAATGTTCCGGTATTAGGCGAAAACAAACCCATGCAAACCGCTACGCATGGTAATATTACGATTTTAAATTTTGGTATGGGTTCGGCTGTGGCTGCTACGGCAATGGACTTGCTTTCCGCCATTAAACCTAAAGCAGCCTTATTCTTAGGCAAATGCGGTGGATTGAAAAAAACAAAAGTAGGTGATCTCATCTTGCCTATTGCTGCGATACGCGGAGAAGGAACAAGTAACGATTATTTACCTCAGGAAATACCTGCGCTACCTTCTTTCCGTTTACAACAAGCCGTGTCAGCAAGCATTAAAAAGCACGAACGCGATTACTGGACAGGTACTGTTTATACAACCAATAGAAGAGTCTGGGAGCACGACGATAAATTCAAAGAATACCTTCGCACCATCAAGACCATGGCTATTGACATGGAGACAGCCACTATCTTTGTGGTAGGATTTGCCAACAGTATTCCCCATGGAGCCTTATTGCTGGTATCTGATAACCCGATGGAACCGGATGGTGTAAAAACAGCGGAAAGTGATTCTAAGGTGACTCAGTTTTTTGTGGCGCAACACTTAAGCATTGGTATTGATTCACTATTAGAACTGGCCAAATCTGGTGAATCGGTGAAGCATATGTTGTTTGAGTAAGTACCTAGTTGTAAGTGATAAGTGATAAGTAAGATGCCTATTTTTAACATCTTCCACTTACAACTATTCACTTACAACTTGTTACTATTTTTAAAATAACAATCCCACTCATCCGTCTCCAGTGAACAAGCCCTTTTACTTACTCTTAATGAAAACATTAAAAAAAATCATGATTTATACTCTTGTAATTATAGGCATCCTGGTGTTGGGTGTGTTTATATTCATGCAGCAGGCTGTGTTTGGTACAAATCCCTCCGGTGAACGACTGGAACGCATTAAACACTCTTCAAACTATAAAGACGGGGCTTTCCAAAACCTCAATCCTACCTCTGTTTCAGCGGAAGGTGTGTCCATGATTAAATTAATGGGAGACTTTTTTTTTAATAAACCAGAGGTACCGGAACCTCTGGAACCTCTTCCCTCCGTACAAACCCATCTCACCACAGTACCGGATTATAAACCCAGCATTGTATGGTTTGGTCACTCTTCTTATTTGATTACATCAAAAGGTAAAACGGTTTTGGTAGATCCTGTGTTCAGCGGACATTCATCTCCTGTTTCTTTTTTTGCTAAAGCATTCAAAGGGACAAACGTTTACGGAGCGAAAGACATGCCTGCCATTGATGTGCTGGTGATTACACACGATCACTATGATCATTTGGATTATGAAACCATTCTTGCGTTACAACCTACCGTAAAGAAGTTCTACACTTCTCTTGGAGTGGGTGCTCACCTCGAACACTGGGGCATTCCTGCTGATAAGATCGTGGAATTTGACTGGTGGGAAAATCAAAAGATCTCTGACTCCCTTGAATTGACGGCCGTTCCGGCAAGGCACTTCTCAGGAAGAAGTTTTACCCGTGGTAAAACTCTATGGTCTGGATTCGTATTGAAAATAGATGGCTACAATATCTTTATCGGAGGTGACTCCGGTTATGACACACACTTTAAAACCATTGGCGATCAATACGGTCCTTTCGATATCGCTTTATTAGAAGCAGGCCAATACGGTATAAATTGGCCAAACATTCACATGATGCCTGAAGAAACGATTGTTGCAGCGAAAGATTTGAAAACAAAAGTTTTGATGCCAGTGCATTGGGGTAAATTTGCTTTAGCCCTGCACAATTGGGATGAACCCATTACGCGTTTGGTAGTGGAAGCTCATAAACAAAATGTAAAAATAACTACTCCTTTGATTGGCGAAGTGGTGGTTCTGGACAGTATTTATCCTGAAAAAGAATGGTGGAAGAAATAAAATCCATTACTCTTACAGAGCATAAAAAAACGCTTCATGGTATATGAAGCGTTTTTTTATGCTTAGATATTCTAGACTTTTGTAGTTCTTTGCACTTTAGATTGTCTTCCTTTTTCGATCAGTGATACCACCAGCAAGATCAGAAAAACAACAAATATCAACGTCACTTCCAGCCAATATTCAGAAGGTTTTACCCATATTTCATCCAAAATATTCCATCGGCCTAATATTTCTACGACGTTCCAAAAAATGATCACCGTAGGAATAGAATAACGAATGGCATAGCCAAGGCTCTGCAGTTTTAATAAATCTCTGAATAAAAATACAGACCAAAGCAAAGAACCAAAGGCAATAATGTAAGTCACCGGATGACGATCTCCAAACATTTCTTTATCGTAAGCAAAAAGTAAAACCAAGTAAAATGTCCAAAGTAACACGACCATTTCCACTGCTGTAATGAGCGCGTAATTTTTTTGTTGATTTGTATTTGTAACAGACTTAATAGGTATATGCAATACCTTTTGTAACCATGTAAAAAACGTACAACCCGTTTTAGAATTATAAAGGTAGTACAATAAGAACATCGCCAGAAAGCCTACTGAAGCAGGCATGATGAGGTATTCAGGCTTGGTGACGACTTCCCCATTTTCCATCAATGGCTTAACGCCAAACCGGTGAGCAATGTAAACATGTGCAAATTCAATCCAACCTGTCCAAATAAAAAGCCCCGAAAACAAACCAGCGAAAGTGGCTTTGTTTTCTGTTTTAAGAACGCTTCCAAGTACCAGCAATAAGACCCCTGCAATACCTAATAAAACAGCAGCGGTATATTGATAACTATGTCCGAAAACCAGCTCCATGCATATCATCAAGGCATGCCCAAGTGGCATGGTTAACAATACCGTCATAAAGGCCAGTATTCCGATAAAGGGTTTTGACAATTTCATTTCCGTATCTGTAATGTTCTATTTAAAAGAAATAAATCAAGGGTTGTTGATCCATATACTCTATTTAAAGCTGGTGTGCAAAGCACTGCAATTACGTGTATCTAAGGATGGCCGCAAAACAGATACCCTTCTAAATGCGAAGAATACCCTTCTAAGGGTATCAAAGGATATTCGACTGAACTACTTCACCTGAAACCAATGAATCTCAGAATAGCCGTCATTCTTAAATGGTTCCTTTTCTCCGGTGTCATTCAAAGCAATTGTTTGTACTCGCCAGGCATATTTTTTTCCCTTTTCAAGTAAAGGTTGTTCTACTCCATATATCAATTTTTCTTCCTTGAGCTTCGTTGTATAGACAGGCTTAGCTTTAGCAAAAGAAGTTTCAGAGACTTTATCACTGAGTTCGAATTCTACCAATGAAAAAGAGTACTCTGAATTCAATAAGTTCGTGTGATTGGCTTTCCATTGAAACTTAATCTTATTGGTATCTGAAAAGAAAATGGCTTGTTTATCTTCTGGTAAATTCAAATCAACCGGGTCGCTATAAGACAGATTGGCTTGTACACACTGCATACTTCCGATCAAGCGATTGGTGTTCTTTTCTAAAAACTCAAAACAGAATTGGTAGAATCCTTCAGGAAAAACATTAGGCTGATTCACTCCAAAACCTATACTCCCCTGCAAGGACTGCGGTTTGAAATATACGGCAAGTTCTGAAGGGGGTATATTAACGGTACTACCTTCCATTAAATCAATCGATGGGAAAATAGCATACGATCCTGTTTGCAATTTCACACCCTGACCTTCAATCGTAATTCTCAGGTAGCCTTGAACAAGCGGTTGACGCGCATCTGCATTTCTT